>ERZ1106952.75-NODE-75-length-75599-cov-24.906280_pt1 | contig 75599 bp, 55 predicted proteins | sample MGYA00403677_ERZ1106952 | MGnify/ENA primary metagenome ERZ1106952 (study PRJEB35170, sample SAMEA104062415) | human gut metagenome | biome: human gut; feature: human-associated habitat; material: faeces | place: Denmark | collected 2012-05-14 ... | reverse complement strand
GAAGGGGCGGCGCAACGCGTGCAGGAGTCGAGCGCGGCGGGGGATGCGGGAAAAACAGTCAAGGCGTCAGCGCAGAGCGCGGGCGGTGCAGATTTGTTCAGTATCGTTAATAGCGGGTATAAAATTTAATGATAAAACAAATTTCCGCCGTTCGGTTGACAAATCTGCGGTTCGGGATATATAATCGTGGCATAAATTCCGAAGCGGAAAAATATTCAAGGCAACAAAGGCGTTGCGGAACGGGGTTCCCATACGGGGAGCTTCGCCGCGGCGCCTTTTTGTTTTGCATTTTTATGAGGAGGACGAAATTATGAATGTACCCGAACTGTTCGGCTCGAACGTGTTCAACAGGCAGGTCATGCAGGACAAACTGCCCAAGGAGATCTACAAATCGCTCATCAAGACGATCGACGAGGGCGCGCCCCTCGATATGAGCGTGGCGAACGTCGTCGCCAACGCGATGAAGGACTGGGCGGTCGAAAAGGGAGCCACCCATTTCACCCACTGGTTCCAGCCGATGACGGGCATCACCGCCGAAAAGCACGATTCCTTCATCTCGCCCACCAAGGACGGCAAGGTCATCATGGACTTTTCGGGCAAGGAGTTGGTCGTGGGGGAGCCGGACGCTTCCTCCTTCCCCAGCGGCGGCGTGCGCGCCACCTTCGAGGCGCGCGGCTACACCGCGTGGGATCCGACTTCCTTCGCCTTCGTCAAGGACGGCACGCTGTATATCCCCACCGCCTTCTTCTCGTACAGCGGCGAGGTTCTGGATAAAAAGACGCCCCTTTTAAAGAGCATGGCGGCTCTGAACAAGCAGGCGCTGCGCATCCTGCGGCTGTTCGGCAACACGAGCGCAAAGCAGGTGTTCTCCACCGTCGGCGCGGAGCAGGAGTATTTCCTCGTCGACCGCAAGATGTACGACGCGCGCAAGGATCTCGTATTTACGGGCAGAACGCTGTTCGGCGCAAAACCCCCGAAGGGGCAGGAGCTGGAAGACCATTACTTCGGCGCCATCAAAACGCGCGTTTCCGCCTACATGAAGGACTTGGACGAGGAGCTGTGGAAGCTGGGCATCCTCGCAAAGACCAAGCACAACGAAGTCGCGCCCAGCCAGCACGAACTCGCGCCCGTGTTCACGAGCACGAACGTCGCCTCCGACCAGAACCAGCTGGTCATGGAAACGATGAAGCGCGTCGCCATCCGCCACGGGCTGTACTGCCTGCTGCACGAAAAACCGTTCGCGGGCATCAACGGCAGCGGCAAGCACAACAACTGGTCGATGAGCACGGATACGGGCGTGAACCTGCTCGACCCCGGCTCGACCCCCGCGGAAAACGGGCAGTTCATGCTCTTTCTGGCGGCGGTCATCAAGGCGGTGGACGAATATCAGGATCTGCTGCGGCTGTCCGTCGCCAGCGCCGGCAACGATCACCGTTTGGGCGCGAACGAAGCGCCGCCCGCGATCGTGTCGATGTTCGTCGGCGAGGAGCTGGAGGAAGTCATTGATTCCCTCGAAAAAGGTGTCAAATACAACGGCAAGGGCAAAAAGACGATGAAATTGGGCGTAGACACCCTGCCCGAACTGCCCAAGGACACGACCGACCGCAACCGCACGTCGCCGTTCGCGTTCACGGGCAATAAATTCGAGTTCCGCATGGTCGGCTCCTCCTTCTCGCTCGCGGGGCCGAACATCACCATTAACACCATCGTCGCCGACTCGCTGCGGCAGTTTGCGGACGAGTTGGAGGGGGCGAAGGACTTCAACGCCGCCCTGCACGATCTGGTCGTGCGCGAGATAAAAGCGCACAAGCGCATCATCTTCAACGGCAACAACTATGCGCCCGAATGGGCGGAGGAGGCGGAAAAGCGCGGTCTTCTCAACCTCAAAAACGCGGCGGAAGCGCTCCCGCACTTTGCGGATAAAAAGAACATCGAGCTGTTCGAGCGCAACAAGGTGTTCACCGAGCGCGAAGTCGTCACCCGTACAGACATCATGCTCGAAAACTATTCCAAGGTTCTGAACATCGAGGCTCTGACCATGATCGACATGGCAAAGCAGGACATCTATCCCGCCGTCGAGGGCTACATATCCTCGCTGTGCGGCGCTTTGAAGGAAAAGAAGGGTACCCTGCCCGGAGTCTCCTTCCCCGCACAGGAGCGCATGATCGCCAAGCTCGCGTCCGACGCCGAGCGCATGCTCGAACGGGCGGAGATGCTCGATTCGCTCCTCGTCGAATCGAAGGCGTACGAAACGCCCGCAAAGCTGGCTTTATTCTTTGCGGAAAAGGTCATCCCCGTCATGCAGGAGCTGCGCGCCTATGCCGACGGCATGGAGCTGAACACCGCCGCGAGCGTATGGCCCTTCCCGACGTACGGGGAGATCCTGTTCAGCGTGTGAAAGGGGTTCTCACTTTTTGTTTCAAGCTGATGAAACAAAAAGTCGAGAGCTCAAGGGGAAACCCGAACGGTTTTCCCCTTACAGCGGCATTTTTAAGGGCACACATATTATTTATTGCCGCTGTTTCACCCCTTCCGTAAGCCGAGGTGTCGGCAAATAGGGGTGCGCAGCGCAGAAGTGTGATTCTGCTTGCGCGAGAGAATATTAAAAGCCGCAGGTATGCGACAAATTGAGTGCGCTTATCCAAAAGCGTCGTTTTGGAACGCGCATTTAATTATTTAAATATAAAACCGTATAAAAATTCGTCAACAAATTTCGGAGGTATTTCTTATGGACGGCATATTCGGCTCGACGGGCGTCTGGTTCCTGATCGGCGCTATCCTCGTCTGGTTCATGCAGGCAGGGTTTGCCATGGTGGAAACGGGATTCACCCGCGCCAAAAACGCAGGCAACATCATCATGAAAAACCTGCTCGACTTCTGCCTCGGCACCATCGTTTTCGTACTGCTCGGCGCCGGGCTTCTGATGGGAGAGGACGCTCTCTTCGGTCTCGTCGGCATCCCCAACCTCGGCGTGTTCACCGACTTTGCGAACTACGACTGGTCGACCTTCTTCTTCAACCTCGTGTTCTGCGCCACCACCGCAACCATCGTTTCGGGCGCCATGGCGGAACGCACGAAGTTCCTTTCCTACTGCATCTATTCCCTCGTCATCAGCGCAGTCGTCTATCCCATCGAAGCGCACTGGGTATGGGGCGGCGGCTGGCTCACGCAGGAAATCCTGGGCGTGACCTACATCGATTTCGCCGGCTCCTCGCTCATCCACATGGTCGGCGGCATCTCCTCCTTCATCGGCGCGCTCATCCTCGGCCCGCGCTGGGGCAAGTACCTCGATAAGGACGGCAAACCCACCCTCGAGCGCAAAAAAGCGGTATACGTCCGCGCTATTCCGGGGCATAACCTCACCGTCGGCGCGCTCGGCGTGTTCATCCTCTGGTTCTGCTGGTACGGCTTCAACGGCGCTGCCGCTTCGGATATGACGCAGCTCGCGCAGATCCTCGTCGTCACCACCGTCGCCACCGCAACGTCGACCATCTCCACAATGGTCTACACCTGGATCAAGAACAAAAAGCCGGACGTTTCCATGACGCTCAACGGCTCCCTCGCGGGCCTCGTCGCCGTTACGGCGGGCTGCGCGGTGGTCGACGTGGTCGGCGCTTTCTTCATCGGTCTGATCGCGGGTATCCTCGTCGACGTCGTGGTCGAAGTCATCGACAAAAAGCTGCACATCGACGACCCCGTCGGCGCGATTGCCGTACACGGTGCGAACGGGCTGTGGGGCACCATCGCCTGCGGGCTGTTCTCCACGAGCACGGGGCTGTTCTATACCTGGAACTTTTCGCAGCTCGTCGTGCAGCTGCTCGGCATCGTCTGCATCGCGGCGTGGACGATCGTCTGCATGGTCGCCCTGTTCCAGATCCTCAAACATACCTGCGGCGTCCGCGCCTCGCGTATCGAGGAGATCGAAGGGTTGGATAAGCACGAACACGGCTTGCCCAGCGCCTATGCCGATTTCGTGGCGGCGCCGCTCGCCGCGGAGATGATCGACCCCGAAGGTCTTGCGGTCGAAGAGCCTGCGGGCGTCACCGTGGTCGATACCACCGTACCCGCCGTCAGGGAGAGCAGCGCCGTCGGCGCGAAACTTTCCAAGGTTGTCATTCTCACCAAGCAGTCCAAGTTTGAAGAGCTCAAGCAGGCGCTGAACGCCATCGGCGTCACGGGGCTCACGGTCACGCAGGTGCTCGGCTGCGGCGTGCAGAAGGGCGCGAGCGAATACTACCGCGGCGTCAAGGTGGATATGGATCTTCTGCCCAAGGTCAAGGTCGAAGTCGTCGTCAGCAAAGTACCTGTCGACGAGGTCGTGGCGGCGGCGCGCAAGGCGCTGTACAGCGGGCATATCGGCGACGGCAAGATTTTCGTCTACGACGTGGAAGACGTTGTCCGCGTCCGCACGGGCGAAAGCGGCTACGATGCGCTGCAGGACGAGTAGAAGAGTTCTCACTTTTTCTTTTGAGCTGACAAAAGAAAAAGTCGAGAGGTGAGGGGAAACCCGAGCGGTTTTCCCCTCAGCGACGCGCCTTTTAGGGGCACACCAAAAATATGCGCGTCGCTTTCACCCCTTCCGTAAGCCGAGGTGTCGGCAAATTGTGTTGCGCGGCGGAAAAGTGTGATTTTCCTTGCGCGAGTGATTATTAAAAATATAAAACCGCAGACTCACGGAAAGCCGCAGATAGCGAGATTTTCGCGAATAACTAAATTTGTTCACACTTGCTCTCTCATAAAAAGGGGCGCGCCCTGGTTCGGCGGGGCGCGCTTCTGCTATATGCGATATATGTCATTAAAAGAGTTAAAAGGCTGTCCGCCGCATTATGCCTGTGCGGAACTGTCGGGGGTGCGGTAGTCAGCCGTGTCCAAGGTGTAAACAAAATTCCCGACGCTTCCGCCGTAAGGAATTTCATGGCGGAGAGGCAGGCAGCGGTTTGCGTTCGAGCCGCTCGAAGCGCGCTGCGCATAAGAAACCGTCGTCGTTTCGCCCGTGTTCGTTCCTGCCCCCGTCAGACTGAACGCCATTCTCGCTATGGCAACTTCTTCGTCGTCAAAAACGCGCTCGGTTCCGTCGGCGTTGATTATGGTAAAGCTCATGCGGCTGTTGACGAGCTCACGGCACGAAATGTGCTGCGCCGTGGGGAAGTTGTCGGCGATGCCGCTTACGACCGTCAGGGTATGCGACGCGTCTTCACTCATATCCAGCCCGCGCCCGATAAAGGAGAGCTGCGCGCCGTCGATGCAGGTGTATTGCGATTGCAGTCCGCTCAATTCGCGGCTGTCTTCAAAGTTGCAGGATTGCTTCGTCACATAGTTGTTTACGACGCGTTCTTCGTCGGTCAGGTCGGCAAAGGCGTCCGTATAGCGGATGGTCGCGTTTTCGCAGGTACGGTCGTAAACGATTTCCGCGGTATAGTCGTACATGGAAACGAACGCGGTCTTTCCGTCGTCGACGGACGAGCTCGCCGCTTGCGAACGGTTGGTAAGCATGCTGTAAACGGGGCTGAACGCGGGGCGCGCCTTTTCCCCTTCGGCAGCCGATGTCGACGCGCTGTCGGCGGAGGTAAACCAGACCTCCTGAACGATCGTCGTCGGGTCATCCGCGGCAAACTCCTTGTTGTCGGGGTCGGTATCGTGCGTTCCGCCGAAGGAGAATACGAGTTTTTCTCCGTTGCTGCGCGTATAGGTAAAAGTCGCGCTCAATATCATCTCCGAGCGCAGGTGATAAACGTTGGTATACGTCTGCGTGGATCCGTCGGGGGTGGGGAAGGACATCGTGCCTACCGCTTCCGTCGTGATGTTGTATGAACTGTTTTCGGTATCGATTTCGACGGTCAGGCGCGAGGCTGAATTCGATTCCGTATTGGAAAAACTTACCTCGTAATCGAGCGATTCGTAAAAGTTGGGGTCATACGTCGTCGCGGGATCGGTCAGCCATCCCGAGGAGATGCTCGCCACGATCTGCGCCGAACAGCCGGCAAACAGGAACAGCGCCGCAATCGTCATTGCCGCCGCCGCAAAAAATTTTTTCATTCGGTGTACTCCGGGTTTTTCATATTCCGCAGAAAAGAAATCTGCAAAATACAGTATACCATAAATCGCGCCGTTTGTAAAAACAAAACGGGTGAAAAACAGTTGAAATTCGCAAAAAAATATATACAAAACTTCAGATAATATGTTATAATGATATAAAGCGAACTTTTGTTTAAAAATTTTACTGCAGAAGCGCGCCGTTCGCCGCGCGAAAGGAAGACAAATGCACGTTAAAATTTATATCGCCCCCTCCGTTTCGGAGCTGACCGCCTGCCTGGCGGAGCTTCCGCGGGGGGAACGCAACCTCATATTCTGCGAGGACAGGCTCACTTTGGAGGCGGAGCGCGCCGTCGCCCGCGCCCAGGGCGCCGCGTTCGATACCTCCGTCGCCACCTTCGCCCGCTTTCTGCGCGGCGCGGGGAGCAAAAAGGCGCTCTCCAAGCAGGGCTCCGTGCTTGCCGTCGGAGCCATCGCGTCAAGGCGGGCGGGGGAACTGAAATGCTTCGGCAAAAACCCCGCCGCCTGCGCGGGCAGGCTGTACGAGACCATCGCACAGCTGCGCGCCGCCCTCGTCACCCCCGATATGCTCGACGAAGCGCGTGCGGGCGCGGACAGGCTCCTTGCCGAAAAATTGGCGGATATTGCGCTCGTCTACCGCGATTACCTCGCCTTTCTCGACACGGGATACGTCGACGAAAGCGGCGTGCTGGCGGGGCTGCCCGCGGCGATGGAGGAGCGGAATGTCGCTGGCGCGAACGTCGTGTTCGCGGGGTTTTCCTCCTTCACGCGGCAGGCGGCGGAGGGCATCTTTGCGGCGCTGCGCATCGCAAAGAGCGTTTCGGGCGTGTTCATCGGCGGCGAGGAGGAACTGTACACGAACGAGGCTGTAAACGCCTTTGAAAAATACTGCCGCATGGCTGGCGCACAGTGCGAGCGCGTCGCTCTGCCTTCGCGCGCATGTGCGGCGGCGGAGTCGCTCCGCCGCGGATTATACGACCCCGTGCGCGGCGCGCCGCTGCCCTGCGCAAACGTACATATTTTCGAGGCGGCGGACGAGACGGACGAGCTGTCCTTCATCGCGTCGATGATTAAGAGCGAAGTTTCCCGCGGCGCGCGCTGGCGCGACATCGCGCTGTTTCTGCCCCCCGACGCGGCGGGGTACGCCGTCGGGCTGGAAAAGCTCTTTGCCGAATATAAAATTCCGTACTACGCGGACGCAAAGCGCAGCCTTGCGTCGCACCCGCTCGCAAAATTTCTGCTCCGCTACTTCGCGCTCATCTCCGAGGGGTTCGACCCCGCCGACGCGGACGCCTTCATCGGCAACCCGTTCTTCGGTGACCGCGGCTCGTGCGAAGCCTACCGCAACTATCTCTTGAAATACGCGAATTTCCGCGGCGGCGTAAAGCGGCCGATCAAGGAGGTGCCGAACGAGGGCAAGAAGGGGAAAAAGGACGTAAACTCGGATTCGTCGGCATTCGAACCCCTGCGCGGGCGGATTCTTTCCGCTTTCGAGGGGGCGAAGCCTTCCATGCTCTGCGCCGAATACTGCCGACTCGCGCGGCGGCTGTTCGAGCTGTTCGGGTGTGAAAGCACGCAAAAGGAGCTTGCCGAACGCCTGGGTGAGGCGGGCATGTTCGCCGAGCGGGAATACATGCTGCGCGGTATGGACGGCATTCTGCGCGTTTTGGGCGAGGCGGAGGAGCTTGCCGGCGGGGAGAAGCGGCGGGCGGAGGAGTTCTCCGCTTCCCTTGCAGAGGCGCTGAACGCCCTCGAAGTTTCCCTTATCCCGCAGTATGCCGACGCGGTGTTCGTAGGCAGCCTCACCGAAAGCAAACAGCGCGCCTGCAAAATCGTGTTCGCGGCGGGGCTGACGACCGACGTGCCGCCCGCCGGCGCGGATACCGCGCTCATCTCGGATAAGGACATCGACCGCCTTCGCGCGCTGCAGGTGGAGATCAGTCCGAAGATCCGCGAGGTCAACGCCCGCGCGCGGGAGAACGCGGCGCTGGCGCTGTGCTCGTTCACCGAAAAACTGTACCTTTCCTACCCGCTCGCGCGCGGGGGCGAGGAGTGCAAAAAGAGCGAGCTTATCGACGAGGCGCGCGCCTGCCTGTGCTCGCAGAGCGGAAAGCCGCTTGCGGCGCTCACCCGTGCCGCGCTCGAGCGCGCGGAAAAAACCGACCGCGCTGCCTATATTCGTTACCTTGCGGGCGTTTCGAGCGAGCGTGTTCCCGCCGTGCGCGAACTGCTGGCGCGGGCGGATGCCTACCGCCGCGGCAGGGGAGATTTCTCCGCGCACGCGGGTCTGCTGGCGGCATTGCGCGCGCGGGGCGACGCGCCCGATTCTCTCCTCTTCCCCGCCGAAAGGAATAAAAACTTTATCCCGAACGCGGCGGAGCTGGCGTTCCGCGGCAAGCGCACGGTGTCGCCCACCTTCATCGAGGGGTATTTCAGCTGCCCGTACCGCAACTTTGCCGAGCGGGGGCTCGGGCTACAGGAGCGGGAAGAACAGAGCGTGCGCGTCACCGATACGGGCAACTTCATGCACGAGGTGCTGCGTAAGCTCGCCGATAACATGCCCTCGCTCAACGCGGGCAACTGCGAGGATTTTTTGCGCGAAACGGCGCGCGGGCTTCTCAAAAATCCGCCCTACTGCTATTTAAAGGACACGGCGGAAGGGGAGTATTCCGCGTCCGCGCTCGAAAACGAGGCTGCCGTCGTCGGCAAAAACGTATTCGAGCAGATAACCGGCTCCGACTTCACCGTCGCCGCCGCCGAGCAGACGTTCGGCTACCCCGATTCGCCCTTCCGCGGCATCGCCCTCCTTTCGGGCGAACGGAAAATTTCCCTCGCGGGCAAGATCGACCGCGTGGATAAATGCGGCGCATACGCGCGCGTCGTCGATTATAAAACCGGCTCCTTCGACGTGAGTGCGGAAAACTACTACACGGGCCGCAAATTGCAGCTCGAACTGTACCTTTCGGCGGCGGCAAAGGGGGGCAAACCGGCGGGCGCGTACTATTTCCCCGCCCGCCTCGCCTTTTCCTCGCCCGATACCGACAGTCCCTTCCGTATGCAGGGATTCACCGTCGGCGACGACGCGGTCGTCAAAATGAGCGATAAATCGGTCGAGCCGGGGCAGAAGAGCCGCTTCATCGACGCGTATTATCAGAACAAACGCAAAAAAATGCTGGAAAGCGAAGATTTCGAGGCGTTCATCGCCTATTCGGTGCTGGCGGCGCAGAACTGCGCCAAGGAAGCGGAGGCGGGCTGCATCGCCGCGTCGCCCTACCGCGGTGCCTGCGACTTCTGCCCCTACGGCGGCATGTGCGGGCACGATATTTCCGCGCCGCCCCGCTCGGAAAAGAAGGTAACGGGGGAGGAGATCGTGAACATCGTCAAAAAGAGGAGGGGAGATTTATGAGCGTGCGCAAACCCACATCGGAACAGCAGGCTGCCATCGACGCGGCGGGGGAGGTTCTCGTCTCCGCGTCCGCCGGAAGCGGCAAAACATTCGTCATGATCGAAAAGATCATCTCCCTCATCCTCTCGGGCAGGGCAGACGTGTCGTCCGTCCTCGCGGTCACCTTCACCAAGGCAGCCGCCGCGGAGATGAAGGAGCGGCTCCGCTCCGCCATCTTCGCCCGCATCGGGGAAGTGAAGGACGAGGCTGTGCGCGCGCGGCTCAAGGCACAGCTTTCGGAGATCGGCACGGCGGACATCTGCACCCTGCACTCCTTCTGCTCCAACGTCATCCGCCGCTATTTTTACGAGGCGGATGCAGACGGCAACTTCCGCGTCGCCGACGAGGCGGAAACGGAGAAACTGAAAACCCGCGCCGTGTCCCTGACCTTCGACAAGCTTTTGGCGGAAAAATCGGAAAAATTCGCCCTGCTGTGCAAGGTGTTCGCGGGGAGCAGGGGGTTCGGAAAACTTACAGACGTATTGCAAAAATCGTACGAAAAGGCGATCGTCCGCGCCGATTTTAACGCTTTTTTGCGCGAACTTCCTTCCCGCTACGACGGGGAACATTTCGCGCGGCTCGCGGAGGAGGCGTTCGAACCCGCCGCGCGGTACGCGAAGCGTTTAAAGGAAAAGTGCGCTGCGCTCGAAAAGGAGTGCGCGCCGTATATCGAAGCGGGGACGTTCGGCGAAAAGCACGCCGGTTTTTTGGCGGCTCGGTCGCTGTTCGCCGACGACGTGCTCGCCGCGGGGAACGTGTTCGACGCCGCGGCGCTCGTGCGCGACGTAAAACTCATCAATAAGCCGCCCAACACCAAGCTGAAAAACGCGGGCGACGCGGCGGCGCTGGAACTGGACGCCCGCCTCGGCGCCCTCAAGGACGACGTCGACGCCATCAAAAAGAGCCTTTCCCCCTTCCGCACGCGGGAGGAGGAAGAGCGGGCGTTCTGCGCCTCGGGCGAGGTCGCGGCGGCGCTGTGCGAGCTGATCTTGGAATTTTCGGATACCTTCGCCGCCTTAAAGCGGCGGGCGGGCGTTTTAGATTTTTCCGACCTGGAACACAAGTGTCTGGAACTTCTGCAAATCCCCGCCGTGTGCGAGGAGGTGCGCGGCCGCTATACGCACGTCTTTGTCGACGAATATCAGGACGTCAACCCCGCGCAGGAGCGCATTTTGTCCCTCGTCGAGGGCGAAAACGTGTTCATGGTCGGCGACGCGAAGCAGTCCATTTACGGATTCCGCGGTTGCAGTGCGGGCTTCTTCGCCGAAAAGTACGCGCGCCTGGCGAAGGAGGGGCGGGCGCTCACCCTCAACGGCAACTTCCGCAGCTGTAAAAATATCCTCGATACCGTCAACACCCTCTTTTCCGCGGCGATGACGGAGGAGGTCGGCTCGGTCGATTACGCCGCCACCTCGATGATGCAGGCGGGCAGCGCGGCGCAGGCGGGGGGCGAAGTGCGCTTCGAGTTCGTGCCCGAAAAGGAGGAGGCGGAGCGCGCCGAGCGCGACGTGTATTCGGTCGCCGCGCGGCTCGGATTGCAGGAGGACGAGGAGTACGCCGAGGGCGCGCTGATTGCGAACATCGTACTCTCCGAAGTCGGCAGAAGCCGCCCCGACCCCTCGTCGGGCGAAGAGCGCAAAATGGGCTTCGGCGATATTGTCGTGCTCACCCGCGGCAAAACGGAGAAAGCGGGCCGCATCGTGGGCGAGCTCGTCCGCCGCGGCATCCCCGTCGCCGCCTCCGCCGAGGTCAACGTGTGCGACTATCCCGAGGTAAAGACTATGCTCGCCGTTCTGCAGTATCTCGACAACGGCGCGCAGGATATTCCGCTCGCCGCCGCGCTGAAAAGCGACATGGGCGGCGTCACGGACGAGGAGCTGGCGAAGATTCGCCTTGCCGCCGAGCAGGACGATTCCTTCTCCGCAGCCTGCGCCGCGTACGAAAAAAACGGCGACGCCCTCGCGGAAAAGCTGCAGGCATTCCGCGCCCGCGCCGAGCATTTCCGCCTGTTGAGTACCGTCAAAAATGCAGCGGAGGTCATGGCGGCTATCCTCGCGGAAACGGGCATGGAACTCACCCTCCTGTCCCTGCCGTGCGGCGAGGAGCGGGTGCGGCGGCTGCGCCGCTTCATGGCGGAGGCGGGGGAACTGAACGTTCCCGAATTTTTGGACAGGCTCAAAAACGGCGGGTATAAGGTCGGATTTTCGGAGAGCGGCGGCGAAAACGCCGTGCGCGTGATGACCATGCACGCCTCCAAGGGGCTGGAATTCCCCGTGGTCATCGTCGCGGGGCTGAACGGCCGCTTCAGCGCCGAGGATATGCGCGGCATCCTGTTCGACGACGAGTGGGGCTTTGCGCCGCCCGCGTACGACCTGCAAAATTATACCGCGGAGGAAACCATCCTGCGTTCGGTCGTGCGCGCGCGCCTGCGCCGCAAGCGCGCGGAAGACGAAATGCGCCTCTTCTACGTCGCGCTCACCCGCGCCAAGAGCTGCCTGCACCTCGTGTTCGAGGAGGAGCGGCCCTTCGATGCAGCGAACCTCGCCGATGCGGCTTGCTTCGCCGATTTCGTCGATTTTGAAAAATTCCGCGATCTATACGCGCCCGTGTTCGGCGGCGAGCTTGCCCCGCCCGAGATCCGCGTCCTGTCCGAAGAGGGGGCTGACGAGGAGGCAAAGGCGGCGGTTTTGGCGCAGTACGAGCGGCAGTATCCGTTCGAAAGCAGTCTGCGCCTGCCCGTCAAAACATCCGCTTCCGCAATCTTGCAGGAGCGGGAAAAACAGCTTGCCGAACAGCTTCTGCCCGAGGAGGAGCGGGAGAGCGAGCGGGCGGCGGGCGAATTTTACAGCGGCCCCGCCGATGCGGAAACGGGCACGGCGTACCACGAATTTCTGGAACGTGCCGACTTTTCCGCGCCCCCCGAAGAGGAGGCGGCGCGGCTGTACGCCCTGCTCGGCGGAAAGGATTCGCCGCTGGACGTGGCGCGCATGGAGCGCATCCTGCGCATGCCCGTGTTCGCGCGGCTCAAAGGCTTTACGCTGTGGCGGGAGCGGGAGTTCCTGCTGTGCGCGCCCGCCTGCGAGGTTTTGGAAACGGACGCGGACGACGAACTGCTCGTGCAGGGCGTCATCGACCTCATGGCGGTGCGCGGGAATGAGTGCATTATCGTCGATTACAAGTACTCCTCGCACGGGGAGGAGCAGCTCGTGCGAACGTATGCGCCGCAGTTAAAAATTTACGCGGCGGCGGCAAAGCGCCTGCCCGGCGTGGAAAAGGTCACGGCATACATCGTCAACATTTTGAAGGAGTTTGAAATAGAGGTGGTACTCGCGTAAATCTCGGCAAGCTGTTGCCTGCGATTTACTGCGATTGGAGGGGAAACCCGAGCGGCTTTCCCCTCGCGGCGGCATATGTAAGAGCACACATATTGTTATAATGCCGCCGCTTCACCCTTTCCGTGAGCCGCAGGTATACGGCAAATTGAGTGCGCTTTCCGAAAAGCGTGGTTTTCGGACGCGCCGCTGATTATTAAAATATATAACCACAAACTCACGGAAAATCGTAGCGCAAAAGCGCGGTTTTGCCTTTTTCGAGAGATTATAAAAAGCCGTTGCGGGTTGGTTTATCATTATCGTTCAATCGGCGTTACGGGGTATGGGGCGGAACCCCATATTCAGCCTTAAAACCGTCGCGCAGTCGGCGGGGCAGACTGTCCCTGAGTATTCGCGCCCTTAACAGCAGAAATTTGCAAGCGGGCTAATTGCGTTTGGCGCGGTTTTAAAAACTTTCGTTTTCGGCAAAAAGCGACGGAATCTGCGGGAATATCCCCCGAAAATTCCCCGAAATTCGGCTATAATGGAACTATCGCGGCAGAATGCGTCTGCCGCGGCATTTTTTCGGGGGTGCCTTATGTCTTTGCAAATATTTGAGCGGATCGTCGGGTTTTTCGGCGATGCGGGCGGGGCGTTCTGCGATATTTCCGTACTGATCCTGCTGCTCCTGCCCCTCGCAACTTTCGCTGCCTATTTTCCGCTCCTTCTGTGTATCGGCAAAGTCCGCCAAACGAGCCGCGTTTGGTATCTGGTCGGCGGGGATGTGTGCCTTTTCCTCCTGCTTGCGCTGTACCTTTGCCGCGGCGATTTGCAGGACGCCGCGCCCGTGCTCGCCCTCTTTTTATGCGCGAAGGTGGTGTATCTCCTCTTATACGGCGCCGTTTGCCTCGTTCCCGCGCAAAAACGGGAAAAAACAAAAAAGAAGCCCCGCCTCCCCGCCGCGGCGGAAGAGGAGGAGCTTTTCGCGCCGCCCGTTTCCGAGAGCGATCCGCCCCGCCCGCAGAAGGTGCGCTGCTTTTCGGAGGGTGCGCGCGTCTGTGTGGATAAGGACGTGCGGCTGGAACACATCTTTTCCGTTCTGGAGCGGCTCAAGGAAATGCCGCTCGGTGCGGGCGACCGCCTCGAAGCGCAGAAAATGGAGGAAATGCTGCGCGTATACCGCGCCAAAGCGGAGCTTTCCGCCGCCGAAGCGGACGCCCTCAACGACATCCTCGCCTCCCTTTTGAAGATGATGGCGAAGTACGATTTATAAAAATGCAAAGAGAGCGCGGCGAAAAAGCCGCGCTCTTGCTGTATCAAAATAAATTATAAAGTTTTGATCTCCCTCTTCCCCGAAAAAGTCAGGCAGACTTTCAGGAAGGAGGGAGATTTTAATTCCGAAGGGAAAAGATTGCGAATGAATGCCTCGTCCGATGGTCGGGCAGCAATTATAATGTATATACGCAACAGCAGTTGAGCTATACAGAAGCTGTTCGCGGTACGCGTTTTGTCTTGCCTGTGTTCGGGCAAAACGGCGGGGTGTCTTGGAGCAGGGAAACACCGTTCGGCAACGCCTTGCAAAGGGAGTCGCTTTATTATTTTACCTTTCCCGCTGCGCAGGAGCGCTGTTTACGGTTTCGCGCTGTTTTTTTGTATGCCGTCCTTGACAATTTTGCGCAAGGAATGCTATAATAAAACAAGAAATCGTTATAGGGAGAAAAAAGAAATGAGCGACCGTTCGGACGACCTGTTCGGCTTTGACGAGGAAAGCGCGGCGAGCGCCGCGCAGGCAGTGCCTGCGGAAGAGCAGGGGGGCACGGAAGAGGTGGAAAACACTACATCCGTCACCAAATGCCCCGCCTGCGGCGCAAATATGGTGTACGACTCGGAGAGCGGCAAGCTGTATTGCGAGCATTGCGGCACCACGACGGACATCGATTCCAAGAGTGCGGAGGAGCAGGACTTCGAGCGGCTGATGCGGGAGGATAATTCCTGGGGCGCGGAGACGCATGTGTTCCGCTGCGAAAACTGCGGCGCGCGCGAGGTTCTGGGCAAGGGCGAGATCGTCAAGACCTGCCCCTTCTGCGGCACGAGCAACATCGTGGCGACGGACGAACTTTCGGGGCTGAAACCCAACGCCGTCGTACCCTTCCGCGTTGGCAAAGAACAGGCGGGGGAATCGGTCAGAAAATGGGCGCGCGGCCGTTGGCTTTCGCCCGGAAAATTCCGCAAGAGCGCCAAGCCGGATAAGCTGGCGGGCATCTACGTTCCCGCGTTTTCCTTCGATTCCAAAACGGATTCGGCGTATGTCGCCACGCTGGGGCGGTATTACTACACCACCCGCCGCGTCAACGGCAGAACGGTGCGCACGCGGCATGTACGCTATTTTACCGTGCGAGGCAACTACTCCATGGCGTTCGACGACGTGCTCGTCTCCGCATCCGAAAAGATCGACGAGGCGTCCCTCTCCAAGCTCCGCTCCTTCGGCACCAATGACAGCCGCGAATACACGCAGGAATATCTGAGCGGCTATGCCGCGTCGCAGTACACCAAAAACGGTCTTACCTGTTGGGAAGAGGCGAAGGACATCATGCGCGGCAGGCTGCGTTCCGCTATTCTGAGCGGATACTCGTACGACGTCGTTTCTTCCTTCCACATCTCCATGCGCTGCAACGACATTACATACAAATACCTGCTCATCCCCGTGTACGTCGGGCATTGCAGCTGGCGCAAAAAACTGTACAACTTTTTTGTGAACGGCGTCAACGGCGCCGTCACGGGCAAAGCGCCCACCTCGCCGCTCAAAGTTACGGGGCTGGTCGTTCTCGGCATCGCCGTCATCGTGGGGCTGTACTTCCTCTTCCGTTGGTTCAACGGGTAATGCCGCGGCGGCAGGGGCGCCGGGGTGCGCCGTCGCCGCGAGGAAAGCGGACAAAAAAGTTTATTTATAATAGCAAAGCGGTTCTCCGTACGGGGGATCGCTTTTTTTGCACGGCGGGCGGCGCAAATTATGTGGAATCCGTTTCCTTTTGCCGTTCCGCCCGTGCAGATGTAAAAAACGTTTCTTTTCTCTATTATTAAACGGGCGGCGATCGGGCGGATTCATTTATTACAATTGTTTACAAAAGGCGGGGAATTGACGGAAAATTTTATTACAAGTGCATGGTATAAGGAGAGTCTTATGCAGACAAAAAGCAAACACACGCAGTTGCTCGCAGCGGCGCTTACCATCGCATTGCTGCTGGCGGGCATCCTCACCCTGCTGCACGGAATTCCTCTGTTCCGCGCGGACGCTGCGGAAGCGCAGAGCGAAGAGGCGAACGTCTACGCGGACTGGAAATTCAGCGAAGAAAATTCTTCCGGCTCGCTCGAGGACAACACGCTCGTGATCGAAGACGCGAGCGGGAACGGTAACGATCTGGAAATCGTCACTTCCGACAACGGGGCGAAAGCCTCCGACTTCCTCGCATTCGAGGACATTTCGATGACGGGCGACGCGCAGAGCATGAAGTTCAACGGCTTCAAAGAGGAGGATCAAGAGCAACTCGACACCCTTACCGGGGATGAACGGGAACAGTATATCCTCAACGATCTCGAATACGCATACCTGCGCACGGCGGACGAAGCCCCGATCAACGAGGAAACGTTCATGGACGGGTATACCATCGAGCTCGTGTTCATGATGCCCGTCGACTACGACGCTTCGGACGCATGGATGAATATCCTGGCGCGCGAAGGTTCGGGCGCGAACCTCGGCAGCGGGCAGTGGGACTATGAAGGGCATCACGGCACGATGCAGATCAACATCTCCAACTGCAAAGAGATTCAGTACATGACGCAGAACGGCACCAATACCAAGTTCAACAGCACGCTGTGGGGTCTTTCGATGGACAACGGCGGCGCCTGGTACCACATCGCCATCACCTGCGACGGCGACGGAAACGAGTTGAAGGCGTACACCAATTCGGGCGACTCCTTCCGCAACTATACGGGCGGCGGCATGGACGGCATGTATGCGGCGGCAGACGGCGGCAATTTCCGCGTCGGCGCGGTCATCTCCAACCACCTCTACAAATGGGCGGATTCGGCGGAATACGACCTCGTAACGAAACTTCTGCGCGGCAATCTGCAGGAGATCCGCATTTCGGAGGGCGCGCTCACGCAGGAGCAGTGGCTGCTGAACCCGAAAGACCACGTCGGTTCGTTCGGGAACAATGAGGAATACGAGCTGAAGGGCGAAAATAACTACACGTTCGCATTCCTTCCCGATACGCAGAACACCATCAAATTCACGCCCGAAGTTTCCGACGCGGCGACGGCGTGGCTGATCGAAAATCAGAGCGAAATAAACCTCAAAGGGCTTTCGCATGTGGGCGACCTCGTGGAAAACTGGAACGACGACGTGCAGTGGCAGAGCGCCGAGCAGGCGTTCCTTCCCCTCGCACAGGCGGGTATCCCGATCACCTTTGTTCCCGGCAATCACGACTTCAGCGGTTCGAATCTGACGAGTTATCAAAAATATTTCGGTGCGGACAGCGCTTACGCGCAGGCAATGGAGGGCAACGGCAACGAGGTTTACTTCGAAGCAGTCGGCGGAGACAGCCGCCAGGTGGGCAGCTACACCTTCGTGGAGGGCGGCAGCTACACCTATCTCTTCATCCAGCTGATGTACGAACCCAACGACAGGGAACTCGCCTGGCTGGACGGCATCCTCTCCAAGTACCCCGATAACCCCGCCGTCATCACCTCGCACAACATCTTCTCGTGCAGCGCTTCCAAGCCGGACGAGTGCGATCTGAACGAGCAGGGCGAGCGCATCTGGAATGTGGCGAAAAAACACGACAACGTGTTCATGATCACGGGCGGACACAACCACGGCTCCGGGTTCATCGACCTTACGAACGACTTCGGCAATCCCGTCGTCGGTATGCTCGTCGACTACCAGTTCAGCTACAACGGCGGCAATGCCTGGTACCGCTTCATGGAGATGGACGAAACGAACAACAAGATCTACTTCTCCACCTTCTCCCCGTACGAGGCGTCCCTCACCGCGGAGGAAAAGACCGGGTATTTCGATCTGAACTTCATGACGGGCAGCGGCAACGAGCGCGAATACGATTTCGATTTTGAAGACCGCTTCGGTTTCGCGTTCGACACCGTCTCCCTTTCGATCGGCGCGCCCGCAAAAACCGTCTATACCGTCGGCGATACGCTCGATCTGACGGGACTCGTCGTAACGGCGCATTCGGCGGATGCGAACCGCGTCGTAACCGATTACACCGTTTCCGACCCGGATATGAGCACGGCGGGCGCCAAAACGGTCACCGTCTCCTACGACGGCGCAACCGCTTCGTTCACCATCTATGTACAGGCGGCGGACAGCAGCGGGTCGGACAATACGGACGATACCCAGGTCACGGACGAGGGCGGCTGCGGTTCTTCGGTTGCGGCGGCAGGCTGTGTTGCCGCGGCGATAGCGGCAGGGGCAGCCGTTGCGGCAGCGGTTCTCATCCGCAAAAAGAAGCGCGCCGAATAATTCCGCATTATCCCGCGCGGAACGAACAAGAAAGAAAAGGATAGGCAATTTGCCTATCCTTTTCCGGTTTGCGTCGGTTATCTCCAAATCCCGAAAGGGGAGGAGGCGCAGCACAAGAGGGTCAGTTCGAACAGCTTGCCGTGCCGCATGGCGGTGCGTATCACGTCCGCATTGACGACCGTCCCCGCCCGCGCAAGCACGCCCCCGCGCGCATCGGGCAGATCCTGCGGCAGTACCTTTCCCGTCAAAATCCCTCTCCCGCCCGCCTTCCGCGGGCGGTTTGCAGGCGCCGCGCCGCTTGTTTCCGCCGCAGTCTCCGCCTTTGCCGCGTCGTCCGCCGCGGATTCGCGCTCCGCCTCGTCCGCCGGGGAAAACGCCGCGCGAACGGTCAAAATTTCCGCTTCGTCCGCGGGGAAGACGTCCGCATTCGCCGCCGGGTTCTCCGCTTCGTCCGCGCCTGCGGGGGCGTGTTCGCCGATTTCCGCGGGCAGTGGGTTCGCCGCGCCGGAGTCCGCTGCGGCGGTTTTGCCCTGCGCCGCCTTCCGCTTTGCCCGCGTTACGGGTTTGGGTACGAAGTCCTCCGAAAGGTCAATGAGCACCGTGTCCGTCACGCCCGCTATGCGCCCGGCGGCGAGTTCCCGCCCGTCCGAAAGCACGAGCGTCTGAATTTCCGCGCCATCCCGCCCGAAATCGCGCACGCGGCCGAGCGGCGCGCCTTCCGTGGAAAACGCCTCCATGCCGAAAGGGGCGGGCAGGCAGTTTTTGCACCCTTTCGCCGCAGGGCTTTTCACGACGATCGCGCCCTTGCCGAAGGTTGCCGCCGCCGACAGGGGGAGCGCGAATTCCTCCTCGTCCTCGCCGCAGCATTCCAGATTGCGCACGCGGGTCAGGTTTTTATCCGTCTGTACGTTTTTTACATAACCGATGCGCTCGCCGCCGCGCGTCAGGAGCGGCAGTCCGATATAATCGCTCACATATTCTCGCATGTTTCACCTCAAAAAATGCGCCGATGCGCTTGTCTACGCAATTACTATATTCGCTTGTCCGCGCAAAAATGTATAAAAAGAGCGGGGTATTTTGTCGTTTGCCGTCCGATCGGGCAGATTTTGCGCCCCTCCGCGTTTGACATTTCCGCCCGGAAGGGTTACAATATTTTTATCCGGGCAATGCCCGCGGGAGGAGTGCAAATGGAAAAAACAGAGTTCAGGCTCGTGCCGCCTGAAGAGTACGGTGCGCTGGAAGGGGAGATTGCCGCCCTCTGGCATTCGGCGTACGATGCCCTGCTCGGCGCCGGGCAGGTGGAATACATGACGCAGAAATTTCAGAGCGCCGAAGCGATGCGCGCGCAGGCGGAAGGGGAAAATTATCTCTATTTTCGCATTCTGGTCGGCGGCAAAGTGTGCGGCTACTGCGCGCTGAAACCCGAAAAGGAAAAGCTGTTCCTTTCCAAGCTGTATTTATGCGAGGATAAGCGCGGGCAGGGATTGGGGCAGAGCGCGCTCGCAATCGTCGCGGAATACGCGCGGCGGCTGGGGTTGCGCGCCGTGTATCTGACCGTGAACAAGGGCAACGCGCGGGCGATCCGCGCCTACGAAAAATTCGGGTTCGTACGCTCGGGCGAGGGCGTCACCGATATCGGCGGCGGCTATGCGATGGACGATTATTTTTACGAATACGCCGTACTTAGCTGAATTTCGCAAAATATTACCCTTTTTTCGGGGTTGTTATCCTTTCGAGAGCAAAATATTACCGCTTTATAACAAATAAATCGCTATCATTTTGAATTTCGGTGTGTTATACTATAACAGGATAAGGCGGGCGGGCAGCCAATCCGTTCCGCGTTGTTTTGAAATAGCAAAAATAGGAGTTATCCATCAGGAACAGGAGGATTTTATGGCAAAATTTGAAGAAATTTCCACGCTGTTGCAGCGCGGCAAGGCAAAAGATCTGGCGGCTCTCGTGACCGAAGAGCTGGCTGCGGGCGTTGCCCCGAAGGATATCCTCACCGAAGGACTGATCGCGGGCATGGGCATCGTCGGCACGAAATTCAAAAACAACGAGATCTTCGTTCCCGAAGTTCTTATTGCGGCGCGCGCGATGAACGCGGCGCTTGCGGTTCTCAAACCCGCACTGGCAGATTCGGGCGTTGAACCGGTCGGCACGGCGGTCATCTGCACCGTCAAGGGCGATTTGCACGACATCGGCAAAAACCTCGTCAAAATGATGATCGAGGGTACGGGTATCCGCGTCATCGACCTCGGCGTCGACTGCTCGGCGGAGAAGATCGTGGAAGCGGTCAAAGAAAACAATGCGGACATCGTTTGCCTCTCCGCTCTTCTCACCACCACGATGATGTATCAGAAAGACATCATCGATGCGCTGAAGGCTGCAGGTCTGCGCGACAAGGTGAAGGTCATGGTCGGCGGCGCGCCGGTAACGCAGGCGTTCGCGGACGAGATCGGCGCGGATGCGTACACGCCGGACGCAGCGAGCGCTGCGGAAAAGGCGCGTTCCTATTTCGCATAACCGAAACGAATCCGAAAGAAAAAAAGGCAGCGCTTTTCCGCACTGTCTTTTTTGTTCTGTTTTCAGCATAAACATGCGGAGGGGAAGGAATATGCGTATCACCATTCGCTCGGGAGAGCGGGAATTTACGGTAAATTGCGCGGCGGGCGAGGATTTGCTCACCGTTTTGCAGTCGGCGGGTCTGAACGTCCCTGCGGGCTGCGGCGGCAGGGGCGTCTGCGGCAAGTGCAAGGTGCATGTGCGCGGCGGCTCTTTCGGCGCGGAGGAGCGGGAGGCGCTCGCCTGCCGCACGGAAGCGGAAGAAGGGCTGACCGTCCGCGTGGGCGAATACGTCGGCGGCGGACTGACCGAGGGCGGAAAGGAAGATGCTGCCGGAGGGTGCGACGGCGAAGAGGGGTTCGGTCTTGCCGTGGATATCGGCACAACCACCGTCGCCTATGCGCTTTGCGATTTGCGGAGCGGAAAAACGCTCAAAAAGCACGCCGAACTCAACCGCCAGGCGTCGTTCGGGGCGGACGTCATCTCGCGCATCATGAGCGCGGAGGCGGGCAACGCGCAGCTTCTTGCGGAGGCGGTGCGCGGGCAGATCGCGGAAACAGCAGCACGGCTGATGTCTGAATTTTCCGTACCCGTTCTGAAAAAAGTGACCGTCTGCGGCAATACGACCATGCTTCACCTGTTCTGCGGGGAGGACGTTTCGGGCATCGGGCGCTATCCCTTCACGCCCGCATTCACCGAATTCCGTTCCATGCCCGGCGGGGCGCTGGGGTTGGCAATGGCGGAGGAGGTTCAGCTTCTGCCGTCCGTCTCGGCGTATGTGGGCGCAGACATCGTCGCCGGCGCAATTGCCGCGGGGCTGGATAACGAGGACGCCCTGCTCGTGGATATAGGCACGAACGGGGAAATGCTCGCGCATTCGGGCGGCAGGTTTTTCTGCACCTCCACCGCGGCGGGGCCGTGCTTCGAGGGCGCAAACATCGAATGCGGCACGGGCGGCGTTGCGGGCGCCGTCGACAGCGTGCGCATAGAGGACGGAAAAGTCGCATTCACCACGATCGGCGGGGAACCGCCGCGCGGCATCTGCGGCGCGGGGTTGGTCGATGCGCTCGCCGTCATGCTCGGCACGGGCATAATCGACGAAACGGGTGCGTTCGTTGAGGGCGACAAATTCGTCATCGGCGGCGGGGTATATATCTCGCAGAAGGACGTGCGCAATTATCAGCTGGCAAAGAGCGCTATCTGCGCGGGAATCCGCATTCTGGCGGAGCGCGCAGGACTTGCTCTGGCTGAAATAAATCTGTATATCGCGGGCGGATTGGGATTCTATCTCGACGGCGCAAATGCGCGGAAAACGGGGCTTTTGCCCGCCGAAGGCGCGGAGCGTCAGAAGGTCATCGGCAATGCGGCTCTCGCGGGCGCGCGCCTGTGTATGATCAGCCGAGCCGCGCTCGAACGGGCAAAAAAACTCGCCGCGGAAACGGAGTACATCGACCTTTCCGCCGACGCGGAGTTTATGGATGCGTATATTGAGAATATGAATTTTTAGGTTCACGAAAAAAGTTTTAAGCTGTTAAAACTTTTTTCCGTGAGATTGAGGACAACCCCAACGCGCACCGCTTTGCAAGCGGCGCGTCGTTCGGAGTTTTCCTCGCCGCGCGATAATTAAGCGCACGCATATTGCAAAATCGCGCGGCTTCACCCTTTCCGTGAGCCGAAGTATCGGCAAATTGAGTGCAAGAGCAAAAAGCGTGGTTTTTGCTTGCGCGAGTAATTATTATAAATATGAATCCTTATATACTCACGGAAAATCGCAGCGCAGTGAGATTTTCGTGAAGAAAGGCGGCGGAGCCGAGGCGGAAGCGAACGATGCCCGACAGGGCATTGCGAAAAACAGGACTCGCGCGCAGCCGCTCAAATCGCAGCGGAGCGGGATTTCCGTGGAATAGGTGATGCTGCCGCAAATTTTACCTCTTGCAAAATGCGGCAAAATGGTTTATACTGTAATGCAGTAAGCAACAGACGGGGAAAAAGGGGCGCTCCGCAAATTGTGCGGCGCAGCCTTTCGGAGAACGATGAACATTAAAGACGTGAGCCTGCGCGAGATCCTGAACTTTCGCGAGCTTGAAAAGCTGTTCAAAAACTATTCCAAAACGAGCGGACTGGATGTCTCTCTCTATGACCTCGGCGGCGCCGAGCAGATCAGCGTGCGCGGCGAGCGGTCGCTGTGCGAAATTATGCGCGGTTCCTGCATTTGCCGCGAAAAGATCGAGCAGAGCGGGCGCAAGGCAGACGAACTTAAGTCCAGCTATATATACGAAACGCCGTGCGGTCTTGTCATGTGCATCGCCGCCGTGCGCATAGACGGGCAGGCGGTAGGCTACATCACCACCGGCCCCGTCGTGCTGTGGGAAAAGGACGAGTATTTCTATTCGGAAATGCGCGATAAGTGCCTCGGCATGGGCGTTTCGGTGGAGCAGGGCGTCTTCGACGCGGTGCGGCAGGTAGACTGCGACTTGATGACGAGCATCTCCGAGATGCTGCGCGTTCTGGTCGAATACATGGCGGGGGAGGAGCGCAAATACCTCGAACAGCGCCTGGAAATTTCGCGCATGAACCTCGAGCGGCTGCGCATTCAGCGCGAAATGCAGATCAAAGAGAACCAACCCTGCTACAACAAATATCCGACGGAACTGGAAAAAGAACTCATCGCCTATGTGCAGCTGGGGGATAAGACGGGTGCGCGAGGCATCATCAACCGCTTCCTGAACGAAATTTTCTCCTATGCGAGCGGAGATCTGGAGATCATCAAGGCAAAGCTGTACGAGTTTTCCGCCTTCCTTTCGCGCAGTGCGGTCGAGGCGGGCGCGCCGACTTTTGCCCTCACAGACATCGTCAAAAAGAGTTCGCGCCTTTTGTTGGATAACATCGATTTTCAGGATCTGTGCGCAAGCACCATTGAGATCATGGAAAACTTTATCGCCGCCGTGTACGAGAGCCGCAGCAAGCGGGTATCGAGTGCCCATCTCGCCGCGGCGATCCGCTACATCAACGCCAATTACAGCGAAAATATCGACCTCGAGTCGCTCGCGCAGAACGTATTCGTCAGTTCCTGCTATCTGAGTCACCTTTTCCGCAACGAAATGGGTACAACGTTCAGCGATTATCTTACGCGCGTGCGGCTGGAGGCGGCGAAAAAGCTGCTTATGGAGGGGGCATCCGTCGATAAGACCGCCGAGGAGGTCGGCTACAACGACGGCAACTATTTCATCAAGATATTCAAAAAATACGTCGGCGTCACGCCTGCAAAGTACAGAAAATCGCTGATGCAGAACTAAAAAGTTCACGCTTTTTGTTTCAAGCTGATGAAACAAAAAAACGTGAGTTTGAGAAAGACACCGCCGCACGGCACTATTGCGCCTAACGGCGGTTTCTCTCTCGCCGCCCGATTTTAAGGGCACGCATATTTTGTAATCGGGCGGCTCACTCTCTTCCCCAAAGCCAAAGTTTTGGCAAATTTTGTTGCGCTAACGCAAAAACGTGGTTTTGCTTGCGCGAGTTATTATTAAAAATATAAAACCGCAGACTCACGGAAAATCGTAGCGAGCGAGATTTTCGTGAACAAAGGCGGCGGAAAATGCAAATAAAAAAGCGGAGCTTCGCAAACGGCGAAGCTCCGCTTTCGGCTCTTATTTTGTTATACGTCTGCCGTTTTTGCGGCGAAACGCTTACTTTTTATAAAATTCGTTCACCGCTTCGAAGAAGGCGTCGATGTTCTCCCAAGGGGTCGCGGGAGGAATGTCGCAGCCCGACGAAATAACGAAATTTTTATAGCCGCAGCAGGCGTCCATGATTTCTTTCGTCGCCTTTTTCACCGTTTCGGGGGTGCCGTTGCGCAGTACGCCGGCGGGGTCTATGTTACCCATCGCGATTTTGTCGGCGGGCATGTGCTTCATCATCTCCGCCATGTCGATGGCGTTGCCGAAATGATACGCGTCCGACCCCGTTCCGAGGATGGAATCGATGGTGAGGATGGTCGTGTTTCCGCAGTTGTGGTAGATAACGATAAAGTCGTCGCTCTGCACCGCTTGGTTGATCTTTTTAACGTATTGCGAGGAAAATTCCTCCGCCAGGTCGGGGGAGAGCAGACCCGCCAGAGGCTCCGCCATCACCACGCCGTTCGCGCCCGCTTCCTTGTATGCCTTGATGTATTCGATAAGGAATGCGGTCGCTTTTTCCAGCACCGTATGCATCATTTCCGGTTCTTCGTAACAGTAGATCATCGCCTCCGTCACGTCCACGAGCCTGCCCGTGAGCGAGAAGGGGCCGATCACGCCCGCAAACACCGGTCTGTCTTCGATGAGCTTTGCCGCCTTGCGGATGGCGTCGATATAGATATCCGTCCTGCCCGCGCCGACGGGGGGAACTTGCAGCGCCTCCGCTTCCTCGGGCGTGCTGACGACGCAGCCTGTTACCGTAGGCACTTCGTCTTCGGAAATGTGGATGGGCGCGCCGAAGCATTCCGCTTCGACGGAGAGATCCATGAGCGAAACGGACGCGGAAGCATCCGTACGTTTTGCAACGGCTGCCATCGCGTTTGCCTGGTTGTCGGCGGAAAAGATAAGCTCCTTCACGTCGATGCCCAAAAGGCTCGCCCCGGGGAAGGAGAGCACGGGCATCGCCTTTTTGGTTTTAGCGTTCAGCATATCGCTGAGCCATGCTTTCATATTTCTTTTCATAAAAAGGTACTCCTTTTAATTTTCGGTACCCTTATTATAACAAAAAATTTTTAAATTTTCACGATACGCCTTTGCGCAAATATAGCAAAATTTTGCGCGGTTTTCTTTCCGGGTGCGGCGCGCTTTGTTTTTCGCCTGCGGAAAGAAAGCCGCCCCGCCGCAAATGCGGCGGGGCGGCTTGGGTGTTTCGGGGAGTTATTGCAGTTTCGTGACCCTGATTTCAAATTTTTCCCCGTTCGTGAAGGTCGCGAGCAGCGTTCCGCGCCCCGTTTCCTCCGCTTCGGCTGTAAAATAATCTTTTACAAGGGGCAAAAGCTCCCGTGCCAGTTCGTCCTCCGCCACCGTGTAGTTGTTTTCCGCTTCAAGGGTTACTTCGTGTTTCATGTGTTTTCGCCCTCCTTCGACGATATATATAGTATAAACGCTTTTTTTCGCGCCGTAAAGCATTTATTCGTGAAAGGGCGTGTCTAGTTTTGTCTACGTTTGTCTGTGTTTGTCGAATCCTGTCGAACGCCCGAAAAAGGGCAAAATTTGCGCCGCCGCGCCCGCCTTCGCTTGCGCATTTTCCGCATTTGTTTTATAATGAAAGCATGAACACGCCCGATCGCAACCGCGAAATGCTCGCACTTATGCAAAATCTGCCCAAAGGCACGCCGCTCCTTCTGCACAGCTGCTGCGGGCCTTGCTCCTCGCGCTGTCTGGAAACGCTGAAGGAAACATTCGCCGTCACGGTGCTCTATTATAACCCCAACATCACCGACCCCGCCGAGTACGAAAAGCGCAAAGGGGAGCAGATCCGCTTTTTGAAGGAAACGTGTTGGGCAGATTTTTTGGACTGCGACTATACCCCCGCCGAATTTTTTGCCGCGGCAAAGGGGCTGGAAGGGGAGCGCGAGGGCGGCGCGCGCTGCTACGAATGTTATAAGTTGCGGCTGGAGTATACCGCCCGCACCGCAAAGGAGCGCGGATTTGGTTGGTTCTGCTCCACCCTCTCCGTCAGCCCGCACAAAAATTCCGTCTGGCTCAACGAACTCGGGCAAAGCCTTTCCGCAAAGTACGGCGTAAAATGGCTGCCAAACGACTTCAAAAAGCAGAACGGCTACCTCCGTTCGGTCGAGCTTGCCAAGGAACATAACCTGTACCGCCAGAATTACTGCGGCTGCGTCTTTTCCGATTGGACGAAAAATCCGCCGCCGAATAAGGAGCAATAAAGCACGTCTGCCCGCCCGCGCAAAATTTTGCGCGGGCGGAATTTTTTGCAAAATATTTTCGGAAAACTGCCGCAAAATATTTGACGGCGGCGCACCGTTTCGCTATAATAAATACTACTAAAATAGTTGCAATTAAAAACCGCCGCTGTGCGGCAGAAGGAGGCAATCGTATGCGTTTATCTTCAAAGTCACAATACGGGTTGAAGGCGTGTTTTATCCTCGCGCAGAACTATCCGCAGCGTTGCGTGAGCGCGTCGGCGCTGGAAAAGGAGATCGCCGTATCCGGCAAATACATCGAAAAGATCATGCGCATGCTGTCGGGGCAGGGGATCGTCACGGCGGAGCGCGGGGTCACGGGCGGGTATAAGCTCACGCGCGAACCTTCGCAGATCACCATCGGCGACGTCGCCCGCGCCCTGGAGGACAACATGGAAATTGCAGACTGCATAACAGCCACCTGCCAGAAGTGCGCCACGGGCGCGGTATGGCGCAAGCTGTACGCGGGCATCAACGCCGTGCTTGATTCGATGACCCTGCAATCCATGCTCGACGACCATGGCGAAGTGGGCGTGTGCAAGTGCAATTCGGCGGAGAAAGAGCACGCGTCCGGGTGCGGCTGCGGGGAGAAGTGCGATTGCGCGTAAAGTGGCTCACGAAAACCTCGGCGAGCTGTCGCCTGCGGTTTTCCGTGATTGGAGGGCGACACCGCCGTTCAAACGCATTCGCATTTTTTGCGGCGGTTTCTCCCTCTTTGCGCCCTTTTTCAGGGCACGCATATTATTTATGGGCGCAAATTCACCCTCTTCCCGAAAGCCGTAGGTATGCGGCAACTTGGGTGCGCTAATCCAAAATTGCGATTTTGGAACGCGCATTGAATTATTTTAATTATTACTCGCGCAAGGAAAATCACATTTTTCCGCCGCGCAACACAATTTGCCGACACCTCGGCTTACGGAAGGAGTGAAGCGGCGGCATTATAGCAATATGTGTGCTCCTAAATATGCCGCCGCGAGGGGAAAACCGTTCGGGTTGCCCCTCCAATCTCGGCATTTCGCAGGCGACAGCTCGCCGAGAAATGCGAGAACTAAATTACTCGCGCAAGGAAAACCGAACTTTTTGTTTTCCTAAAATGAGGTTTACATATGTTTTATTTCGACCATGCGGCGACGACGCCCGTCGATCCCCGCGTTTTACAGAAAATGCTGCCGTATTTTACGGAAAATTTCGGCAACCCCAATTCCCAGCACGCCTGCGGCCGCCGCGCCGCCGCCGCCGTAGACGAGGCGCGCGATACCGTCGCTGCCCTCATCGGCGCAAAGCCGAGCGAGATCTATTTCACCTCGGGCGGCACCGAATCGGACAACTGGGCTCTGCGCGGCGCGGCGCACGCGAATGCCGAAAGGGGCAAGCACCTCATCGTCAGCGCCGTCGAACACCCCGCCATGATCTCCACCGCCAGGGAACTGCAAAAGGAGGGTTTCGAGGTCACCTTCGCCGCGGTGGACGAATTCGGCAAGGTCGATTTGCAAAAGCTGAAAGATTCCATTCGCCCCGATACGACGTTTATCGGCGTGATGACGGCAAACAACGAGATCGGTACTATTCAGCCGCTCGCGGAAATTTCCGCCCTCGCCCGCGAGCGCGGCATCACCTTTTTTACCGACGCGGTGCAGGCGGCGGGCGCGCTGAAACTGAACGTAAAGGAGCCGACCGTGGATATGCTCTCCTTTTCGGGGCATAAGTTCTACGGCCCGAAAGGGGTGGGCGTGCTGTACATCCGTTCGGGCGTGCGCGTGGGCAAAATCATCACGGGCGGGCACCAGGAGCGCTCCATGCGCGGCGGCACGACCAACGTGCCGGGCATCGTGGGTCTGGCGGAGGCATTCCGCCTCGCAAACGAGGAAATGGCGCAAAATAACGCGCACGTTTCGGCAATCCGCGACCGTTTCATTGCGCGCGTTCTGCGCGAAATACCCTATGTCAAGCTCAACGGTCACCCGAAAGACCGCCTGCCGAACAACGCGAATTTCTCCTTCCGCTATATCGAGGGAGAGTCGCTCCTGTTCAGCCTCGACCTCGCCGGTATCGCCGTTTCCAGCGGCTCGGCGTGTTCGTCCGGTTCGCTCGAACCCTCGCACGTTCTGCTCGCCACGGGTCTGCCCGAGGGACTGGCGCACGGCTCCATCCGCTTTTCGTTCGGAAAGGAGAATACCGCCGAGCAGATCGACATCGCGGTGGAAAAGCTCAAGGAGATCGTCGTGCGGCTGCGCAACCTGTCGCCGCTGTTCCCCAAGGAGCTGAAAAACGAAGTTTACGACAAGGAGATACAATAGATGCAATACACCGAAAAGGTCATGGAGGCATTCCAAAACCCCAAAAACGTGGGCGAAATCGAAAATTACGACGGCATGGGCATGATCGGCAGCGAAGCCTGCGGCGACATCATGCAGGTGTTCATCAAGGTGGAGAACGGCGTCATTGCCGACGCGAAGTTCAAAACGTTCGGCTGCGCGGCGGCGATCGCCACCTCCTCGACCGCCACGGAGATGATCAAGGGAATGACGGTCGACGAAGCGCTGGAAGTCACCAACAAAAAGGTCATCGAGGTGCTGGGCGGGCTTCCGCCGCAGAAGATCCACTGTTCGGTGCTCGCCGAGCAGGCGATCAAGGCGGCGATCGAGGATTATAAAAAAAGGAGTTCACACAAATAATTTTGAGCTGACAAAATTATTTGTCGTGAGTTTGAGAACAACCCCACGGCACGCGGCATTTGCCGCTGACCGTCGGAGTTTTCCTCTGCGGCGCGCTTTTTGAGGGCACACCACACTACGCGCGCCGCATTCACCTTTCCTGCGCAAGTCGCAGGTATGCGACAATTTGGGTGCGCTTTTCCAAAAATGCGATTTTGGAACGCGCATTTAATTATTTAAAAAGATAAAACCATAAACTCACGGAAAATCGAGTCATTACTATAATCGGTTATTTATCACAGAGATTTCTCCACGCGCTTCGCTTGGTCGAAATGACAGTGCGGGTATTTCGCTCGTTTTCGGCTTTGGTGCAACCGAGCGCCTCCGCTATTGCGCGAGGAAGCCTCGCGCATATTCGAAATGACAATAGCAGCGTTCTCGCCCCTGTCATTTCGAGCGGAGCGCGGCGAAAGCCGCACGGAGTGAAAGGCGTTGCCGCGCGCGGTCGAGAAATCTCTCAAACAAATTCGTCTTTTTATACCTTTCCTTTTCACAACAAAATTTGAGATATGCACAGAACAAAATTTGAGATATGCACAGAGGACAAAATGCGAAAATCTGAACGCGAAATTGCAGACGTACACGAAAAATTCGGGGCGCTGTTGCGCTGCGGGTACATGACGCTCGCCTTCGGAGGGGAGGGCGCTCCCTACTGCGTGCCCCTCAATTTCGGCGCGGAGCTTGCGGGGGATACCCTCGTTTTGTACTTTCACTGCGCCAAAGAGGGCAAAAAGCTCGATTTATTGCGCAAAAATCCGCGCGTCGGGTTTTCGGCGGCGAATATGCTGCGCGTGTTCAATAAGGGCGCCGCGCCCTGCGGCTACACGACCGACTACGAAAGCGTCTGCGGCACGGGCTGGGCAGAAATTCTCGCGGACGAACCCGCCCGCCTGCACGCCCTGCAAGTGCTGATGAAGCACTATTCGGCGGAGGATTTTTCCGCCGCATCCTTTTCGCCCAAGGCGCTTTCGCTCACCTGCGTCGTCAAAGTTTCCGTCGATTCCTGGTCGGGCAAAAGGCTCGTGCGGCCGTAAAGCTGTTTGTCGTTTTCGAGAATATCGGCAATGTGCCGCATATTCTCCGCCGTTTCGAGCAGAACGCCCCGTATTCGCCCCAGAACCCGTTCCCGTTTGGTACTCTGTTCCCACCGCTTGCACGCGGTGGGATAATTTTTTTGAAAGGTCGCTTCCCGCACATAGCTGTTGCCGCAGAACCCGTTTTCGGTAGGGCGGTAGTGGGTGTATATCAAGGTATAGTAGCGGTGGAAATACGCGCAGTTTTTGCAGGATTTTTCTGTTTCCATAGGCTCTCCTTTGAATCGTTACAAAAGTATATATTTATTTTAACCGTAATTTTTACGGTTGTCAAGACTTTTCCGTAATATTTACGGTATAATGTCGGCATGGATATATTTGCGATTCGTTTGAAGGAACTGAGAACGGAAAAGGGATATACGCAAAAGCAGTTGGCGGAATTGATCGGAACGACCGACGACAGTGTTTTTTCGTGGGAAAAGGGTAGGAGTCAGCCGCCGATTGAATTTATACGGCTTTTATGCAAGGCGTTAAGCGCAAGTGCCGACTACCTTTTGGGGTTGGAGGACGACACGGGCGCAAAACAATAATAAAAAAGGGCGGCGGACGCGATTGCGTCCGCCGCCTCTCTGTATTCTTATTGTTCGGGTTGCAGGTTCTGCCGCTTCTGCATGCGGTTCCAGTTGATAAAGCCGTATAAATCGTTGATCAAAAACATAATAAAGCAGATGACGACGGAGAGGTAGGCAACGTTTTCCAGCGTGGCGAGCACCCAAAGCACGATGAGCACCACGTCGTTCGCCGCGTACCCGAGCGCGTACAGCGGACTGCGGCGGAAGGTCAGGTACACCGCCACAAAGCTGGTCGTCACCGAAATGGTGCTGGGGATGATGTTCGCGGTGTCGAAAGCGTCCAAAATAAAGTAAAACGCCGCCGTCACCGCCGCCGCGAGCAGCCACATGAAGATGTGCTCCTTCACTTTCAGGCGGTTGACTTTCACCTCCGATTTGTTGCCGTTGTAGGGGTTTTTCAGCCACGAAACGAGCGAAACGATCGCCATGGGCATGGTCATACCCAAATACGTTATCATTTCGCCGTAGTACGCGAAGGTGAAGGAGATTACCGCGTACAGGATGCTGAAAACGATCATCAGCGCCTGCCCTGCGGGGTTGCCCTTGGCGCAGAAAATCAGCGACGTCGCGCCGACGAGGGACGCTGCGAGCGTCAGCCAGTTCGTGCGGTCGAAGATGCAAAAGGACACGACGATCAGCGCGACCGACGAGCACCACAAAATCAGCTCGCCCGCACTGAAATAGCGCAGCATTTTTTTGATTTTTTCCATGTTACCTCCCGTTTGCCGCGGCTCTTATGTCCCGCGGCACAGCAAAAAAATAGACACCCGCTCGCGCATCTTCTAAGACCTAACGATGCGCATACGAATGTCCGTATCCGACTACCCGGTGGCAGTAATTTTTATTCAACTGTGCAAGAGTATAGCAAACGCCGCGCCCTTTGTCAAGGAATTGAACGGGCGCGGAATAAATTTTTACCCGCGGCGGCGATGTTTGCACAAAGGCGCTTTGCCGCAATATTATGGAAGGAAATACGTTCTGTAGCTCAAAGAAAAATTGGCGCGGGTCGTTCTCTTTCGCATCGAGGTTCCGGAGCATACCGACCTGAACCGCTACTTCGAAACCATGAACAGCAGCGGCGAGCAGCTCGAACAGCACGACATCGTCAAAGCCAACCTGATGAAATTGCTGCAGGATGACGCTGAAGAATCGCAGGGTGAGGATGAAAGGCTGCGGAAAATTTTTGCCTGCGTCTGGGATGCCTGCCGCGATATGAACGGCTATGTGCAGATGCATTTTGATAAAAAACAAAAACAGCGCGAGTCAATGTTCGGCACAAGATGGAATGATTTGCCCGCGAATATCTTCGCGCCCGTTGGCGGGGCGGGCGAGGAGAAAAGCGCCTCCGCCGAAAGCGATCGGGGGCGGCAGGATCTGTCTATCCTCGGCATAATTGAGGGAAAGATCGATGACGATAAGCCGGTTGAGGACGGAGATGAGGAGGGCTATGGCAGACCGCGGTTTGAGAGCATTACAAACTTTCCGTATTTCCTGCTGTACGTTCTGGACGTATTCGTTTCGACGGAATTCAAAGAATATTCCGGCTCCGTTTCGTATGACGACCATAAACTTCAGCAGATCTTTGACTCCGCCGTGAGGGAGTGGAAAGAGAAAAGGGGCGGGAACGGCAAAGAGTTTTCGCTGGCGTTTATTGAATGTCTGCTGAAGTGCAGATTCCTTTTTGACAAATACATCATTAAAAGGGAATACAAAAACGAGGATTCCGACTGGAGCCTGAAGACCCTGTGCAAAAGCCGCGGAGAAAAATATTCTTATTGGGATACCGATTTCGGCAAAGGCGTTGACTGCTCGCAGATCTGTATGCTGCAGGCATGCCTGCGGGTTTCCTATACTTCGCCCAGAAGCAGCTGGATCCCCGATTTGCTCAAATGGCTGATTGCGGACGATAAACTGGAACAACTCTCTCAATATGAAGATCGGATCGAGAGTATCGCCAAAGAGCGGATTCGCGAATTTTTACGGGAGGGAAATTACCGGCGGGGCGTCAACACGCCGCATATCGTTCTGAATTACCTCGACTATCTGCTCTGGAAAGAAAGGAAGAAGGAGGAGTATAAAAAGCTGGGATTTGAGAAATTTACTTTCGAATTCCGGAATTCGGTGGAGCATTGGTATCCGCAGCATCCTTCAAGGCAGTCGTTTGAGCCGTGGGACGATTTTGACCGGTTCGGAAACCTGTGTATCTTACAGCGAGATGTGAATGCAAAGTTTTCAAATTTAAGTCCCGTATCCAAAAATAACAGCTACCGGCAAATGATTGAAAAGGGCAGCTTAAAGTTAAGGCTGATGAGTTCCCTTACAAAGGACGATCGGTTATGGAAAGAAGAAACCTGTGCCGACCATGAGCGGGAAATGCTGAATCTGCTGAAAGAGGCTTGCGGCGTGCGCTGACCCGTCCGCCCGGGGCGGGGAGGGGTATATCCGATGGTGCAGCGGGCGCGCACAAATTCTGTAACGAAATAAAAAAAGAGACAGCCGGCAGGCTGTCTCTTTTTTTACGAACCGATCCGGGCATTGATCGGAATTACTTCACGGCTTTAATTGTGCAGGTCGCGCCCCATTGCGCCGATATTTCGGCGCATGAAAATCCCGCCTCCCGCAAAACCTGCATTTCGTGCTCGGCTGTCAACGGCGTATCGTAATGATAAAGCGCATTATCAATTATTCCTTGCGCAGCTTTCAGGCGCAGCAACTCCCGCCTGAAAAAGTTTTCTTCCTCTTCCGTCCGTGCAAAATAATCGGTTAAGATAAAGAATCCGTCTGCGGCTAACGCCTGCAATACTTTCTTATACAGAGACGTTTTCTCTTCTTTCGTGAAATGATGCAAGGACTCAACGGATACGGCTGCATCGTAGCGATCCTTTTCAAACGGAATGTCGAAATACGAACCGTGAATTGCGGTAATTGCCTTCCCGGAAAACTTTTGCTTTAAGGCTGCCAGCATATCTTCCGAAAGGTCTATGCCGGTAATCTTTGCGGCGGGGTTGAATTTAAAATAGTATTCGAGCTCCAAACCCGTTCCGCAACCCAAGTCAAGAACGGCTGCTCCGTTCTGCATGGGCAAAAGACTTGCGGTAAACGGATAAAATTCGCGCGCACCGTCTATCGCGTTTAATTGATGTTCTTCGTATCCGTCCAATCGTTTGCTGAAAAATTCGTTCATCTTTTCAAGCATAGCTTTCTCCGATCAACTAGGATCGATCGCTCTTTCAGGCAGGTAATATTATACCTCAAACAAACGAGTTTTTCAATTATATGGCGCTGTAAAAACGAACTTTGGCGCCGTGGCGCGTGCCCGGCATAGGCAGAAGGGCTGCGGAACTTTCCGCAGCCCTTCTGCCGAATCAAAAAAACAAACCCGAACAGGAATGTTCGGATTTGTTTGCATCTGGTGACCCCATCGGGACTCGAACCCGAGTTACCGCCGTGAAAGGGCGATGTCTTAACCGCTTGACCATGGGGCCTTATCGTTGCGTGCGTCCTTAAACGCACAACGCTAAACTAGAATAACATAATACATCCGAAAAGTCAAGCAGAATTTATTCTGAAAAATGAAAATTTCGCGCCCCGCGGCGGGAAATTCACCGAACACACGCTTCGGCAGACGCGCGCCCGCCCCGCACTGCGCCTGCCGAAGCGTATCGCGCGGCGCTTCAGTTTTTAAAGCAGACGTTCCGCTGCGCATTGAACGCCTTCGTCGCCTCGTTAAACGCCTCCGCGGGAATGCGGCAATCGCACACCGCTTCTTTCAAAAAATCCGCCTCTTGTTTTGCGTCTTCAAAATGCAATACCACGGTGCCGTATTCGCTCTCAAAATAGAACAGGTTCAGGTCGAAAAGATCGTGGTGGTTGCCGCAGAGCCATATCCCGTTGTCGCCCGAATTGGTCAGACAGTATTTTTTATAAAACAGTTCGTTTTTGTACTTGAAAGACGGATCGAGCAGGTCGTGCAGGTTGTTGACGGAAAGGAACCTGTTGATCGCGGAGGCGTCCGCGCTTTTGATCGCGGAAACTTCCCATAAATGCGCGGCTTTCAGTACATGGGCATTGTCGTTGCCGCAAATTGCACAGCGGGTGGGGATGCCTTTTTTGCGCAGATTGTTGCGGAACAGGTTCTGGTTCCGCGGGTCTTTGCGCATTTTTGCGTTTATATAAGCGTTTTCCGCAAGGCTCTTTTCCTTCAGGAACTGATCGTTTGTAACATAGTTGAAGCGGATTCCCGCATTTTCGAAAGTTTTATGGATCGGATCGGTCAGCCGGTCAGACACCGAACGTTCGTCCGCATCGTAATGAAAATACTGCTTGCCTAACCGGAATTCGATTTCCGTATTTTCGCGGTCGGCGAGAACTTTCATGCACCACGCGCGGAACAGGCTGTCGTATCCTTGGGCGCTCAATGCTTTGAAGGTGTATATGTATTTATCGACGTAATAGGATTCGGTGCCGTCGCCGTTGTTGACCAGGTGTTCTTGACATTGCAGGAAAGACGGCATATTGCCCGAATTCCGCCTGGAAATCAGGGCGATGTCATTCATGTATTTATTGAAGGAAGAAAAGGCAATGTTGTTTGCGCCGTTCAGCACGCAACCCGTCGCCGTATATTTTGAAAAGTCGATCCGGTCGATGTTCAGGATTTTAAAACCGATCGTCTGCAATTCGCGGTAAGAAAGCACGTTGAACAGGTTGTGCGGAACGGATGTATCGGTATCCAACAGATAAAACGAAAGGTCGACCCCGTTCTGCTTTTCGCTGAAATAATAGTTAAAAATGTCGGGGCTTCCCTGCTTGAGGTAGCTGTTTCCGTGGTAATCCCGGCGCCCGTACTCATATTTTGGGTCGGGTCAAGCTCCTTTTCGCGCTTTTTATCCAGGTCGTAATTGGTGTTGCTGATGCCGACGATGTGCGCAAGGCGGCCGTCCTCGCAGACGCGGATGGTTCTGGAAACATACTTTTTCAGGTTCCGTTGTCCCTGAATCGACCTTCTGCCGTTGTCGGAAATATCCTCCACCTCCAGGCGGATGCTTTCCGGGTCGATGCCGGGGTAGAGCCGCGAGACCACGTCTTTGTAGATATTGCTGTAGGTCAGTTTATAGCTGCTGTATATCCGGGCGGTGATTTCCATACGCTTCATAGTTGACGATGATCAACTCTCTCCTGTTCTGTCGGTTGCGTTTTGTTATTTTATCGTTGCAGATAACCGTAAATCCGTTCTTTTTTGCCCATAGGATCAGCTCGTTGTTGTCGCTTTCGGCATGTTCGGCATAGTTCGAGAGCATAAACCGGATATTCCTGCCGTGCAGCTGCTCCAAAAAAAGCATCAGACCGCGCTGCTGCGCCGCGTCCCAGCCGTTGAACCCGCGCCGCCCGTCCGTATAAACGCCGCAGGTGGAAAGGTAGGGGGGGTCGCAGTAAACAAAATCGCCCGGGGTCAGTTCGTCGAGGTAGGCTTGGTAATCTTCGCTGCGGAACTGAATGTTCTGCTGCCGCGCCCTGCGGGCAAATGTGATCAGTTTTTCGTACATTTCGTCGTTGAACCCGGAATTGCCGCAGGGGTTGTTGAATTCGAGGTTCGCGTTGAAACGGATCTGGTGCTCGAAGCCGTAGCAGATGAGGAGATATAACAGCAGCGGGTCGCGTTCCCTGGCGCTTACGGCGTTATAGTCGTTCCGCAGCCGGACGTACGCCTCTTTGTTGGATTTGGAAAGCCCGTACTTTTTGATCAGAGCCGTTATCTTTTTGTACAGCGCCGCCGAGTCGTGAGAGGCGAGGTACCGCAAAAGACCGCAGACGATCCAGTTATTGTCGTTATAGACGATCCTGTCCGCCTCTGCGTTGAGCGATACGGTCGCTCCGCCGCCGAAGAGGTCGTAAAAGGTGCGGATGCCGCGGGGGAAATGCTGCTTTAAAAAACCGACTACGTCGTATTTTCCGCCTATATAATTGAGCGGGGATTGGAACAGGGGGGCAGGATTTTTTTCGATAATGAACAGCCATTCGAAATGTTTTGAATCTTTCAGGTTTTCCCGTTCTTCGCGCTTTACCGCCCGCGTGTTTTTGTATTTGACGAAATCGATTTTTTTCAGGCGGTAGGTGCCCGGCAGAGCAAAACGTTTTAAGGTTTTTTCGATGAATTCCTTGCTCATGAGCCCGGCGTCGCTGTAGCTTACAACGATATGCCGGAAGCGGGCTTGTGCGATCAGGTCGACGAATTCGTTTTCAACGGCGCCCTTTTTGCTCCATTTGGAAAGCTGATCTCCGTTATCGCGGTGCGCGCCTTTGCCGTGCGTAACGGGTCGGTCGTTTTTGGCGATCGTTTCAAGTACATGGTACTGCGAAATATACTGCGTGGAGGTATAGGGCGGGTCGAGATACAGGATATCGCCTTCGATTTCGCCGATCAAGCTGTTTGCGTCGCGCAGAAAAAAGCGGTTGGTTCCCGCCGCGGGAGTGCTGTTATCGGGGCGCAGAAGTTCCAGCCGTTTGACGGCGCGGGGATCCCAGATATGCAGGAAGGCGGAATATACCCCCGCAACGTTGGAAACTTTGCTCACGCTTTCGATCAGGCAGCCGATCAGATAATCTTTTTCGTCTGAACTGATTTTATTTTCGCTGTACCAAAGGTCGATGGTGTCGCGAATGAAATCGATGCGTTTCGCGTTTTCGTCCGAAAAGTACTGCCTGCCCGAAACGGCAGGGGCAAAATTATTATAGCAGAATCCGGAGGTATAGCCATCGGTGTCCGCTTTGTTGAAAAAGTCGAACGGATCCAAGCCCAGCTTTGCAAAAAAGCCCGTCGCATTCAAAATTTTGGATTTGCTCACGGTAAAGCAGGCGTACAGGTTGTCGTTCACGATCAGGTTGCACCGGTCTTTGAAAGATTCGGCAACGGCGCCCGTGCCGGAGAACATATCGCAGAAAACGGTTCCGGCATTCAATGAAATCGCTTTTTCGATGGTGTCGTGAATTTCGTCGATCAGTTTGACCTTGCTTCCAATATATCTCATTTCAGTCCTTAAAAGAAAAAAGTTTTGCGTTGCGTAAAAGAACAAAGAGTATTACAGACATTATAACATTTTTACCCCGCGAATGCAACAGGCAAAACGGAAATTGTAAAAACCCGGATTCGGAAAAGTTTTTTGGGGCGGGAGAAAAGTACCAAAAAGAGTACATAACATGTTGTATAATACACTCGAAATCAACAAAAGAGAGGTTTGTTATGAGTGCATTCGACAAAGTAATCGGCTATGAAAAAGAAAAAGAAGAACTGTACCAACTGTGCGACATGGCGAAGAATCCCGAAAAATATGCGGCGCTGGGGGTAAAGCTGCCGCGCGGTATCCTGCTGCACGGCGTGCCGGGCGTGGGTAAAACGTTGATGGCGTCCGCGCTCATCGAAGAGATGGGCAGGGTGTGCTATACATGCCGCAAGGATAAGGCGAACGATGCCTTTGTCGATACCATCCGCGGCGTGTTTGCAGAGGCAAAGGCGCATGCGCCTGCGGTCATTTTTTTGGACGACGTCGATAAATTCGCCTCCGACAGCGATTCGCGCAATCCCGAAGAACTCATCGCGGTACAGTCGGGCATCGACGAGGTAAAAGGGTCGGACGTGTTCGTCGTCGCTACGGCAAACAATATCCGCGAGCTGCCGTATTCTCTGCGGCGCGCCGGTCGGTTTGACCGCATCCTCGAAATCTGCCCCCCGAACCGCAGAGAGGCGGTGGAAATCGTGCGGCATTACCTTGCGGATAAAAAAGTTGCGGGGGATGTCACGGCGGAAAGCGTCGCGCGGCTGATGGACGGCAATTCCTGTGCCGCGCTCGAATCGGTGCTCAACGAGGCGGGCATCTATGCGGGGTACGAAAATAAAGCGGAAATCGGGCGCGAACACATCGTGCGCGCGGTGCTGCGGGATATTTTTGAGGCGGACGAGTCCGTCAACGAAATGTCGTCTTCGGTCAAAGAAGAGGTCGCCTTCCATGAGGCGGGGCACGCCGTAGCGGCTCTCGCGTTCGATGCCGAGGGTGTGGGCCTTATCTCCGTGCGCCCAAGCAAGAGCGATGCGCGCGGCGTGACGCAGATATTCAAAGGCGAAAACTACTTCGGCTCGTACGACCGTATGCACGAGCGCGTCGTTGCCCTGCTTGCGGGCAAGGCTGCAGTCGAGCTCAAATACGGGCGCCTCGACGTGGGGGCAGGGTCGGATATCGACCGCGCCTCCGCTATCGTGCAAAGGTTCATCACCGATTACGCGGCGAGCGGCTTTGCGCTGTTTCACCCCGATAATCATTTCAATCTGACGTCCGACCCGCATGACGACAGAATTATAACCGAACGCAGCGCCATGCTCGCCCGCTGCTATGAAGAGGCGAAAGAGGTTCTGCGCAAAAACTGGGCGTTCGTGGAAAGAGTTGCGGCGGCGCTCGTCGAGCGGGACACGCTCGTGTTTGAAGAGATTGCCGAGCTGCGCAGAGAATCGGCGGCATAAAATATCGGCGGCGTGCAAAATGCGCGCCGCCTATCGGCTGATTTCGGCAAAGTATTGTTTTTGCCCGCGGCGAATGCCGGATAAAATCAGATGAGGCGGCGGCGACCGGCTCTGCATCGGAATAAATACTGTACGGTCGCATTCCGGGGCGGCGGATCGGGGGGCGTTGCTGTCAATATCTGTCAGTGTTTTTATGTAAATGAGAAATAAACTTGTTTTAATGCGTCAATCATGGTACAATAAATCTGAAAATCGCGGGGAGAAACGGATGAACCTGCCGAAAAGCAATCGCGCACGCTTTAGCCAATGCCTGAAGATGCTTCGGCAGGGTACATACCATCCCGAACTTGCCGTGCAGGACGAGGCGCTTTTGCGTATTTTGCAGATCCCAAAACAATACAGCGATTCCGACCGTCCGCTCAAACGGCAGGAGATTCTCGATTTTGCAGGAATTCTTTCGCCCGTTTCCCTGCGCGAGCGTATCGCGGCGGATCCGGAAGCGGCGAGGGGAAAATATAATTAAAATCGGAGGAAATTACGGTGGAAGAAAAAAAGACAGAGTTGGAAGAAAGATTAGACAGAAGTCTTAAGCATGCTTTGCGACATCGCAAATATGGCAAAAATTTGCATTATATTCCTCTTAATTGTGTAATTGAGGCAAAAACAGGCGACGATGTGCAGACTTTTGTCAGGCAGTGGGCGGAAAAGAACGATGTGCATTTGTTTGTGCTTGATTGGGGTAAGTTGGATTTGGATTATATCAACGATTATGAAAACGGACTCCTCAAAGACTTGTCTGCTCCGAAAACGGTCATGTATCTGGAGAACTTTACAGGAATTGAATTTAAAAAGCGTTATCTTGTTTCAAATGTGTATAGAGATTGCGTGGCAGGCGGTTTTTGCAAACCTGCGCCGAATTTTCTTTTTGCAATCGCAACGAACTATATGGATCTTCCGAAAGAACAATTTCATCGCCTGGATAGTTCAGAATCCTCGTGTTTTGGGCATACAGATTTTTTGACGGATGAGGAACGGGAGGAACGGAAAAACTAAATCGGTTCCGTTTTTGAGGAACAGAGCTGAAGCGGGCATACAGCCGTGCGGCGAGGGGCAAGAATTTTAACCGGCAATGAAAGAATAACAATTTAGGAGAAATTGGGAGATGGATACAGAACAGATACTGGATGCGTGCCTCGAAAAGGCGTTAATGCTGCATGATTTAAACTATCCGACGACAGTCGTTTTGGGGAAAGGAGGAAACTCTATAGAAAGAGGAGAGCCCGGTTATTTCCCGAACGTAAATATTCAAGGGATGAGCGGCTGCGGAAAAACCTGTATAATAAAAGAATGGGCAAAAAACAATGAAATCAATCTTGTTACTCTTTATGTGCCGATTTTTGCGGCATATGAGCGCGAGAAACAGAAAGATGCAATAGCGCAGTGCTTGCGGTCAGAAGAGATAAAAGAGGATTTTTTAAAGCCGAGAACGGTTTTCGTTTTAGATCATTTCGAATATATCACCCACGAAATTAAAGAGGCATTGGTTGAATTGATAGACGCGCATGTTCTTCCGTCGGGAGACGAAAAGGTTTTTATGCCGGAGCTTCTCTTCACGATAGCGGTAGAAACAACGGGGCGCAGAAAGAGCTTTGAGGAGAAATGATTTGAAACGGAGCGAATTTCTTTGCATTATTTAAAAATATAAAGTAAAATCGTCCGCGTTCACTATGTTTGCGGGGCATCATTTGCCGCACGATGTTTTTACGGACAGCCGCGGCAGAAGCTTTGCCGTTTAAGTAAGATTGTCGCTGCCGGCTGTCTGCGCGCGATGACGCATCATCGTGAAAACAAATTTGCGATACGGCAAAGGATGTACCGCATTTGGTACATCCTTTGCTGTAAAATAGAGACAAAATCAAAGAGGCATTTCCCGCGGGAGCGGGGCGCGCTGCGGATAGAGAATCGGAAACGTTTTGCTTTTCCGTAAAAACAGCGCGGCGCTTTTCGCGGCGGAGATGCTTTGCAAAGGTGCAAAATTGTTATGGACAGGAATTTTTTACAGCAGTTGGAGCAGGTACCGAACCGCTACGGCGACGATGCGCTCCTCGTTTTACAGCGGCGGGCGGAAGAGGGGGCGAAGCGCCGCTTTCGCCGCCTGAACAAGGCGGTGAAATACCGCCTCGCAAAAGAGTTCGAGTGGATCCGCGCGACGAATACCGCGAAATTATTTTTGTTTTGGGCGGATGCCGTCGCGTCGATCAAGCGGATAACCTATCCGTATGATTGCAGCGCGCAGAATTGTTCGCTCGTTTCGTACTGCCTGGGAATAACGGAGGTCGACCCGCTGTCTGCCGGCGGCTATTTCGAGCGGTGTTTGTCGGGGGATCGCAGGTTGCTCCCCGTTTTGTTTATCGAAGTGCCGAAAGGACGGCGCGAAGAGGTATGGGGGCTTTTGGAAGAGGATTGGAAAAACTTTATCGAAATAGAGGAAAACGCCGCCCGTCCGGACTTGCCCGCGGAGGCTGCGGCAGCCTTTTTCGCGCGGCGGCAATCATACGGCGATAAAGAAATCCTCCGCAGGGCGGCGGCGTCGTTAGGATCGGACGCGAGTGCGCAGCCGCCCGAAACGCTCATGGATCTCACCGAGCGGATCGTTTACAGGCGCTGCCCTGAACTTAAGGACAGAGAGTCTTGGTTTTTGTACCAGGAAGACGTCATCGACGCGCTCGTCGCGGCGGGGCTTTCCTGTGGGGAGGCGGAAGGTATGCGGCGGGCGCTCGCCAAGAAAAACAGAGTGGAAATCAACTTTTACCGCGATATACTTTTGCAGAGGGCAAGGGCTGCGGGGCGTTCCGCTGAGGAGACGAAGGCGGTGCTTTCCGCGTTTGAAAGGGATACCATGTTCACCGTCTGCCGCGCTGCGTATGTCGCAATGGCGCAATATCTGTATATGGAAACCTGTTTGAAGGGGTAGGGGAACAGAGATGTTCGTTAAAAAACTGACGCTCGAACAATTCGGGCGGTTCGAATATAAAAGTTTCAATTTTTGCGATTCGCTCAACGTGATCGCGGGCGAAAAAGCGCGGGCGGTGTTTGCTGCACTGTGCGTGGCATTGTGCAACCGGCTGCTGCGCTTTCAGGTCTCTCCGTATTGCTTGATGGAAGGCAGCCGCATCCGTGCGGAAATCGAAGGGGACGGCGCAGATTATGTTTCCGAATCGGTATACTGCGCGGATGCGCCGGAGCATTGCGAAACGAACGCGTACTGCGGCGCGCGGAAACTGACGGAGGAGGAGCGGCGCGCGCTGTTTCATGTCAGCATGGAAGAGGAAGAATGCTCGTATTTTGTCAACCGTTACGATTATTACAGGTATGTGCCTTTTGCCGAACTCGACTATTCAAAAAAACTTGCAGAGTACCGTAAGGCGCTGCAGGAGGAAAACAGGCAGGAATTTTCCGAACGGACGGACGGGGCGGGAACTACGCATACCTTTCGGCGGGAGCTTAAAAGATTCTGCGACGGATTCCTGCCGCAGCAGATCCGCATAGAAAAGAGGCTTTGGCTGACGATGGACAAAGACTGCGTCTTTTCGGCAAAGGACACATGGTCGCGTATGGATTTAAGCGCGACGGAAGAGGTTTTAAAGCAATACTTGTGCTTTTTGGAAGTCAATCGTTTTTGGGATGACGTGCAAAAATTGATGGGGCGCAGCGTAAAAAAGCCGCTGTTTATCAGCGCGCTGCCCGACCATATCGATTATTGTGTAGATCTTACGCAGCTTTTGGAAGAAACGCTTTCCTTCGGCAGACAGGTGTTTTTATTTACGGGCGACAAACGCATCGGGGAACGCCTGCAGAATGTGGGAGAGAAGCAGGTGATTTATTGTGAGCAGTTATAAATAAACGAAAGTTGTTTACAAAAATTATAATTTTAAATATACTGAATGCAGAACAACAGTGTATTTCTTTTTTAAGAAAGGGGCGGCGATTCGCCGTCTTTGCACAAACAGTTACCGTATTTACGAAGCAAGCCCTGCAAAAGGTTTTCTTTGGTACGCCGAAGGCGTAGTCAGAAAACTTTTGCCGAGCCGGGCTTGCTTCGCTCAGCCGAAAGGCTCGACGCAGTACCGCAAAGCGTTGCTTTGCTTCCCTGCGCCTGCGCGTCTCGCCATACACATTGTGTTGTTCTGAAAAGTCGGGAGGGGAGTTTGTGATCGTTTACAGAGAATTGAAAACGCTGGGAAAAGACCTCGGCTTTCCCGTTAAAACGCTGTATGCGTTGAGCAATAATCTCGACAAGCATTACCGTGACGTATCAATCCCGAAAAGGGACAAAACGATGCGCAAACTCTCCGTACCCGATTTTATTCTGAAAAGCGTACAAAGGTCGATCGTTATCCATATTTTGGCGTATTACCCTGTTTCTCGCTTTGCCTGCGCCTACCGATACGGCGCGAGCGTGCAGAAAAATGCAAAACCGCACATCGGCAAGAAAAAGTTGCTGAAACTGGATATAGAGGGCTTTTTCGACCATATACTCTATTCGCAGGTCAAGGATATCGTCTTTTATAAAGAGAAGTTTTCCGAACCTGTCCGCATTCTTTTGTCGATGCTCTGTTATTACCGCGATTCTTTGCCCCAGGGCGCGCCGTCATCGCCCGCAATCACGAATATTTTGATGGCGGACTTCGACGAATCGGTCGGGGCGTTTTGCGAAAGAAGGAGCATTGCCTATACGCGTTATTGCGACGATATGACGTTCAGCGGCGATTTTAGGGAGAAGGAAGTCATCGCGTTTGTCAGGCAAGAATTAAAAAAACGCGGCTTGTTTTTGAAGAACGGAAAGACGGCAGTTGTACCGGCGTATAAGCGGCAGATCGTGACCGGCATCGTTGTCAACGAAAAGATGAACCTGGCGCGTGAATACAGGCGGAAGATCCGCCAAGAGATGTATTATATCCGGAAATTCGGCATCGACGCGCATTTACATGCGATCGGAATTGCAGATAAAGAAAAATATCTTCATTCGCTGCAAGGGCGCATTGCTTATGTTTTGCAGGCGCGCCCCAAAGACAAGGAATTTTGGGAATACAAAAAGTGGCTCAAGAGGGATAGGTCATGACCTTCATAAAGAAGATATAATTGAAAGATGCAATCGGCGCCCCTATTAATTTGCCGATAAAGTATTTACAGAAAAGCGTGTGCCGAGTAAGGTACGCGCTTTTCTGTATAATCGAGAAAAAATTATCGATCGTCTTTTTGCGGGCGGCTGCTGAAAAATTGAGGCGGGCGGTGCGGCTGGCAAGCAAAAATTTTTTATTAAATTTCAGAAAACAGAGTCAAAATAGTCATTTTTTGCAGGGGCAATGTGTTATAATATGTTTCCTGTCAATAAAAATTATTTTTTTCTTTTCATATATGTACCAAAATCGGTGCATGGTTTTTTGTAAAATGGTAGTGTAATTTCCCTGTTAAAATAAACACTGTGAGGTTCTGTTATGAAAAAGATTTTTGCCTGCGACCGATTTGCTTCCGATGAAAACAACGAATATTCGCTTGCCGATGTAACGCCCGAAGAATATCTTAAAAAAATGCTTTCCTGCGTCGACGGCGGCGTACTCTGTATTGCAAAAAGGGAAGACGCCGTCAGCATAGAACTGGCGGAAAATCTTTCTTCCGCCGATTTTGTCGTAAAATATGTGTTCGACCCTTCCAAAGCCGATGCTGCCGCGATTGTTGCAAAAGAGCAGGCAGCTTTTTCGGCGTGCCGGGAGATCGCGCGCAAAAATGAGGGGAAAAAGAAAACGTTTGCCGCGGTCAAGGCTCTCGCGGAGAAAATAACGAGCGGCAGATTGTGCGGGCTGAACGTTTTGAATCGTGCGCAGCGGCTGGAAAAGCTGCTTGAACTTGGGGCGCCCGAGCTTGTCGTGATGAATGAACGGCGTTATTTCATTGAAGCCATTGCGCTCAACGCGTTTGCAGTCAAGCGCGCGGTGATCGAACGGGACGACTTTTTGCAGGCATTCGGCGCTTGCTGAAAGAAAAGGAGGGGGTATGTGCATAAAAATCGATGGGGTGGTTCAAAGCAAGGAGAAGAAAAATGACAGAGCAAACAAATTCCGCGGGGCAGAGGGCGGACAGAAAATTGCAGATCGCCAAAAAGAAAAGTGCGCTCACCTTTGCGGGATACATTGCGGGCGAGGGCGTTTTTTGCCTCAAAACGCATAATGGCGGGTTAAAAAAGTGCGTTTTACAGCAAGATATCTGCATCGTTGACGGCAAAATGCGTTATCGTCTGACAGAGGAGCAGGTACAGCGTTTTAAAGGCGCCGAAGCGGAGTTTTTGAGCGATTACAATGCCGCAAAGCGGGGAGAAGGGGGATTTATTCGTGCTTCGAAGGAGGGCGAAACGCGCTATGCCCGCCGTTTGCCCGATTGGCGGTATCAGTTTATCGCCGAGCGCCCGAACGGCGATGCGGTGCAGCTGCGAAAGAGCATCTTCGGATATTTGTATTTATATGATTCTGAAATCGACCTGTTTTTCCCTGATTGGCGGGGTGACGGGCGACCCGATAAAGACGAATGGCGCCGTAACCGGGAGCGCAATCGGCTCCGCGAGGAAGATATTCTGATGCGGACGGAAGACGAATATCTCACCCGCGAGATCAGATATCTGAACGATCATGCTACGAGGGAAGAGGTGACTTTTTTGACGCAGTCGGACGGAAAAAAGCGCTTTTTCAAAAGCAAAGAAGTTTACGGCACGGAAGATATCGCAGTGTGCGGCATTACGCGCATCATGCCTACATTTTTCAATCGTTCGGCAAAATACCGGCTCACGATCCGTGCGGAGGGCGGCGTGTTCGGGGCGTTGTATTATCCACGCTCTGACTTTATAGAAATTCACGCGGAAGGGAAGATAACGAGGTGTGCCGTCGCCGAAGATGTGCGCCGCGCGATCGATGCGCGTATTGAGCGCGGCGGGCTGCAAACGCAGACTTTAATGCAGGCAATGACGGGGAGCGGGAGATGATCTGCCTTGCTGCCGTTTTGCGGTTTTCGATAAAAACAGAAATCGTTCCGGTGCGGTTATTGCGAATCGCCCGCGCGGGAACAGACAAATTCAAGGAGGGAACATAAATGTGGGGAGCAATTATCGGGGATATAGTCGGCAGCCGGTTCGAGCACAGGAATTATCGGAAGAAAAATTTTGCCCTGTTCAGCGCGCATAGTTATTTTACGGACGATACTCTGATGACGCTCGCCGTTGCAAAGGCGCTTTGCAAATGCGGCCGCGCGCAGGATATTGCTTTGTATAATGAAACGATCCGCTGCATGCGCCTGATGGGGGCAAAATATCCCTATGCCGGGTGGGGAAGTTCGTTCGAGCGGTGGCTCAAAGCGAAAAATCCGCAGCCGTATCAAAGTTTCGGCAACGGCGCGGCGATGCGCATATCCCCCGTCGGGGAATATGCCCGCTCGGAGGAGGAAGTCAGGCGGCTTTCCAAAATCGTTACAGGCGTTTCGCACGACCACCCCGAGGGGCTGAAAGGCGCGGAATGCGTCGCCATGTGCGTCTACCTAGCCAAAAACGGGGCGGGAAAGGATGAGATCTTCCGGCGCGTTAAAGGCGAATACTATCCGGAAGTCGCTTCCCTTTCCTGCGGGGAGCTATCGAAAACCTATACGTTCGATGTGAGCTGCCAGGGAACGGTGCCGCAGGCTCTCACCTGTTTTTTCGAGGGGAATGGCTTTGAAGATACGATCCGCAATGCGATATCCGTCGGCGGCGATTCGGATACGATCGCGGCGATCGCGGGCGGCGTAGCCGAAGCGTTTTTCGGTATTCCGACGGCGCTGATCGACGTGGCGAAATTATATTTGGACGAGGATCTTTTACTGCTTGCCGAAAACATCGGGGAGGAGTGGAAAAACAACGGATACGGTGTCGTGCGGCGATAAAGGCGCATGCCGATCTTCTGCTCGAAGGGGGTGCGCCTGTTCCCCGCCGCAAATCCGCTCTGCGCGCAGGGCATGGCGGCGAAGGGGCTGCCGCAGAATCGGGCGAACGTACCGTCCTGCGCGGCGTATATGCGCTGTTTGTCGTGGGGATTCTCCCCGCGCGATCGGCTGACGGGAGCTGCGGTTTCCTTCAGAAACTGAATATGATAGAAATCCGGAAAGGGAGGGCAGACGGCAGGTCTGCCCTCCCTTTCCGGATTGGGCAATTGAATATCGCAGAAAAACTGCATGGGTGCCGACGGCGTTTGCGCCGCCGGTCTTTTTTTGTCTGCGGCGGTTCTTGCCGCCGGCAATTTCGTCCTGCGCTGCGTCATACGCGGGTGCCTGCGCCTTCGCGCGTTCCCGTATGCCGTGCCTCCGTCCTGCGCCCGCACTTTTTCCGCCGATTGTGAAAATTAGTAAATCTGTCTATTTGCCATGCAAAAATTGGTAAATACATATACAGAAATTTGTGAAAATACGAATCATATTTTAAAAATAAATAACAAAATTATTGTTACAAATGAAAATAAGCAAAAATTTTAATTGTATAGTGCGATAAAATGAACAAATAAATCAAAAAACAACATAATTTCGGCATGGCAAGGCATGCCAATTTTGTAGACATATTCGCCATTGTTTTTTTGTCGGATATATGGATAATAGGGCATGAATTAAAAAATACAGGTGACAATATGCGAAAAATTCATGCAAATGTTCCCGTTTTATTCCGTCCCGAACCGTGGACGGTAACGGAAGAACGCTTTGAAGCGGATAAGAGCTATAACAATGAAACGATCTTTACTGTCGGGAACGGCTATCTGGGAGTGCGCGGGTACAGCGAAGAGGGCGTGCCCGCGGGAACTCCGACGGAGCGTTCCGCTCTGATCAACGGCGTTTACGAGTATCATCCGTACCATCATATCTGGTGCAGACCCGGGTTTCCGCCGCGCTATCATTCCGTTTTTGCGCAGGCAGACCCTTTCCGCGTATGCGTCCTGGCGGACGGCGAGCTGTGCACGCCTGCGGGCGGCGGAAAATACAGCCGGGTACTGGATATGCGCGGCGGCACGATGGTGCGCACGTTCGAGTTCAGAACCTCATCCGGCAAACGGGTGAACCTTTCCTTTGAGCGCTTTGCCTCCTTTTCCGACGTACATGTGCTGATGCACCGCGTGCGCGTCAGCTCGCCGGACGGCGCCGTCATCACCGCCGTGAGCGATTTCAGCCTGCCCGGCTGCGCGGGCGGTGCGCATAAAGAGGAGATCGGCGGGGATAATTCCGTCCGCTTTCTCCTGCAGGGGCAAAAGAGAGAGAAGGTGTACCGCTGCCTGCGGTATGCGGCTGCGGTTTCCGGATTTTCCGTCGCGTGCGCGTTGGGCGAGCGTGCGGAAGGGTTTTCCTGCGAGGAAAAAGACGCGGAGGGCAGCCTGATCAATGAATATAAGGCGCTGCCCGGCGCAAAGGAGTTCCTCCTCGAACGCGCGGCGGCGTATTATTCCGATGCGGAAGGGAATGCCTCCGCAGATGACGCGCTGCGCTCCTGCCGCGCCGCAATGAAAGCCGGCTACGATGCGATGGCTTCCCGCACGGCAGAAATCTGGCGGCAATTCTGGAAAAACGCGGACATAGAAATCGACGGGGACGATCTCGTGCAGCAGGGCGTGCGGTTCAGCCTGTTCATGCTGAACAGCTCCGTCGGGCGCGACGGAAAAACGAACATCGGAGCCAACGGGCTTACGGGTACGGGATACATGGGGCATACCTTCTGGGATACGGAAATATTCATGACGCCCGCATTCCTGTACACCGACCCGCTGATCGCGCGGCGGCTGCTCGAATACCGTTACAGCATTCTGCCGAATGCGGAAAAGCGTGCGGCAGAGATGGAGGACGAGGGCGCTCTCTATTCCTGGAACAGCATCAACGGCGAAGAATGCGGGCATGTCTTCGAAGCGGCGACCGCTCAATACCATCTCAACTGCGATATCGCCTTTGCGATCAAGCGGTATTATAACGCTACGGCGGATTGGGATTTCATGTGCGAATGCGGCATCGAAATCCTCGCCAAAATGTCCAAGTGCATTTCGCACCGCGGCAACTTTATCGAACATAAGGGCGGCAAGTTCTGCATCAACGGCATCTGCGGGCCGGACGAGTACAATCCCGTCGTCAACAACAATCTGTATACGAACTGGCTCGCGCGCGACCAATTCCGCTTTACGCTCGCCATGCTGGAAAAGCTGCGCGGAGAGAGCGAACAAAAATACGCCGCGATGCTGCAAAAGTGCGGCGTCGACGCGGCTGAATTGGAGCGTTGGCAAAAGGCCGCCGACAATATGTACATAGCGTACGACGAAAAGATGGATCTGTACTTGCAGGACGACGATTTTCTCGACAAAGACCCCATCGACGTCGACGCGATCCCGCCCGAAAAGCTGCCCCTCCTTACGCATCTGCATCCGCTCAATCTGTGGCGGTATCAGGTGATCAAACAGGCGGATATCGTCTTGCTCATCTATCTGTACAGCCACGAATTCACGCAGAAGATGAAGCGCAGGATTTACGATTTTTACGAGCCGAAAACGATACACGACAGCTCCCTTTCCGCGGGCATACACTGCATCGTCGCGCAGGACATCGGCTATGCTGCCGAGGCGTACGGGTATCTGAAACAGGCTTCGCGCATGGATCTGGACAATGTGAACCGCAACACCTGCAACGGCGTGCATTCGGCGTGCCAGGGCAGCACATATATGATGATCGTCAACGGATATGCCGGCATGCGCGATTACGACTGCAAGCTGCACTTTAAACCGGCTATTCCCGCGCATTGGAAACAATACAGCTTCAAACTTGCGCACAGGGGGAGCCGGCTCGGCGTGTGCGTCGTGCCGGACGGCGCGGAATTTACCCTCTTGGAGGGTGCGCCGATCTCCTTCGAGTGCTGCGGGGAGCAGGTAACGCTGCAGACTGCGGGCGAAAGCGTCCGCTGCCCGCTCCGCGGCTGAAGCGCATGGCGGATATAAAAAGCAATCCCGAAGTGAGGGAAAAGGAGTGCAGGCATGAGTAAAAAAGCCGAATGGATATGGAACCGGGGGGATTATGCGATCCGTCTGCTGAACGAAAGCCTTACGTCGCGCTATGAGCGGGAGGTGTTTGTCCCGCCGTTCTGGCACATGGACGATTTCTGTAAAAACGTCAAATTTATCAAAACTTTCCGCCTTGCCCGCCCGGAGCGCATCCGCATTCTGGCGAGCGGGAAATTCAATGTGATCGTCGACCGCACGGACGACCCGAAAAACGCATATGTGCGCGATTTTAAGGGCTATATCGACCTCGAGCCGGGCGAATACCGGATGACCGTTTCCGTCTATAACGAGGCGGAAATACCTGCGCTGTTCGTGGAAGGGGAAACGGTGCGCTCGGGCGAAGATTTTCTCGTTACGACCAACGATTTCAATTACGCCCCCGCGGGGTGTGAAGGCTTGACCGACCCCGCTTGCCCTCCGGGCAGCTTCCGGTATTCCTATGAGGAAACGCCGTACAAACTTCTTCCTTCCGCAAAGGGGGAACTGCTGCTCGACTGCGGCAGGGAGATGATGGGCGTCGTCAGCTTTGAAGATTGCGCCGGCGAAGGGGAAATCCGCATCTTTTACGGCGAAAGCGAGGAAGAGGCGCGCGACGAGGAGAACTGCGAGCTGACCGACTGCGTTTCCTTTCCGTCGCAGACGCGTCCGCCGCTGGGCAAGGCGTTCCGCTACATAAAATTGCGCGCACGGGGCGTGGAGCTCGGCGGAGTAAAGGTCTTCCGCGAATTTGTTCCCCAGCCGCGCGCCGCAACGCTGGCGTGTTCCGACAAACGGCTCGAAAAGATTTTTTCCGTCGCGGAGGATACGCTCGCGCTCAACATCCGCGATTTCTTTCTGGACGGGATCAAGCGCGACCGCTGGGTGTGGGGCGGCGATATGTATCAGACCTGCCTGATGAATTACTATTCCTTTTTCGACCTGCGCACCGAGCGCCGCACGCTCGCCGCGCTGGCAGGCAAACCTCCGATGCCGCATTTCCTCAACCACATCATGGAGTATTCTTTCTATTGGATCATCGCGGTGTATGAACACAGCCGCTATGCGGGGGATGCGGAGTTCGTGCGCGAAATGTTCCCCGCGGTAAAGCGGATCATTGAATTCGCGCATACCCGCCGCACGGAGAGCGGGATGCTCGAAGGCAGGGAAGGGGATTGGATTTTCGTCGACTGGGCAGACCTGGACAACCGCGGCGAGGTCGCGGCGGAGCAGCTCATTTATTTAAAGGCGCTGAAAACGGCGGCGGAGCTGTGCCGCATCGCGGGGGAGGATTCCGTTCCGTACGAGGAGGAGTTCGCAAGCCTGAAGCGCACGGTCTTCGAAACGCTGTGGGACGAGGAGCGCGGCGTGTTCTGCTATTCGCGCGTGAACGGCGTTCTGAACAGGAGCGTCAAGCGCCAGCCGCACATTTTTGCGCTGCTGTACGGGTTGTTGGACGAAAAGCAGGAGGAGCGCGTGCTGAAAAACGTGCTTCTGAACGATTCGGTCGAAAAAATCGTTACGCCGTTCATGCGCTTTTTTGAATTGAGCGCGCTCTGCAAAGCGGGGCAGACGGATTATGTGTACAAAGAGATCGAAAGCTATTGGGGCGGAATGCTCGACGAGGGAGCTACGAGTTTCTGGGAATTGTACGATTCCTCGCAAAAGGGCTCCGAAAAGTATTCGATGTACGGGAGAAAATACGGAAAAAGTTTGTGTCACGCCTGGGGCGCCAGCCCCCTGTATCTGTTGGGCAAATATTTTATCGGGCTGGAACCTGCGGAGCCGGGGTATAAGAGCTTCCGCCTTGCGCCGCGGCTGACGCAGACGGAAAAATACTCCGTCTGCTATCCGCTCCCCGCGGGAGAGGTATCCCTTTCCTACGACGGTTCGCAGATGCGCGTATCGTCGTCGGGGGCGGGCGGATTGCTGTATCTCGACAAAAATTTGTATGATGTCCGTGACAGTGCCGACGCGGCGGAAGGAAACTGGCTGGTGTTCCGCATCGCCGACGGAGAAGAGCGCCGGCTGTCGGCGGGCAAACGATGAGGAGGTCTTGACACAATGGAACAAACGGAACAGATCGTCCGTGCGTCCGCAGCGGCGGAGAACGGCAGGCGGGAGAGGAAGATAACGTCGCAAACGATCAAGGCGATTCTTGCGGCGTCGGTCAGCCTGATCTGCCTGCTGTGCATGCTGCTGTGCGGCATTGTCGGGCGGGAACTGAGCGATATAGGGCAGAAGGGCAGCTTTTCCGGAATTTCTGTCCTCGTCTCGCTCTTTAACGGCGGCGAGCTTACTTTTGAGTATTATATAGACGGCTCGCCGATCGCGGTAACGTCGTATCTCCCCGCGGGGATGCAGGCGCTGCTCGTATGTATGCTTGCGCTGTTTTTGCTGTACTTTTTGTATGAAGCGGCGCTGGTTGTCTTTTGCTTCGTCCGCGGCGAAGAGCGGGCGCCCCTTCTCAATGCCGTCGGCGGCTGGGCGGGCGTCGCTCTGGGCATCCTTTCGGCGGCGATGTATATCGTCTTGGTGTGCTCTGCCGAGCAAACTTCGTACCTCGCGCTCGTCGGGTTGGATTACGAGCTTTCGCAGGCGGAGTTCTATCGCGTGTTCAGCCCGTCCGTGATCTGGCTGATCCTGGGCGCCGTCGTCGCCATATGCGGCGTTACGCAGCGCAAGATCGACGACAATTCGGTCGTGCTTCTGAAAAAGTACATACCCTCGTACCTGTTCATGGTGGTACCCATCGCGCTCATCGCGGTGTTTAACCTGTACCCCATCGTCCTGCAGACGATTCTGTCGTTCAAGGAATATTCGCTGGGTACGGGCGTATTCAACAGCCCGTGGGTGGGGATGGCGAATTTTATCGAGATCTTCACCGATCCCGATATGCTGTTCGTCATCTGGAACACGCTGTACATCTCTCTTCTCCGCCTGGTGGGCAGCACGATTCCGCCGCTCATCCTCTCCGTTTTCCTCTATGACATGCGAATGTCCCGCGCGAGGAAAGCCGTGCAGACGATCGTTTACATCCCGCACTTCTTCAGCTGGACGATCATCTACGCGATCACCTATGCGTTTCTCAACGAGGAGGGCATCGTGAGCGCGTGGATCGGGCAGACGACGAGTATCATGACGAATGAAAACGCGTTTATCCCCATCGTCATCATCACGGGCATCTGGAAGGAGCTCGGGTGGGGTACGATATTGTATTTGGCTGCGCTCTCGTCCGTCCCGCCCGAATTGTTTGAAGCGGCAAAACTCGACGGAGCCGGCCCCTGGCAGCGCGTCTGGTATATCACGCTGCCGAGCATTCTTCCCATCGTCATCTACCTGCTCATCATCAACCTCGGGCAGATCCTCAAACAGGCGGGCGGCGAACAGCTGCTGTTGTTTGCAAACGCCGTCACGCGGCCGCAGGCAATGGTCATCGATACATGGCTGTATTGGGAGAGCCTGGGCGAGCTGAAGTATTCGCTCGGTGCGGCGATGTCCTTCTTCCAAGCGGGGATCGGCATGATCCTGGTCGTGCTGTGCAACCGTCTGTCGCGCAAGACGACGGGTATCGGTATGTGGTAAGGAGGTGTAAAACGATGCAATCGAACGTGGAAACGAAAACGAAAAAGAAACATCTCTCCGCAAAATTTTACGAAATACTGTACCAGGTGCTGTGTACGGGCGTGTGCTTTATCGTTGCCGCCCTGTGCCTGTACCCGCTGCTGTATACGCTCGTCGTATCCTTCGCCAATCCTTCCGATATACTTTTCCAGTTTGTCATTCCGATCCCGACGAAGGTGTCGCTGTATTCGTATATTCAGGTATTTACGGTCAGCTCCTTCCTCGGCAGGGCGATCGCCGTATCGGTGTTCCGCACGGTGGTCGGCACGGTTCTGAGCGTGCTGCTCTGCTCGATGCTCGCCTACGCGCTGGCGAGGGAAAAGCTCCCCGGGCGCAAGTATTTCATGTATCTTCTGATCTTCGTGATCATCTTCAACGGCGGGCTCATCCCCACCTATCTGGTCATCAAGAGCGTGGGGCTGCTCGATAACATCTGGGTCTATATCTTCCCCAACCTCATCAACGCGTGGAACGTAATCATCATCAAGCAGTCGATGGAGGGGATCCCCGCCGAGGTAGAGGAATCGGCGATGCTCGACGGCGTCAACGACTGGCAGAACTTTTTCCGCATCGTGCTTCCGATGTCGAAACCCGTCATCGCGGCGATCGGCATTTTCACGCTGGTCGGGCAGTGGAACAGCTGGTACGACGCAATGCTCTATGTATCTTCCGCGCATTCCGACCTGTGGCCGCTGCAATACTATGCGACCATTTCGCTGAACAACCTGAACCAGGTCAACAATGCGGATTTGGGCGATCTGGAATCGATTCTGGGCATCAAGGACGTCGACAACATGTCCCTCAAAATGGCTCTGACCATCGTAACGACCGTCCCCATTCTGCTGGTATATCCCTTCTTCCAGAAGTATTTCACCAAGGGCGTCTATCTCGGCGCCGTAAAGGGATGAGGCATTCTTCAAGCAAACAATCGGAAAAAATTTATAAAAGCAAGGAGGTATTTCCGATGAAAAAAATTCTTTCACTGTTGCTCGGGCTGATGTTCGTATTCGGCTTTGCCGCATGCGACAGAGGCACGAATCCGGGCGGAGAAGGCGGAGACGATGTGACGAGCATCAAAATCCTGTTCTCCGGCTGGGTAAATACGCCGACCACGGATGAAGACCCGTACCGCGCCTATATCCGCGAGAACTACGGGCTTGACGTAACGCTGAACGCGAATTCAGACTTTGAAAATGCGGCGATTATGGCGTTCAACTCCAACGAACTGCCCGACATCATCACCTTCCCCAGCTATACCAGCTTCCAGAAGTTCTTCGCCCAGGGCGTGCTCCTGGAGGACTGGACGCCGTACCTGGAATATATGCCCAACTTTACCCGTTCGCTGGACGCGGATTCGCAGGCTTCTTCCAAACAGGTATTTACGGACGGGGATAAGCTGACTGCTCTTTGGACGCCGGCAGACCCGCCCACCTGGTCGCTCAAGCTCCGCGAGGACTGGCTGGATATGTTCCGCGAGGATAAGGGCTACGACGCCGAATGGGCGCCCGAAACCCCCGAAGACCTGCTCGACTTCGCCCGCTGGGTCAAGGCGCAAAAGGTAGCGGGCGTCAAGGAATTTGAAGACGTATACGCATTTTCGACCGCAGGCGGCGGCAACTCGCTGGGCGTTCTGGGTACCTGGATGCCGCTGATGTTCGGCTCCGTTACCGTTCCCGCGTACGGCTTCTATCCCACCGACGACGGCGAAGTCGCCTTCGGCACGACGGACGGCTCGTACAAAGAGTTCCTCGATTATTTCAAGATCATCGTCGAAGAGGAACTCATCGAACCCGCATGGTTCACCCAGCAGTATGCGGAGCGCCAGCGCACCTACGTCGGCAAAATCGCCATCGAATGGTCGCCCGGCGAAATCACTAAAAATACCGATGCGAATCTGCGGGAAAAGCAGATTACATACGCCTCCCGCGGAATGACGCCGCCCGAGGGTAAAAATGCAAACGACATCATCGACGCGACCAACCTTTGGGAAACATACAACCTGCCCAAAAAGAAAGACACCACGAATCCCCGCGCGGGATATATGCCCGGCACCGGACTTGCGGGCAAAGTGATCACCGTTTCCAAGGCGACGGCGCAGAACCCCACCAAGATGAAAAAGATCTGCGCTCTGCTCGACGATCTGTATTGCTATTTCGACAGCGAGGAAGGCGTATATCACCGCGGCGAAGCGTACGACGCACTGCGCTGGGGCGTCGGCGTGGAAGACGGGCTGAAATTCCAGACCATTGAAGACAGCGCGCAGGTCTACATCTGCACCAGCTCCGAGCGTGCGGGTCTTTCCGAGCGCTACTACCGCGAAGACAACAGCGGCGCATGGGATTGGGGCGCATGGTTCTCGTCTACGAACGACGGCGTCGTCAGCGGCGACGAGCCTGTCGTCAACGACCTCGTTTTAAAGGTCGCCGAACACGACAACAAGACGGCGAACATGCCCGCTCTTCCGCAGGTCGGCGACTATATCAGCCTGAACGCGAGCGACCTCAACACGATGGTCAGCGACATGGTCGCGTTCGAATACAAGTATGTAAATAGCAAATGGAGCGCGGCAGAGGCGCTGCAACAGTATAACGATTACATCGAAAAGTGGCACACCACGCTCAAGGGCGACGAATTTTTGGCAGAAGCGAAGAAGCAGTTCCAGGAACTGGGTCTTTACGCTTAAATAAACAATACATAAGGAGGGTAAAATGAAAAAACTTGTAGCGGCATTTTTGTCGCTGATGCTGGCTGTATGTCTGTCCGTTTCCGCGGTAACGCTCTTTGCGTCCGCGGCATCCGGTACGGAGCTTGCCGTGGCGGACGATCCTACGTATACGACGACGATCGACCTGAAGGGGGCGAATGTTCTGGACGACTTTGCCGCGGTGTTTGTGGATACTGAAAATAAAGTCAAGACAGGCAGTGTGACGGATATCTGGGATTACGATGCGGAGAACGGCACCTTCACCTCGAAGGAATCGCTCTCTACCGCCGATCAGGTGTGGTCGAATTTCTATTATCTGTACTACACGGGAGCAGATTATCAGAACTTCTATATGGAAGTCACTCTGACGCACCAAAGCGGGCGTGCCGGCTGGAGCGGTCTCGCCTACGGCGTGCAGGACGTCACCAAGCCCGCCAAGGGCGCAACGGAAAATCCGTTCGGCGGCCTGTCCTTCGTGCAGGGCGACGGCAAGTATACCTGGCACAACCCCAAGGTCAATGCAACCGAATGGAACGATACCGGCATAGTCGCAACGGGTTTCAACGGCTTGACAGACACCGTTCATAAACTGAAGGTGTACGACGGTCATATGCAGTATTGGCTGAACGACGAGGCGAACGTCGTCGTCGACGTCGCGGTTCCCGAGGGCGGCCTCACCGCCGGCAAGGTCGGCATTGCGGTCACCAACAAGGCGGTCGCGGTCAAATCCATCAAGATCACCCGCCTGAACGACGAAGGGAAAGCCGGCTCGGACGGCGCGGAAGAAATCCCCGCACCCGAATCGCTGCAGATAACGGGGCTTACCGACGGGCAGAATGCCGTCGTCGGCACGCCGATCGCCGTCAGCACGGCAATTTTGCCCGCGGGCGCTTCGCAGGCGGTCAGCTTCTCGTCTGAACCCGCAGGCGCAAGCTATGCGAACGGTCAGCTTTCCTTCAAGGAAACGGGTACATACAAACTGACGTTTGCCGCGGTGGAGAACCCTGCGGTCAAGCAGGAGTTCACTGTCAATGTTTCTGAGCCGGAGGGGTATATCCACTATGAACTGACGGAAGCGGGCATGGCGAACTTCGAAACGGTATTTATCGCGGGCGGCAGCGGCAACAGCGGAACGTCGGCAAATTGGAGCGATTATTTCACGCTGGAGAACGGCGAGCTTACCCGCAGCGGCGACAGCACCGGCAAGGTCGGCGAAAATTATGCCGTTCTGTACTTCCGCAACAGAACGCTCAAAAATTTTGAGCTCATCTATACGGCGAAGGGCAATTCGTCCAACGGCTGGTTCGGCGCATTCTTCTCGATGACGGATACCACCCAGGCGGGCAACCAGAACGGAGCCATGGCGTTCATGCAGAACGCTTCCGCCAACAAAGCCGCCACGCTGTGGGGCGGCCCCATCAGCGGCATCGGCGGCCCCGGCGGTATGGAAGTCGGCTCTACCTATGTGCAGAACGAGTGGAGCACCTTCAAGCTCCGCGTCGTAAACGGACTGATTCAGTTCTACGTCAACGATATGAGCACGCCGCTCGTTACCAAACAGGCAACGAACGACCTCACGGGGCGCATCGCCCTGTTTGCGGATGACGGCTGCGCGGGTGCGTTCAAGGACGTGTATCTCGGCATTCTGGACGACAACGGCGACGTCGTGCCCTATAAGGCGGTCGAATCCGTTTCTATCGGCAACAAGCAGGCGACAGCGGAAGTGGGCGATAAAATCGACCTCAATGTTTCCGTTCTTCCCGCCGACGCGACGGATGCGAGCGTGGAATACGATTCGAGCAACCCCGTCGTTGCGTCGATCGATAAGACCGACGGCACCGTCACCTGCATCACGGCGGGCGAAACGACGATCACCGTCACCTCCAAGGAAGACCCTTCCAAGAGCGATTCGTTTACGCTTACCGTAAGCACGCCTTCCGTTCCCGTTTCTTCCGTGTCGATCACAAACAAAACGGATTCGGCGAAGGTAGGGGACAGCCTGACGCTGAAAGTCAGCGTCTCTCCGAGCAATGCTTCCGATAAGAGCGTCACATACGCTTCGAGCGATACGAGCATTGCGACCGTCGAGGACGGCGTCGTGTCCTTCCTGAAGGCGGGCACCGTTACGATCACGGTAAAATCGGTTGCGGATCCTTCCAAGAGCGATTCCTTCACCGTCACGGTTACGGAAAAGGACGAGGATCCGGGCGAGAACCCCGGTGGAGATCCGGGTGAAGACCCGACCGACCCTGAACCTTCGGGCGGCTGCTCTTCGGCGGTGTTCGGCGGTTCGATGGCGCTTGCGCTTGTGTTGGCGGGCGGTGCTGCGGCTGTATTGAGGAAGAAAAAGCATTAAAATAAGGAGCTGTTTCATGAAAGCATTCAAGCGTATTTTGACCTGCTTGTTGGCAGGCGCTATGCTCGTGGGGGTATGCGGCTTTGCCGCATGCTCTCCGGGCGACCCGGAAGGCACCGACCCGGGCAACCCGTCGGATAACACGAATGAATTTGAGGGGATCGATATGGAATCGTTTGCCTATACGCAGAGCAAGCATGATAAAGGTGAGGCACAGTCGAACGTGGTTATCACGGTTCCCGGCAGGGCGCAGCAGACGGGGGAGGAGTTCACCATCAGCGTGCGCATTTCCTCCGGCGTACAGTTTGCCGAAGGTTCCGAAGCGGTGTATTACATCGTCGACTGGGGCGACGGAACGTGGTCGTATCAAGGCCCGGGGCTGCAGAGCGCTTCCAAACAGTCCAGCCCCACGATCCCGCACGTTTACCGCAAGGCCGGCGAATATCAGGTGAGCGCCACGGCGATCGCCATGCAGGATACCGAATCGGAGCTCGGCTGGTCGGAGCCGAAAACCATCCGCGTCGAGGGCGAGGATTATGTCCCCGACAACATGATTCAGGACGTCAAGGTCATCTCTTCGGAGGCGTACGACGACGAGCATACTGCAATCAACATTACGGACGGCAAAAATACCTACTATAAATCGGTAAAGTCGGCGGATATCGATACCGACCTGCACGTCGGCTATATTTTCAAAGAGAACTACACGCTCGACAAAATCGAAGTGAAAATTCCGGAGGAGGCAGACATCTTCCCCTCCAACATCGCCATCGAATACACGTCCGACTTCGGCGAAACGTGGCAGAGCCTGCCCAAATATTATTACCTGTACGATTACAGCGTCGGTCGGTTCAACCCGATCATGCGCTTCCCCAATCCGCAGGGCGCAACGCTCATCCTCAATCTGGACGGCATCGTTGCCAACGGCATCCGCTTCGTGCAGAAGCTTTCGTCAATGGATCTGAGCCAGCTCAGCAAGGAAAAGTGCCTGTATGTGGAGGAAATGCGCGTTTACGGCAGCCTCCGTACCCTTCTGTATACGTCGGAGGGGCATACGTTCGACGCTGACCTGAACAATATGTGGACGATCTTCGGCACGGCGAAAACGGAGCCGATCGTCCTCGGTTCGATCATGGGCGAAACGCAGAACGCTTCTCCGTTCCGCACCGGTTCGGCGATGATCGGTTCCACCGAATGGATGGAATGGATCGGTCTGAAATTCAACTTCACCGACTATGAAGAGGTGAACGATACCTACCTCGACCTGCTCGTCCGCATCCGCACCGGTACCGACGGCTGGTCGAACGACGACGGTTACATCTGGGCGACGCCCGACGGGCCGTACCATCTGAACGCGACGTTCGGCAACCACTATTCGCTCAATCCCATCTACGTTCTGGCGATCCGCAATTACATGATGCAGATGAACCGCCTCGGCCGCTGGAGCGACGACGGAAGCGAATTCACCGATTTCTTGGAGCTGACCAATTCGCAGGGGCAGACCATCCTTCAAAAGGTGGATAAGGCGATGAGCTATATGATGAACACGCTGAAAGGCTCCACGGGCGTCATGATCATCGAAGATCCGCAAAAGGACGGCACGACTTCCGGAATGTCCTCCAACTATTGGGACGTTCACAGGACGTTCGGCTATATGTCCGCATACGAAAACACCCTGTTCTACGCTTCGCAGCTCGCCTATGCGGATATTTACGACATGCTCGCGGACAATGCCGAAAAATCCGGCAACTCCACCGAGGCTTCCCGCTGCAGCGCGGTTGCCGAGCAGTACCGCACCTATGCGGCAAAAACCCGCGAAATGTTCAACAATGTGTTCTGGGATGCGGAAAAGGGCCGCTATATCGGCGGCGTGAACAAGGACGGCGTGCGGCTCGATTTCGGCTTTACGTTTGTCAATTTCATGGCAACGGCGTACGGTCTTGCCGACAGCGACAAAGCCGAACTCATCTATGAGTGGGTGGACGGCGACCGCATCATCGAGGGCGATACCTCCACCGGCGAAGACATTTACGGCCGCTTCAAGTATGCGGCGCGCAGCGTCACCGTCGATATGTCGACCATCACCGACGACAACGGCGCTTACTACTGGTATGACCATGCGGGTGCGCTTCCCTGCACGCCCGGTACGTTCGGCGGCTACGGCAACCAGATGCAGAACGGCGGCACCATCTTCTACATCAGCTACTACGATCTGATGGGGCGCGTCAAAACGGTCGGCGCCGACAATGCGTTCGAGCGCTTCTCGGTCATTATGGACGAATTCCACATCGATTCGCTCCGCCGCAACAGCTATTCGCAGTTCGGCGAGTACATCGAGGGCGTCATCGGCGAGTTCCCCGAAAGCGGGCTTGTTCCGTATGCGTTCATCAGCGGATTCCTCGGCATCAACAGCGACCCGCAGGGTCTGCGCATCGATCCGAATCTGCCTTCCGATATGGACTATGCGGGCATTTCCGAGTATTGGTTCGGCAACCGTCAGTATTCCATCAAGGTTTCCAAGGACGTTACTGCACCTTCTGTAGAGATCCACTCGGGCATCTATTATGTCACGCTCCCTGCAGACGGCGCGTACTACATCACGGCGGATAACCGCCTGATCCAGGCTTCGTAAAGGAGAGAATCATGGCAAAAACAGGGAAAAAATTGTTATTTGTCCTGCTCGCCTGTCTGTTCTGCGCGGCAATCGTTGCGGGGATCCCCGCGGCGTTTGCCGCGGAGGGGGACGATGAGATCGTCTATCCGACGTATACGCAGGATTTTTCGGACGCGGCGGCTGTCAATGAAGACTTCACCGCGGGCTATGTCAACGCGCTCGGCAACAACACGAACATCGAGCAGGTCTACAACGACGGGCAGGGCGACGGCGAGGGGCATTGGTTCATCAACGCGGAAGGGCAGCTCGAGCGCCGCGGCGACATCAATGCCGATGCGGGAACGTGGCGCGCCGCCATCCTCACCTACAATAAACAGCTCTATACGAATTTCGAGCTGGAAGTGGACTACAAGCAGGGGCCTACGACTTTCTGGTGGACTTGCGTCGCGTTCCGTCAGACGGAAATCAAATCCTTCTTCGACGACGGCGCGGGCATCTTCGTGCAGGAAGGCGGGCAGATGACCATGTGGGGTGCCGTCGGCGTCGGCGGGCCGTACGAAAAGCCCGCGATTTCCGGGTATGACAGGAGTGCTTGGCACCATATGCGCCTGCGCGTGCAAGGCAATTCCGCGCAGCTGTATATAGACGAATATCCCGTTGCAGAGTGGACGCTGAACGGTTCCTTCTACCGCGAAGGGTATGTTTCCCTCATCAGTATCAACAACGATTCGATGTACGACAACTTTAAACTCACCGAACTTCCCGAGCCGGAAGAGCCGGAGCTTCCTCCCATCCCGCCGATCGACGAGGCGGATTCGGACGATGCGCTGGGCAATATTGCAACGGCGGAGGATGATAAGCTTCCCGTGGAGCGCCCGCTCGATTATCAGGACGATTATACCCTCTCCGAAAACGGGAACGGCGGGAACGGCGGAAATGAAAATCCTCCGTCGCGCGGCTGCGGCTCGTCCGTTGCGGGAGGCGTGGGGCTGTTGGGCGCGGCATCCGTTGCGGCGTCGGCGGCGATAATCAGGCGGAAGAAGAACTGAACTGGGCGGGGCAGGTATGGTATTCGACATAATGATGTTCGGCATTGACCGGAATATAATCGTGGTGAGGAGCGAAGGATACGAGTCGATCATGCGCCACAGCCACAATTTTATCGAAATGACTTATGTGGAAAGCGGCAGCGCGCTTCATAACGTCGGCAGCAACAGCGTCGAGGTCAAAGCGGGCGATATGTTTGTCATCGCTACGGAAGACGAGCATAATATCCGGCCGATCTGCAAGGAAAGTGATTTCAGGATCATCAATATCGTGTGCAACCGCGCCCTGTTTGCCGGAGAGGAATTTCCGGCGCCGAATAAAGTTTTTTGCAACCCTCAGCTGCATTACGGCGACCAGGTGGCGCAGATCGAGCAGGAATTTGCCGACGAGGCGAGTTCCGAGCCGATCCTGCGCTACCGGGTGCTGAACCTGATCAATTCATTTCATATTGAACAGCTGGCGAAGGAGCGGAAAACGCGGCACAGGCGGGCGGCATCGCGCAACAACGATGATTATATCGCTTCGGCGCTGCATTTTATGCAGGAGAACTATCACGAAAAGCTGCTGCTCAAAGATATTGCAGACGCCGTGGGGCTGTACCCGGCTTATCTGCAGAAAATATTCCGGGAAAACCGTTCCACGAGCGTCATCGAATATCTGATCCGTTATCGTATGGAAAAGAGCTGCGGTTTATTGCTTGAAACGGATTTGCCCGTGGAAAAGATCAGCGAATTGGTGGGCGTCGGCGACCTGAAAAATTTTTATGTGTCTTTCCGGAAATATTTCAACTGCACGCCCGCACAGTATCGCAAAGAACACAAAGTCAATTAAAGAGCATGCGCCGCATTCCGCGGGCATGGACGGAGAATTATGGCTATGGCTGCAATGACAAAAAGAGAACGTGTGCTGGCGGCTCTGCGCGGCGAACAGACGGACAGAATTTCATTTTCGCCGCTGGCGGACAATTATTTCGCCAGCTCATTGCCTGCACAGGGGCATCCGCACGACTTGATCCGCGCCCTGCGCTATATCGGCTGCGACATAATCGAACGGCACAGTCCGTGCTGCGAGGTCGCCTATGAGGGCGGCGTCCGCGTGCGTACCGATTCGCTGCCCGGAGGAAAGACGGAAACGCATCTGATCACCGATCTGGGCGAAGTTTCCGAGCGATTTTACTTCCAAAACGGAGCCATGTACACCGAAAAGCACTTTATCGAAACGGCGCAGGACGCAAGGGTCTTCGCCTACATCGCGCGCAACACCCGCTATATCCCGCGCTTTGAACTGTTTGAGGCGCGCAAGGCGGAGATCGGTGAGGACGGGATTCCCACGCCCACGGCGCCTTGCTCCCCGATCATGGATACCTTGCAGGTGCTGTGCGGGCTGGAAAACACGACATACCTTCTGATGGACGAAGAGGACATCATGCAGGACTTGTTTTCAGCCCTGCACGAGCGGAATAAAGCGTACTATACAATGCTCCGCGCGATCGATTCTCCCGTCGTCTTTACTTATGAAGACACGTCTACCACGATCATGTCGCGCAATTGGTTCCGCGAGATGGCGGCGCCTTGCCTGAACGAGTACGCCGATATTCTGCATGACGCCGGCAAGATCTATATCACGCATATGTGCGGCAAGCTCAGCGGGTTCAAGGAGGATATCGCCGCGATCCGTTCGGACGGGATCGATTCCGTCTGTCCGCCGACCACGGGCGACATCGAGTGTTGGGACGCAAAGGCGGGGTTCGGTTCCAAGGTCATCATCGGCGGCATCGAGCCGTCTTCGTTGGTGATGAAAACGGAGGATGAAATTCTTTCGCACGTCGGCGAAATCTGTGCGCACATGCGCGGCAAACCCGGGTTTATCCTGTCCACGGGCGACGCCGTTCCGCACGGCACATCGATCGAGTTGTTAAAGAAAATCAACGAGTTTGTTTTGCGGGAGGGCTGAACGCCCGTCCCGGGGATACAAGGCTGTCGCGGCAGAAGGCTGCCCCGAACCGGATTTCCGGTTCGGGGCATTTATTTCGTCCCGCAGGGGAGCGTTCAGCGTCCGTTGCGGAATTTAGCGGGCGTCTGTCCCGTCCGTTTCCGGAATGCTTTGCAGAAATAATTATCGTCGGAAAATCCCGCCTGTATCCGGCGCTGCGCGGCGTTTTTGCGAAAATGAACCAGGCGGCGCAATGCCTTTACCGCGCGGAACGGGCGCGCCGCCGTAAGCGGCAAAAATGTTATTTTGAAAATTCATTTTTTCGTGAAGTATAGAAATATTGTAAATATTTAACAGTATTAACATGATTTCGGCAAAATTCGTGCGAAAATGTTAAAAAATTACAAAAAATGTTCTAAAAATTTATCTAAAAAAATTTTTAAAAAAAGATAATTTTTGCTTTACAAATTTTTTTCGGCTTGCTATAATATGCGTGTAATCAAACGAAACGCGCAACGCTTCCGCTTGGTTACCTTAAACAGCTCATCATTTTCCCCCTTATCATATATGGATTTGGCGCAGAACCGCAAGGCTCTGCGCCAGATTCATTTTTCAGCCGTTTTGCAGGAGGCTCCGTGTGGGGGGATATTTTGTGCGGGAAATGAAAAAAGCGAGGGAGGCAAATTTGCCCTCCCTCGCTTTTTCTATTTGCCGAAAACTTCCTGCGCGGCTTTTACGCTTGCGTTGGCGTCCTTGCAGTAGTAATCGGCTCCGATCTTTTTTGCGTAGTCGGCGGTGAGTACGGCGCCTCCCACCATCACGCGGCAGGCGGGGCATTCCCTGCGCAGAAGCCGTATCGTTTCCTCCATAAACACGACCGTCGTCGTCATCAGGGCGGAAAGCCCGCACAGGGCGATCTTCTCCTCCCTGCATACGGCGGCGATTTTTTCGGGCGGAACGTTTCTGCCCAAATCCAAAATCGTATATCCGTAATTTTCAAGCACCGTTTTCACGATGTTTTTTCCGATGTCGTGCATGTCGCCCTTCACGGTCGCCATCACGATTTTGCCTCGCTCCGCTTTTCCTTCGGGCAGCAGCTTTTTGATTTCCGCAAAACAGCCTTTGGCGCTTTCCGCCGCGGCAATGAGCTGCGGCAGGAAAATTTTTCCGCTCTCGTAATCGTCGCCCACCTTGTTGAGCGCGGGGATCAGCCTGTTTTCGATCACGTCGAGCGGTGCTTCCCGCTGCAGAAGTTCTGCGCAAAGTTTCGATGCCGTCGGCAAGCCCTTGCATATTCCGTTTTGCAGCTGTTCCGCCAGGGAGACGTCTGAAGCCTCCTCCCGTACCGGGGCGGCGTGCAGGGCGGGGGCGGCTGTTTCCTTCGTTTCGATGCGCACGTTCCCGTATTTTTCCGAATAGGCGGCGCAGTTCCTGTCGCGCCCGCTCAAAACGTTAAACGCCGCGACCGCCTGCATGTTTTCGCTTACGTTGGGGTTGAGGATCGGCAAATCCAGCCCCGCGAACAATGCCGCCGTCAAAAAGGCTGTATTGATGATTTTGCGGTTGGGTAAACCGAAGGAAATGTTGCTTACGCCCAGGATTGTTTTTACGCGGTATTTTTCTTTGATGATGCGGATGGCGTTCAGCGTCTCCGATGCCTGATCCTGTTCGGCGCTCGCCGTCAGGGTGAGGCAGTCGATAAATATGTCTTCCTGCGGAATGCCGTATCGTTCCGCGGTACGGATGATTTTTTCGGCGATCTCCACCCGCCTTGCCGCCGTTTTGGGCAGTCCGCGCTCGTCGATGGTCAGACCAACGACGGCAGCTCCGTATTTTTTTGCGACGGGCAGAAGGGCGCGCAGCGTCTTCTCTTCGCCGTTTACCGAATTGAGGATCGCCTTGCCGCAGTAAACGCGCAGGGCGCGCTCCGCCGCTTCCGGGTTGCCCGTGTCGATCTGCAGGGGCAGAGGGCATACCGCCTGTACTTCCCGCACCAGTCTCTCGAGCGCCGCCGCTTCGTCCAGTTCGGGCAGACCCGCATTCACGTCGAGGATGTCTGCTCCCGCTTCCGCCTGCTCGGATGCCTGCTCCTGCACGAAGTCGTAATCGCCCGCCAGCAGGGCCTGTTTCATCGCCTTTTTGCCGGTCGGGTTGATGCGCTCTCCGATAATCTTTACCCCGTCGAGCAGCACGGCGCGCGAAGCGGAGCAAACGGCGGAAACGGGCGCATACGTCGTCTTTTGCGGCGCGCGGCGGTCGGCGATGCGGCGCAGTTTCCGGATGTATTCGGGCGTCGTTCCGCAGCAACCGCCGATAATCCGCACGCCCTCCTGCACGAATGTTTCGCATGCGCGCGCAAATTCGTCCGCGTCCACGTCATAGTGCATCTTTTCGTCGGGCAGCCCCGCGTTCGCCTGTACGATGACGGGTTTGTCCGTATGCCGCAGGAGCGTGCGCACGACGGGCAGAAGCTGTTCCGGCCCCAGCGAACAATTCACGCCGACGGCGTCGGCGAGGGGAGAGGCGGTCAGGGCGTAACAGACAGGGTCGCACCCCATAAATGTGCGCCCGCTTCCGTCGAAAGTCATCGAGCAGATCACGGGGAGGCTGCTGTGTTCCCGCGCAGCCAGAAGCGCCGCCCGCAGTTCCTGCAAATCCGACATGGTTTCGATCAGGATCAGGTCGGCGTCCTTTCCCGCTTCCACGGCGTGCGCAAAGGCGTCATATGCCCGCCCGAACGGAAGGTCGCCCATCGGTTCGAGGATCCGCCCGAGCGGCCCGATGTCCAGCGCTACAAATTTATTGCCCGCCTCCCGCCGCGCGAGCCGTACGCCCGCGCGGATCAGCTCGTCGGCAAGTTCGCGCGAGCCGGTTTTGATTTCGTTTGCGCCGAAGGTGTTCGCCGTAATCACATCTGCCCCCGCCGCGGCATATTCGCGGTGGATTTCTGCAATCAGTTCCGGGGCGCTCAGGTTCAGTTTTTCGGGAACGGTTCCCGTTTTTCCGCCCGTTTTGCTCTGCAATACGGTGCCGAACGCGCCGTCGAACACGACGATGCGGTTCCGGACAAATTCTCTGAAATTCATGGCTCCTCCGTTCAGTTTCCGTTCAGTTCGCGCAGGATGGGCGCGATGCTTTCGGTAATGCGGCGCGCCACATAGGCGTTGTTCATAACGTACAGGTGAACCCCGCGCACGCCCGCAGACAGCAGGTCGACGATCTGATCGGTCGCATAGGCGATGCCCGCTTCCATCAGCGAATCGGGTTTGTCGTAAAAGCGCGAGATCATGCGCGAGATCTTCGCCGGGATTTTGGCTCCCGAAAGGGTGATGATGCGGTCGATGTGGCTCTTTTTGACCAGCGGCATGATCCCCGCCTGCACGGGTACGTCGATGCCCGCGAGCGCGATCATGTCGCGGAAACGGTAAAAATCGTCGTTGTCGAAAAACAGCTGCGTGTTCAGGTGGCTCACGCCCGCGTCCACCTTTATTTTCAGGTTGCGTATGTCGGTGAGGATATCCTGGCATTCGGGATGCCCCTCGGGGTAGCACGCTCCCGCGATGTCGAACTCTCTCCAGCCGGCGCGGATAAAGGCTACCAGGTCGGAGGCGTGGCGGAAATCTTCGCTCTCCTTTGCCCCCGCGATGCGGTCGCCGCGCAGCGCCAGCACGTTGCAGATCCCGCTGTCCGCCAGTTCCCGCAGCGCCGCGGAAACGGCGGATTTATCCGAGTTGATGCAGGTCAGGTGCGCGAGCGGCTCGATGCCGCACCGCTTGACCATGCGCGCAATTTCGGGGGTGCGCGAATTTCCGGAGCCGCCCGCGCTGCACGTTACGGAGATATAGTCGGGGGAAAGGGCGGAAAGCTCGCGCACGGTTTCCTCCACGGCGGAGATGTCCGCCGTCGGCTTGGGCGGAAATATTTCGAAGGAACAGACCGCCTTTTTTTGATCAAACATTTTGGAAATAACCATAAACACCCCGCAGATGAAATAGAATACGCAGTAGGCTGCATTGCCCCGCGCCCCGGCGTGCGGGAAAAGCGCGAATTGCGCATACGCCGCGGGTGCAATACATATATATTATACAGAAAAAGGGGAAAAGGTGCAAATATTTCCCGCTTTTTTTGAAAAACGGTTCTGAATTTTGTTTTGCGGGCATACAATAAGAACACAAACCAACCAAAAACGGAGGAATTTTGTATGAGCGAAAACATCGATTACGCAGAGATGCTCGAAATACCCGTCAACACTCTGAACGTGACCAAAAAACGCAGCCGGAAGAAAAAGGAAGCCGACTCAGACCTCAAAGAGCGGGTCGTCGAGCGGGTGAACGAGCGCGTCACGCGCGGCGAGCGCGAAGAGCCTGCCGCCTTTTCCGCGGTGGATATGCCCGAAGAGGGCATGGCGCAGGGGGAAAACGTGGTCGATTACGGCGAAGAGGCGCAGGTATTTGAATCGGCTCCGCATAAGCCGAAGAAATTTCTCGAAAACAAGCTCCTGCTCGCCGAGTTCATCGCCGTGTGCGCGCTGTGCGCCACCATTCTGCTCACCAACCTGTTCTGGCAGGAGAGCGCCATCAACACCTTCTTCCGCGGACTTGTTTCCCCGCAGGAAACGGTGCAGGAGGACGACCGCGTGTATTCCGAACTGACCCTCGGCTCCGTCGTCTCCGATGCGGAAATCGAATGCACCGTGTCCGATACGGGCGTTCTTACCTTCACGGGCGAGTGCAGCGTGTATGCCCCGTACGAAGGCACCGTCAGAAACGTTGCGGAGGCAGACGGGCTGTATACCGTCGAAATCGAACACACCACCTCCTTTACGACCGTCATCGCGGGGCTGACGCACGCCTATTTTGCGGCGGGGGACGAGGTGTTTTCCACCATTCCCGTAGGGTTCAGCGACGGCGCTTCGCCCGTATCCGTGACCATGTACGACAACGGCACGCCCATCAGCGCTTACTCGGTGAGCGAAACGGGCGACATCGTCTGGAATGTCTAAAATCAGGGACGTGCGCGGCTTTTTCCGCCGGAAAAAGGAAAAAGGGAGCGTTAAGAAGGAGCGGTTCACGGTGTCCGTGCATCCGCTCTTTGTTCTGTTCGGGGTTTGGTTTTTCCTGCGCGGCGAACTGTTTTTATTCTGCACGTTTACCGTCGTCGCCGTCATCCACGAGTGCGGCCACGCCTTTTATGCCGCCCGCATCGGCTGCCGCCTGGATACCCTGCGCCTTCTGCCCTGCGGAGCCGTCGTTTCGGGCGATATCGAGGGGATTTCCCTCTCCGACGAGATCAAACTCGCCCTTGCGGGCCCCGCCGTCAACGCCGCCTGCGCGGTGCTGTTCGTCGCGCTGTGGTGGCTTTTTCCCGATACATATCCGTATACAGACGTCGCCGCCTACGCTTCGGCGGGGCTTGCGGTCGTCAATTTGCTGCCCGCGTACCCGCTCGACGGGGGCAGGATCGCCTACTGCGCCTGCGCCAAAAAGAGAGGGGAGGGGTTTGCCCGCAGATTCACGCTTGCGCTCTCCCTCGTCATTGCGGCGGCGCTTCTGGCGCTGTTCGTTTGCAGCTGTTTTGTTTCGCCGAATTTTTCCGTGCTGTTTTTCGCGGCGTTCATCGTCTGCGGCGCGTTCGATAAGCGCGCCTCGCGCTACCGCCGCATCCGTTTCGACCTCTCCGCCGCCATGAAGCGGGGCATGGAGATCAAAAAGGTCGCCCTGTCCGACAGCTGCACCGTCAAAAAGGCGATCTCCTTTCTGGAACGGGGCAAGTACCTCGAAATCACGGTGTTCGACGGGGAAGGGGAGTTCCTCTGCGAGCTTTCCGAGGCGGAACTGTGCGCCATTCTGGAGCGCGCGGACATCTACCGCCCCATTGCCGAGTACCTCGGCGGCAATTTTTGAATATAAATCGGGAAAAACGTACAATTTCCGCGAAAAGAAGGATTTTTCGGGGCAAAAATTTTAAAATACCTATTGCCAAAAACGGGGTTTTGTGATAAAATGATGAATAAGGCGAAATATTTGCCACCGATTTTGTAAATTTTTTATTTCCGTGCGGCGGAAGTGCCGCGCGGGCATCCGATACAATGCAGAAGAATTTATTTTTCGATTACTTCGGTTCCGACTGTTTTGCCGCCGTTGCCGAAGGGGGGCGCCTGGTCGAATTCCACCTCGATTCGGGCAGCGATTCGGAGATCTCCGGCAATATTTATAAGGGCAGGGTCGTCAACGTGCTGGAAGGCATGCGGGCGGCTTTCGTTGCGTTCGGTCAGGAAAAAAACGGCTACCTGTACGCGGGAGACATCCCTTCGGAAGCTGCTGCCGCCGCGTCTGTATCCGCTCCGCCGCTCAACGTAAAGGAGGGCGACGAGGTGATGGTGCAGGTCTCGAAATCGCCCATCGGCAAAAAGGGAGCGCGCCTTTCCATGTGTCTCTCCTTTGTCGGGAAAAACCTCATCTATATGCCCACGGCAAATTTTTGCGCCATCTCCCGCAAGATCACGGACGAAGACGACCGCGCCCGGCTGATGGGTACGGCGGAAAAACTCAGCGAAAAGGGCGGCGGGTTCATCATGCGCACCAACGCGCGCCACGCCGACCCGCGCGTCCTCTCTGCCGAGGCGAATTATCTGCGCGAACTGTACGCGGATACCCTTGAATCGTACAAAACCGCCTCCGTGGGCGATATGATCTACCGCGACGCCGACCTGCACGCCCGCCTGCTGCGCGATTTTGACCTCGACGGCATCGATAAAATCTACATCGGCGACGAGCAGACCTTCAACCGCGCCGAGCGGCTGTTCAAGCGCGCGCGGCGCAAAAACAAACTCGTCCTGTATAACGGCGAGCGGGAGATGTTTGAATATTTCGGGTTGGAAAAGCAGGTGTATGAGCTGATGAGCAGCCGCGTCGAGCTGGAAAACGGCTCCTATCTCATCTTCGACCACACCGAGGCGCTTACGGCGATCGACGTGAACACCGGGCGTTTTATCGGCGATACCAACCTGGAAGATACCGTTTTTTCCACGAATATTCTGGCGGCAAAGGAGATCGCCCGGCAGGTGCGGCTGCGCAACATCGGCGGCATCGTCGTCGTGGATTTCATCGACATGGCGAGCGAAGAGCATCGCGCCGCGCTCGTCGCGGAGCTGGAAAAATGCCTGCAGGAGGATCGCTCCAAATGCAACGTCGTACCGATGACGGGGCTGGGGCTTATCCAGTTTTCCCGCAAAAAGTTCAAGAGCGACAACGTAGCCATGCTCACGAAAACCTGCCCGCACTGCAAGGGGGCGGGGTATATTTTGTCGGATGCTTATATCGCGTTCCGCATTCAGATTGCCATCAAAAAGTGCTTTGCGGAGGGGTATGAAAGCGCGATCGTCGAGCTGAACGCGGGGGTGTTTGCCGATATTCTGGCAAAGCGCCGCTTTTCGGCGCTGGTGAAAGGGGAGTGGCGGGATAAACGCGTATACATGATCCCGCACCGTACCTTTCACGAGGAGCATTTCACCGTGCGCGGCGACAACAGCGGCGTTCTGACCCTTCCCGACACGGCGAAGCTGCTCTACTGAACGCGCGGGTTTTCGGAAAAAGCGATAACATATTGTTTGCCCGCCGCATCCCGGCAAAAAGCGTACCGTTTACCGCAATTCCGATAGGGAATTTTGGTAAAGGGCGCCCTTTGAAAAAGAGAGCAGGCGTGGCGTGAAAGCCACGCCTTTTCTCATGTCTTATGTTATGCCCGCATCAGCGGGCTGTTTTTAACAGCTCAAACCGTCGTACTCATCGTCGTCGAGAAAGTCGGGAAACTCCACCGCACCTATAAAGTTATACACGATTTCGATTTCCTGCCTGTAATGCCCGTTCTCTTTCCGCTTTTCGTGTACGATTATCCTGTCCACAAACGAGCGTATGATTTCGGGCGTCAGTTCTTCGATGCTGCTGTACTTCTCCACCAAACACAGAAAATCGAGTATTTCGTCTTTCTCTTTTTTGTCCTTCTCGATTTCCGCTTTCAGCATTTGCGCTTTCTCTGTCAGATCTGCCTGTTCGGTTTCGTATGTATCGCTCAGTTTCAGATACCTCTCTTCCGACAGTATCCCCGCTACTTTGTCCTCATAAAGGCTTTGAATGATTTTATCCAACGCCTTTATACGCTCTTCCGCAGCAGAGAGTTCCCGCAGGTTTTCCTTTATTTCCTGTTTCGTCTTGACCTCGGAATTTTCCTCCAACATCCGTAAAAACTCTTCCTTTTGCGATTGCGCGAACCGTAGTGTCCGTTTCAAATCGTCTAAAAGCAATGTTTCCACGGCTTTGACCGTAATCTGATGCGAAGTACAGAGATTTTTCTTCTTTTTCCGATAGGTAGAGCAGTTGAAGTATTCTGCTTGTTTCATCGTAGTGCAGCGGCACAGATACATTCTTTTTCCACAGTCCGCACAGTAGACCATACCCGACAGCGAGCTCATCTCGCCCATTCGTGAGGGCCTCCGTTTACATTGCCGTATCTTCTGTACGGAGTCGAAGGTCTGCCTGTCGATGATGACTTCCTGCGTATTCTCGAAGATAAGCCAATCCTCTTGCGGAAGTTTGATACGCTTTTTGGATTTATACGACTTCTTATAGGTCTTGAAATTTACCGTACAGCCCGTGTATTCCACGTTTTCGAGTATTCTTGCGACGGACTTCTGATCCCATATCTCCGAGTCTTCCCGCAGTTTTGCAGGGGTAGGCAGCCCGTGCTTATGGAAGTACACAACGGGTGTATCGATTTTCCGTTCCGTCAATATCCGCGCGATCTGCGTAGGCCCGTAGCCGTTCATGCACAGTGAGAATATCTCGCGTACCGTTTCCGCGCCGCGCTCGTCTATTACCCATTTCTCTTTATCGTTCGGGTCTTTCTTATAGCCGAGCGGCGGATGCGTTGCGAGGTGCTTGCCCGCATTGCCTTTTGCCTTCATGACAGCTTTGATTTTCTTGGAGCAGTCCTTCGCATACATCTCGTTCAGGATATTCTTGAACGGCGTGATGTCGTCGTCGGGATTGGTTTCGCTGTCCACTTGGTCGTACACGGCGATGAACCGCACGTCCGCTTCCGCAAAGTAGTATTTAGTATAGTAACCCACGAGAATGTGGTCGCGCCCGAACCTCGACATATCTTTGACGATGACGGTGGAAACTTTTCCCTCGTCTATATCGCGTATCATTCTTTGAAAGTCGGGGCGGTCGAAGTTACTGCCCGAATACCCGTCGTCCACATAGAACCTTACGTTGCGCAGCTTGTGTTCGTCGGCGTACTGTTTTAAGAGCATCTTTTGGTTGCGGATACTGTTGCTGTCGCCCTGCAAATCGTCGTCGCAGGACAGCCTGCAATACAGTGCAGTCCATTGTTCTTCGGTTGTTCTTGCCTTCTTATATTTCATTGTCGATTGCAAATTCATTGTTTATAACCTCCCGAATTGCAACCTTCAAGCGATTGAGTTGTTGAGAACTGCCGAGAATTTCTCTCGATCAGCCGTTTTGTGATGTCGAACGCCGTTGCTTTGGCGTTCTTGTTATTGCGGGAGATGACGGTATAGACCGTATTCCCGATGACCTGTTCGCGGTACTTGAATATAGTACCGTCCTGTTCCTCGCTGTAATATACGCGAGGGTCTGCCGTTAAAGTGATATTCTTATTCGTTTTCCATTTTCTCCTTATTCGAAGCCGAGGCACTTCTTATATTTTTCCCCGCTCGACAAGGAAGAGGGCTTCATTCGGCTTTGTCCTTCTTATTCCCGGCGGCTTCCTCTTTCAATAATTTATACCCCGCCTCTATCAACCGGACTTTCGTATAGCCGTTCTCTTTCAAAAATGCGTTGACTTCCTCCGCGAATTTACGCGATACGCTCGTTCCCCATACAAGGTACTTTTCCTTTCTCTCTTCCTTGTGCCGTTCCTCGTAATTCTTGTCTATCTCCGCTTTTGTCTTTGCCATATTCCCTCCGAAAATATTATCGTATTAACATTCTATTTTTCTATTATACTTCTTTCGGAGAGCGATGTCAACGGGAAAGGGAGAACTTTATTCAGTTTTTATTTGCCGCCGCGGTCGTAGCCGTGGCTGTTCTCTTTATAATAGGGCGTTGTTTTCTTCTCCCTCGATTTATGCAACAGCGTTCTGAACTCGTCGGGATAGGCGGAGAGTATGTCGCTGACCATTTTATAGACGCTCTCTTTGCTTTTGTTCGCCCGTTCCGATTCTTGATACAACTCGAACAGATCGGCGCGGTCATGATCGCTGATGTCTTTCGCCTGCCGCAGGGCGGCGTTTTCCGCGCGCAGCACTCGGATTTCTTCCTCGGCTTGTTTCCGTTTCTTCGGCGTGGGTTTGGTTTTTTCTTCTTCCACCGATTGTATCACGCCGTTCAGATATTCCTGCGCCTGCTGTTTGGTTTCCGCCGCCGTTTGTTCCGCCTGCGATACAATGCTGTCCGCCTGTAATTTCGCCGCCTGTGCTTTGCCGTC
>ERZ1106952.74-NODE-74-length-76655-cov-5.540183_pt1 | contig 76655 bp, 49 predicted proteins | sample MGYA00403677_ERZ1106952 | MGnify/ENA primary metagenome ERZ1106952 (study PRJEB35170, sample SAMEA104062415) | human gut metagenome | biome: human gut; feature: human-associated habitat; material: faeces | place: Denmark | collected 2012-05-14 ... | reverse complement strand
CATCTGCTGAACCCCGGCAACGCCCGAAAAAAGGCGATTCTTTTCGGAACGATTTTCGGTCTGGGCGCGCTGATTATCGCCTGCGTGGCGGTGGTTGTTGCGGATAACGCGGACGAACGCCTGCGCGATTACGATAAATTTTCCAAAGCGATCGGCATACCCGTGCTGGGCGTGGTGCCGTCCATCGAACATCTTTCCGCTCCGGATAACAAGCAGAAGAAAAAGGAGGAGAAAAACAAATGAGCATCTTCGACTTTTTAAGCAGAAAAAATGCCATCACGGCAAGAAAAAAAGCCGAAAAAGCGGCTTTGCAGGGCGGCAAAAAAACATATCTTTTAAACGAGGATACCCCCTTTGCTGTAACGGAAGCGTTCAGAAGTTTAAAAATGACGCTTTCCGTTTCCCTCGCCAAGACGCAGGACGGCAGCGGCGTAAGCTTTTTGTGCACTTCTTCTTACCCCTCCGAAGGCAAAACCACGGTGGCGGCGAACACCGCGCTGATGATGGCGCAGTCGGATGTGAAAGTGGTGCTGGTGGATACCGACCTCCGCGCGGGCAGGATTTCGAGATTTTTCAACGTGCCCCACGCCCCCGGACTTTCCGATTATCTTTCCGGGCAGGCTTCTTTGGACGAAGTGCTGCATCAGACGAAAGCGAATCCTAATTTATACGTCATCTGCCGCGGCACGCAGACGGTGCGCCCGTACGAACTGCTTGCGGACGAAGTGATGAAAGAACTGGACCTTGCGCTGAAAAAACGCTTTGCCTACACCATTTACGATTCTCCCCCGTTCCGCCTTGTTTCCGACGCGCTTGCCGTAGCGCCGCTCGCCAACGGAACGTTTCTGGTAACGCGGCACAGATATTCGTACGAAAGCGATATCCGCGCGGCTGTAGACGCTTTGAAATTCGTGAAAGCGAATATCCTCGGCATCGTCGTAAACGATTACAAGCCGGAAAAATACGCGAAGAAAGATTCGCGCTACTCGCAGTATTATTATAACGCGTATTATTCGGATCCCGTTCCGGGCGGCGACGGCGCCGATAAAAACAATCAGGCGCAATAACCGTTCTGCCGGCGAAAGCGGCGACGTTTTTCCGCATTGCCGCGCATGGTCGGGCGGAAGTTTTCATTATTTTATACGCAAAAGGCGCGGATCGGCTCCGCGCCTTTTTTATATGTTTTTTCGTTGAAATTCAAACGCCGCGGAGTTTTCCGCGGCGCGTATTTTTCGCTTTGTTTTTATATGCCGCGTTTACCGTAATGCACTACGCCCACTACGTCGTACCCAACGTGAATTCCGATAATCGGCGAAATTTCGCAAATTTCAATTTTCGCGGCAGGATTGATTTTCAGAATGGCTTTTTCCACCGTTTCGGCAAATTGCGGGCAATCGCAATGCACGATGCGGATTTCTTCCCCTTCCGCCTTTTCGGAGTGCGCGGAATACAGGCTGACCAGCTCGTTCAAAGCGAATTTCAAGCCGATTTTCTTGCCGATGCTGACAAGCTTGCCGTCCTCGCCGATGCGCAGCAGAGGTTTGATGTGCAGCACTTTTCCGAGTGCCGCCAGACTTGCCGGAACGCGCCCGCCCCGTTTTAAAAAATCAAGGTCGTTTACGGTAAACCAGTGGCAGACGTTTTGTTTCGCATTCTCCGCGTCCGCCGCGTTTTCTTCAATCGTCATTCCGTCCGCACGGTTTTTCGCAGCGCGTTCGGTTAAAAGCCCGAGCCCCACCGTGGCGGAAAGCGAATCCACGCACACGATTTTTCTTTCGGGATACGCCTTTTTCAAAGTTTCCGCGGCCGCAACCGAAGAAGCATACGTTTGCGAAAGCCCGCCCGATAAGCAGAAATATAATATGTCTTTCCCCTCTTTGAGGTACGGCTCGAATTTTTCCTCGTACGTGGCGGGATTGATTTGCGTGCTTTTTACCTCCGCGCCCTGCCGTTCCGCCTCGTAAAACGCCGCTTTGTCTTCCTCGCTCTCCGTTCCGTCGGCGATTTTTTCTTCGCCGTTTTGCAAATACAGCATGGGAATCACTTTGATTCCGTATTTTTCCCGCACGCCCGCAGCCATGTCCGCCGAAGCGTCGGTGATGATTTCGTAATCGCTCATTATGCTCCTTTTCGTCGTCCGCGCGCCGCGAAATTTCTGCCGTCCCGCACGGATTTGTCATAGAAAACAATTACAATTATAACAGAATCGGGAAACGTTGTCAACAGTTTTTTGCACAAATCGCCCCGATTTGTACAAAATGTAACCGCCGGTTCACGGAGCCGGCGGCAAAAACATTTGAAAATACGGATTATTTTGCATGATATAATTTTTTCGTCTGGTAAATGGGATCGGCCGTGTAGTTGATGCCCAGTTTTTTCAGCACGTTTACGTCCACCTGCGATAAAATCACCGTGGAGTGGCACTCCGCCCCTTTCAGCCCCGCCAACGCCTGCATTGCCAACGCCGCCACGGGGTTTGTAACCGCAGAAATGGAAAGCGCGATTAAAATTTCATCGGAATGCAGCCTCGGATTATGCCCGCCGAGATGCACCGTTTTCAATTTCTGTATCGGTTCGATGATGCTCGGCGATAACAACATCACTTTATCGTCGATGCCGGAAAGCGTTTTCAGCGCGTTCAGCAGCATCGCGCTCACCGCGCCCAGCAGCCGCGTGGTTTTGCCCGTAACTATCGTGCCGTCGTTCAGTTCCAGCGCGCAGGCGGGTTCGCCTGTTTTCGCCTGCTTGTCCCGCGCGGCAGCCACTACTTTACGGATTGCCGTGGTAACGCCGTTCTGCTGCATCAGCAGTTCGATTTTCGATACGACGGCGTCGCTTGCCTTATCGTTGCGCCTGTCCACCAGCGCCGCGAAGTACCGCCGCACGATTTCCTGCCGGGAAGCTTCCGCGCACACGGCGTCGTCCACAATGCAGTTGCCCGCCATATTCACGCCCATATCCGTGGGAGATTTATAAATTTCTTCGCCGTAAATTTTCTGAAAAAGGCGGTTGAGCACGGGAAAAATTTCCACGTCGCGGTTGTAGTTTACCGTACTTACGCCGTACGCCTCAAGGTGATACGGGTCAATCATGTTCACGTCGTTCAGATCGGCGGTGGCTGCTTCGTACGCCACGTTCACGGGGTGTTTCAGCGGAAGGTTCCAGATGGGAAACGTTTCGAATTTCGCATAGCCCGATTTTACGCCGCGCTTGTTATCTTGGTAAAGCTGCGAAATACAAGTTGCCATTTTACCGCTGCCGGGACCGGGCGCCGTTACGATTACCAGCCGCCGGGAGGTTTCTATGTAATCGTTTTTGCCGAGTCCGTTTTCGGAAACGATGCCGTCCACGTCGTACGGGTAACCCGCAATCGGGTAATGGCGGTACGTTCTGATATCCAGTTTTTTCAGCGTGCGTTCGAATTTTTTGGCAAGCTTCTGATCGGCGAACTGCGTCAGACAAACGCTGCCCACGTACAGCCCTACTTCACGGAAAGCGTCGATGAGGCGCAGAACGTCCATATCGTACGTAATGCCGAGGTCGCCGCGCATCTTGCAGCTTTCGATCGCGTCGGAATTGATGACGATAACGATTTCCGCTTCGTCTTTCATTTTAAGAAGCATCTGAAGCTTGGAATCGGGCGCAAAGCCGGGCAGCACGCGCGAAGCGTGGTAATCGTCGAACAGCTTGCCGCCGAATTCGAGATACAGTTTATCCCCGAATTTATCCACGCGCTTGCGTATATGTTCCGACTGCATTGAAAGATACTTTTCGTTATCGAATCCGATTTTATTCATTGTAAGCTCCTGTAGCGCGCATTGTTGCCGGAGGTTCCCGACGGAACGGCACAAAAACATTATACTAAAAAACGTAGCGAAAAGCAAGCGGAAGCGAAGCGCAAAATGTCCAAAAAATCGACAAAAAAATGAAATGAAAATTTTTTTGCAAACAGCGCAAAAAAGGTTGACAAACAAGCGCGATTGATATATAATAAATATCGTCGTTAAAAGCGGACAATGCGATCGTGGCGGAACTGGCAGACGCGCAAGACTAAGGATCTTGTGGCTAACACCATGCAGGTTCAATTCCTGTCGATCGCACCATTATTCACGGAATCTCGCATAAATGTGTAAGATTTCGTGAATTTTTTTGTTTTTAACGCATATTTATGCAACGATTTTTACGACAAGTACCAACTTTGGAGGTGATTTTGGCGGTGATTTTTCGGGCGTTTTTTGCTTTTTTTAAACTTTTTGCGGAAAAATCCCCTTTCTCATTTCTTGCTGTTTTTACAAAATTTATGCGGCAAAGCAATTAAAACGTTTTCGCAGAAGCGAAAATTTACCCGGAAACGCAAAAGTTTCCGGGTTTCTTTGTATAATTTTTTTCCGTGCCGTGGCGCGGAATTTTCAATCGGGAATAATCGGGTATAACTGAATCATATTGCCGCAATCCACGGTGGGTATCGTTAAGCTTTATCCGGAATTCCGCCGCGCTTTTTTTATAGAAATTTTCGGGCGTCTTATCGGAAAATCCCGCGCCCGTATAAATATCGTATTCCTTTCCGAGGTCGATATAAAACTCCGTGTTTGCCGTCTGCGTGCAATCCACCGCAAGCGTCTTTCCCCCGTTCTGCGTATCGGATGAATTCGCATATTCCAAACTTTCATAATCTTTTCGTCGGAATTACTTCGTCGTTTTCCGTCGTTTTTCCTGCCGTAACGCAGAACACGGAAAAACGGACGCAGACATTTTGTCTGCGCCCGCCTTTCGATTGCCATCCGTTATCCGCGTATACGTTTTTGCCGCGATTCGCCGCAACGCGGCAATTTCAGATAATCCCGCTTTCTTTCGCAAGTTTTTCCGCGTCGGTTCCCTTGATTTTCGAAGTAACTTCTTTCAACAGAATCTTTTCTTTCATCGAAAGTTTCATGCTCGAAATCGGCTGCTTATCCAGCGCGTAATACACCGCCCGCAACAGCTCGCGCACGTCGTACACGCTGCCCCACACTTCCGGCACCGCTCTGTCGATATCCAGCAGCGTATACACCGATTCCATGCCCGTTCTCATCGAATATTCTATGGTGAAAATGGTATCTCTCGGCGTTTCCGCAAACTGCCCGATGAACGCGAAGTTCACGGCGCCTTCGGGCACCACCTTCGGTCTGTCGGAATTCTTGCGGGGGCGGAAGAACGCGTTGATGAACGGCATATAGCACGTTGTGGTGTTTGCCCGAGTTTTCGCGTACTCGTCGATTTTTTCGGTCGGCACGCCGATATGATACAGCCACTCTTTGCACACTTCTTCGCCCGTGCAGTCGCGCATCGCCTTTTTCACATAATTGCCCGGTCTGTCGGTGTTCAGAGAATACAGCCAGATTAAAACGGTATTCTTGTTCTGCGATTTGAACTGCGGCTGGCGGTTGATCGTCCAGGACATATACCAGTTATCCACGCTGTCTTTCACGGTAACGATGCCGCCCGTGGTAACTCTGCCCGCGCGAGGATCGCGGCGGCAGATTTTCTCGATATATTGTATAATATCCTCGTCGGCGGTTTCCACCGTCGCGCTCATCCAGTTGGTTTCGTCCGGGTGGTCGCAATAGTTGGAAGGATTGCCGAACGCGGGATCCTGAATCGCGATGTTTTTCCACAAATCCCACGATTCTCCGCCGCCCTTTCTCACCTTCGAAAGGTCGGGCGCGTGCGTCTGATCGCCGTAACAGCTCGTATCCGTGCAGCAACCGTTGGTAATAAACACAAGGTCGCTTTCCAGAAGATCGATGCACCCTTTTTCGCCGTTTTTCACATACTCGATTTTCTTCGCCGTTTTCTTCTTGCCGTTAATATCGAACACCACGTTCTTCACGTCGATGCCGTATTCCGTTTTCACGCCGTGATTTTCAAGATATTTCTGCAGCGGCTGAATCAGACTTTCATACTGATTGTATTTCGTAAACCGAAGCGCCGAGAAATCGGGCAATCCGTCGATATGGTGCACGTATCTTTGCAGGTATCTCTTCATTTCCAGCGCGGAATCCCACGTATGGAAAGCAAACATCGTCTGCCAGTACAGCCAGAAATTGCTCTGCCAGAAATTGTCGTCGAAGTAATCGCTGATTTTCTTATCCTCCAGCTCTTCTTCGGGCGTCATAAACAGCTTGCTCACCTGCATCGCCGCTTCCTTGTTCAGGTTGAATTTGTTGTCAGTGTGCGCGTTTTCGCCGCGGTTCACCGTAGCGCGGCAAAGCGAATAGTTCGGATCGGCTTTATTCAGACGGTAATATTCGTCCAGCACCGAAAGGTCCGGATTTTCCAGCGAGGGCACGTCTCTGAACATTTCCCACATCACTTCGAAGTGGTTGTCCATTTCTCTGCCGCCGCGCATATAAAACCCGCTGCCGGGCACCGCTCTTCCGTCGCACGAGCCGCCCGCTATATCCAGCTTTTCCAGCAGGTGAATATGCTCGCCTTTCATCTGTCCGTCGCGCACAAGGAAGAACGCCGCGGAAAGCCCCGCCAGTCCCGTGCCGATGATATACGCCGATTTCCCGTCCACGCCTTCCGGCTTCACGGGATGAGCAAACGCTTCATAATTTCCTGATCCGTAATACATTGTTGTTTACCTCCGGTTTTGCTTTCGCAATTATTTTTTACATTTCTATTATAAACGTATTTTTTCCGCATGACAACAGACAATTTTTCCGTTCCGTCGCAATTTCCGACAAGCGGCAGAAACTGTAAAAATTTTATACATTTTCGCCGTTTTGTCTGAAAAACGCCGCTTCAATATATATCTTTCGTGTTTTGTTGCGCAGATAAAGGTTTATGGGATTGATTCGCGGGATTTTTATTTCATCCTACCCGTAGTCTTACTCCGACGATATAATCGCTATGATTCCGTATACAGGATTACACGATAACGACTGCGTATGTCAAAAGTCTCCTGCGAAATTACGCAGGAGACTTTATGGTGCGTCCGCCGCTCTTAGGGAGAAATCCCGGACCGGGAGCGTCGGAGGGCGTTAAATCTTACACCCTATGTATATCTTATATTTTTTCTTCGATTCCTTGCATATTTTCATGCTGTTTCTTGTATAATTGTCCTATTTTTTATACAGAAACAAAAAAATGCCGACTGATGATTTTTTCGCGCCGTATATCCGGAGAAACGAACAATTGCTTACAAATCAAAAAGCTCGTCGAAGGCGCGGATCCATACGTATCTCGTCAGACCGCTGTCGGTCAGTTTCGGTTTGCCGAGGCGGATTTCGTGTTTCACTTCGGCACAGTCCTTCGTAAAACCGCCGCCTTTGATATAATCGGCGCAATAGCACGAATACGTTTTGCCGCTCTTCGCCACTTTCGAGATATTGCTCATATAACCGTTAAACGCCTTTTCTTTGTATTCCTCGTTTCCCGTCAATTTGTAGTACCAATAATCCGCTTCGGCACGCCAGATCGTCCACGCATGTCCGAAACAGATCGACGGTCCGTCGCCGTCGCCTTCCCAGAATGTTTCCCACCACCGAAGCGACGAACGGAAACACGGCGCGATCGGCGCGCGCGTCATCCACGCTTCGTGCATATCAAGAATTTCTTTCGCGCGCACGATATATTTCTCCACGCGCTGAATCTTCGCGCAGTAGTACAAAAGCGAAAGCGCGGTGCAAGAAATCGAGCCGTCCTCCATTTCCGGATCGGTGAGCGGCGATACGTACGCTTCGGTGTGAAAACCTTCGCGCGCATATAAATATGCGGCGATTTGTTCACTTGCCTTTTTATAGCGCGCCGCGAATCCGGGGTGCGTTTTTTCAAGCAGCACCGCCGCATCGACAAACGGAATTATCAGGCAACATACCGTAGTGTAATCCTCTTTTTCACCGTTTAAAAAGCCCGTGAAAATCATTCCGTTTTCGAAGTGATGTTTCAAAACGTTATCGAGCGCGCCCGTGAAATATTCGAAATATTCCGCGTTGCCCGTCAATCGGTAAGCGTCCGTTAAAATGGTTACGCCGAATAACAGCTCTTGTATCCGCCCCGATTCGAATATATAATACGAATCCTCCCCGCCGTGCGGTTTGTTGAAAATCGTGCACCGCGGCACGGCTTTGGTTTCGTCCTTTTCCAGCACCGTTTCAAACGCCTTGCGCAATCGCTTCAGATACTTCTCCCGCTTGCCGTAACGCAGCATATATCTCAGCATTGCGGATTGCCAGCACTGCGATTCGCAAAGATTTTTCGAAGTGTGTTCGATCTCTTCGTCCGATACCGCGTCGAGCGCGCGCCGATACACCGCTTTGATATCGTCGAACGCATAATACGCCGCATCCAACCCGCGTTTTTTGCCGAAATACGGATACGCGCGGCAAAGCCCGTACTTTTTCGCTTCGATTTCGATGTATTTTTCGCCGTTTTTCTGTTTTACTTCGTACTTTTTCCCGCACGAAAGCACGGAATCGCACTCGCCGTGCACGCGCAAACGGAGCGTTTCGCCGATCTTCACATAGCTCTTTTCGTACGTCAGCGCGCAGGTATGCAACGCGGCGCAAAGCAAGCTTATTCCGTCCTCTACCCCCGTCGTTTCGAAAATATACAGCGTTAAAGACGTATTGTGCGAGCCCGTGCCGTACGCCTGATCGAACGACGGCATAAACTCCAAAGACACAAAGAAATGTCCCGGGCAGTAATCGGACGAATAATTGCATTTCCAACCGTCGCACTTCCCTTTCGGAAACAAAATCAGGTTTTTCCCGTTCGGATTCGACAGATAGCAATATTTGTATCTGTTCCCAGCCGAGGTATACGGCGAATTTAAAAGATACTGATTTTGCCACCCGCCGCCGTTTTTCTTGCCCATAAAGTTGATCGGCAATTCCAACGAAAATTCCGAAAGATCGTTCCGGGACGTTTGCATCAGTATCCGCAAACCGCGCCTGCCGCATGCCGTTACGAATTCGCAGCTCAGCGACGTTTTCGTTTCTTCGCTGTACAGTTCGCCCGCGGCGGGCAGCGGCTCGAAATACGCTTTTCTGTCGTTATACGGCTTCGCATAATTTTTTGCGCCGCCCGCTGAAAGATCGTCCGTCTGCAATGTGTACCGTACCGCCGGCCGATCCCCGTTTAAGTATGTTTTTAACTGTTTCAATGCCTCTTTCATTGTGTTTCCTCTCGATATTTTTTGCGATTTTCCGCCGATAACCGCCTTTCGCCCGCATACGCGCGCGAAACGTTTGACCGTCCCCGTCGTTTGTGATATAATTAAATCATGAGTGATAAATTCGTTTTTTATATGGATAAAGTGTATGAAACCGAGCATACGGTGCAAATGCACACGCACCATTGCTACGAACTCACGTATTACGCCGACGGCACGGGTGCAACCGAAGTGGAAGGGGAAAAATTCCGTTTTATTTCGGGTACGTTTATTCTTGCCGCCCCCAACGCGCCGCACACCGAAACACATAAAGACCGCGTTGCCGTGGTATGCGTTGGTTTCGATACCTCCACGCCTCTTCCTTCACGCCTTTTCGTGGATAAAGATCGCCGCGTGGCTGATACGCTCCGCATTATCGGCAGAGAGCTGAAAGAAAAAAAATTATACTATCCTTCCGCGCTCGACGCCCTTTCCGAATTGCTTGTTTTAAACATCTTGCGTTCGGCGGCAGGCCCCGCGCGTATGTCGATGGATTTCGATCACGTGTTAAACTACATCACCGCACATGCCAACGAAACCACGAATATTAAAAAAATCGCCGCGGAATTACACTATAACTACGATTATTTCCGCCAAAACTTTTTCGCGCGTATGGGTGTTTCCGCCACAGACTATCTACAAAAAACAAAATTGAGCAACGCAAAAAAATATCTGCTCGAAAGCAAACTTTCCGTTACGGAAATCGCCCGCCGAACGGGCTTTGCCACCGCTTCGCATTTCTGCCGCACTTTCACGGATTCCGAAGGACTCACCCCCACGCAGTACCGCGAGAAAAACAAGCTCCCCGAATTTTCCGACATTCATTTCACGCCCACTGAAAAACGGCCGGAACCGCCGCGACAAAAATAATGCGGTAAAAACGCTTCGATTGCGGCACAAATATTTTAAGCCGTCCCGCTGCCCGCGCAATATTTGCGCGGGCGTTGCTTTTACCGCGTTTTTACCGCTATTTCTTTTCCACCGACAAATTCAGAAGCTTTTCTATGCCCTTTAAATCGGAATTAACCGATAAATATTTGTCGAGTCCGCCTGTCTTTTCTTCAAAAAGCGTTACACAATCCCCGTCCACCGTCACCGTGCCCTCGGGCGAGTAGATAAAAAGCGGATTGTTTTCGTTAAGCGCGATCATGCACGTCACGGGGTCCCAACTTTCGCGGCGGTAGCCGTTCGAAATATCTACGCCGTTCGCGATCGCAAAATTTTTCATCGAGTACCACACGGGGTTTTCGTTTTGTCCCATTTCGGTGAAAACCGCCGCGCCGATCTCGAACGGTAAATACACCTTTTTTGTACCCCAATTTTCAATCACGTACCGCGCCGCAGGCACGTCTTGCAATAAGTTCCACTCGCGGAAGCGTTTTCCGTCGAAATTCTGCGGAAAAGATCCGATCATCACGTACAGTTTATCCACCTTTTGCTTCACGAGATCCGCCCCGCAAAGCGGCGAAAATTCGTCCGTCTTGCTCTTTAAAAGCTCTTCAAGGTTGGAAAGCGGACCTACGGCAATCACCGATACTTTTCCCGCCGCCTCGGCAAGCGTTTTTCTGAGCAGCGGCACGGCGTCCGTTTCCACGTCCTCCGTTCCGTATTTTTCCATCACCGCACGCGCGTAATTGTTCACGCCGTCGCACTGCAGCATGCGCTTCATTCGCCCCACGGGTATGCCGTTTACGCCGTAATAATCGCAAATCGCGTTCACCGTCGCAGTTGCGCCATCGCGCCCCGTACTCGCCGTAATCGCAAGAATTTCACACTCTCCGCGTTTATGCGCGTTCAACAAAATGCCGAGCGCCGCCGCATCGTCGCAGTCCATGCCTATATCCGTATCGAAAATAATTTGTTTTGTTTCCTTTGTTTTGTTCATATCTGTCCTTCCTTTCGTCCTTATAAAGTTATCGTTTTTCTTAAAATTCTGAATGTCCAGAGCGAAGCGTTAGGATCGTTCTTCGTCGATTCGGGGTGTACCTTGTAAATATTACCTGCCACGCACGAGCCCGTAATCGCCACTTCTATCTTTTCCGGGGTTTTCAGCCACCCGTATGCGTCGCGAATGATCGCCGTATTGTGAGAGGCGATATTATTCAGCGAATCCTCGCCCGATACGCCCGCCACGTTCGACCACTGAGGCGCGGCTGCCCCGTTCGCGATATTTTTAAACACGTCTCCCGGCTCGCTTCCGCCGTTATCTATCCAGGAAAGCGGCGCGCCTGCGGCTTTGCCCGTAGTATCGTCATATTTGCCGTCGGTAATCATGTACATTCTGTTATTTTTCGGCTCATAGGCAAAATCGCCGTTCGATACCACCGTGGTCTGATACCCTCCGCGCATTATGCCTTCAATCGGCATCATCAAAAGTTCGTCTTCTTTTTTAATATCGTTAAGATTCGAAAAATCGTAGCGGTCGATCGTAGTCATCGTGGTTTGCCGCCAATTCTCTCCGTCCGAAGCAAACGGGCGAATGGAAGAATAAGCCATCATCACTCTGCCCTTTTTATCTACGCTGACCATCGAAGCTTGCCCCCACCCCCAAAGATACGCTTCGGGATGCAACTTCCTGTCGTTCCACTCCTCGGGATAATCGTCTGAAGTGTATCTTTTTAAAGGATTGATTTCGCCGCACCGTTTCCACGGTCCTTCGGGCGATTTCGCCACGGCAAGCGAAATGTTGTTAAATTCGTTCACGTACTCCGTGAACCCCTCGGCAAGATATGCCATCAGATAAGGGTACGTTTCGCCGTTGTAAGTAAATTCACCTTGAATCACGTTTGGATCGCAAATATGCTTTCCTTCCGTTTCGGATCCTTTCAAAGGCGAAAGGACGTACGATTTTTCGCTCCAATACCAATTGCCGTCCTCCAATTTCACGCCCTTGCGGTACGCGATGTAGTCGGTAATCTGCGCGTTTCCGTCCGCGTTGATGCTCCCCTTTTGCGGATCGTTGCCCACCGTATATTTGTTGGAACAATAATAGGCATGGCGGGTATTCTCGTCTTCTTCGAAAATGCTCGGCGCATAGTTGTAAATGCGTATGCCTACGTTCGGCACAACCGTATCGCCTTTTACGGTATCCTCGTTTTCCCAGAACATATTTTCGCCGTTTTCCCGCGTATATCCCTCGGGAATTTCGACGACGGGTGTTTTTTCTTTTTCCGCGCACCCCGCCGAATAAGCGAACGCTGCCAAAAGCATCGCGCTCATCGCGCAATATACAATTCTTTTCATAATACCTCCTCCCGCAATTTACGCAATCTCTTCGGGATCTTCCATAAGGTGTTTGCAAATATCGCAGACGCCGTCGAGGTTTACGTCCTTGCACTCGGCGCAAAGCTCGCCCTTGCAGTCGTCGCAAATGCCGTCGCCGTTCAGGTCCCAGCCGAAATGCGTTAACGTTTCAAAGCACCTGTCGCAGTGCCGATCTCCGTTGTTGTCGGGGTGAACTTCACATGCCACCTCCGCCTGTTTTTCCATCGAAAACGCGTCTGTGCTTAATTCAAACGAATCCGTAAAAAACGGATCGAGCATCACTTCGTTCGCTTTCAGCCCCGATACCGCCTCGTACCAAGTTTGGTTTTCTCCCTTTTCGGCAATCTTCGCCTTGCTCATGTCCGCAACGGTTTTCCATTTGCCGTTTACAAGAATCTCCACATTCCCGAAATCGTGGATTCGGCCTTTCAGATAAAACGCGTCGTAGCACACGTATACAAATTTCACATTGCCGAGATCCGCCGTAGCCCCCGCGGGCTCTCCCACGGTATTGAATATACAGTCTTTCTCGTCGCTGCCGAATCTGTACGGCTCGCCGAACGTATCCTCGTTCAGCAAAAACTGGACGCATCCCGTAAACGTGCGCGCCACGTTGAAAGACGGCATGTGCGCATACGGATAATACAGCATTTTCCAGTTTTGCCCGTTCGGATAGGTAAATTTAATATCGCCGCGCAGCTTGTTCATCACCGTTACGGTTTTTCCAGAGCCGGACGTACTCTCACCGCCGAATCCGAAAGATATATCGTTGCCTGTGTTGTTGTCCGGTCCGTAACTGCCGTTATCGCGCGAAGTCATACGAATTCTCACCGCGCTCGCTTCGCTCCAATCGCCGTATTCCACGCCGATGTTCAAACAAACAACACCCGAAGCCTTGCCTTCGGCATGAAAGGCGGGCATTCTCTCGTCCTCGCCGTGCTTTCCGCCGAAATTCTGCGTAATCCGCACCGCGTCGAACGCCGAAGCGTTTTTAATCTCTTCGGGATTATCCGTAACTTCCTCTTGTTTGTTCCCGTTGCCGCCGTTATCGGGCGTCGGCAATTTTTTCGCACACGCCCCGAAAACGCCCCCGCACACCGCCGTCGCGAGAACAGCGCAAAATATTCTTCTCATTCTTCCTTGCATCGCGTTTCTCCTTTATCCGATCAACTCGTAATCGATATAATAACTCACGTCGCCGATCGCCCCGAAAATATCGCGGTAAGTTTTTCCGTTTCTTTCCCAGGTATAATACTTGGAAATCACGGCGTTTTTATAATTCGGATCGCGGTGCGGATACCCCCAGGCAATGCCTTGCGAACTCTTCTTTTGCGCGTACACCTCGGCGCGCGCGTCAAACAGCTTGTCGTGCCCCTTGCTCGTCAAACGCTTTCTGCCGTTTTTAAATACCGTTTCCACCTCTTCCGGGCTTTTCGCCTGAATCATACTCAGTACGCTCTGCGACCAGATCGTATTCATTTGGTTATCGATCTTCACAAGCTCGCTGTAATCGCTTCTCGTCGGATCGATGAGTCCCGCCGTAATCATATACGCGTCCGAAGAATAAATCGTCAGAGGCAGCTTCATGTTGTTCACATACGCGTTCTCTTTCGTTGCCTGCTTCCTGCCCGTGTTCAGCGTATCGAAGTACTGCGGACGACGGAAAAGTTGCCACTCGTTCAAGCCCAACTCTTTCAACCGCGCCTGATTGCTTTCAAGTTGCGCATCGGAAACGCCCTCCGTTTTAACAAGATCGAGATAGTTTTGCGAGCGCCTGATCTCGCCGCTTTCCGTCTTGTACCAGGTGGCGTCGGCGGCGGTAAATTTCCCCGCGAAATCGGAATCCGCAAGCGAGATAATGTTGCCGTTTTCGTCCGCATTTCCCTCTAACCCGTATCCGCACAGCATCTGTCCCTCGTCGCTCCACAGGTAGTCGAAAAGTTTAATGATGATGTCGGGGCGGGAAGCGTTTTTCGTAATGCAGTTCACCGCGTACCCCGTGCCTGCAATATCGCCGAGTACGGGATCGTCGCCGTTCGAATTTTTCACCGTAAACGACATGTATTCGACGCTCTTGCCGCTCTTCGGAAACGCCGCCGCTTTCAAATAAGTGGGGTAGTCCTGCGGAGAACAAGAAGTAATAAACACTTCGCCGTTCGCGATTTTACGCCCCACTTCCGCCTGCGTATTCGCCGAAATCGCCTCGTCCGTCAAAAGTCCTTCGCGGTACAATTCGTTCAGCCATTTCATCATATCCAGGTATTCGGGCATGTCTATGCCGTCTGTATACTTTCCGTCCTCCGTTTCGAAAGGCACGGCAAAATATTGGCAAAGCCACGCAATGCCCTGATTGCCGTTGTTTTTCGAAGTATCGAACGGATCGAGCATAAACCCTTGATACGTATCCTTCTCCGCGCTCGTCAAACAGTTGTCGCGCACCCATTTCATCGCCTTAACGCACCCGCCGGGCGTGGTAATATCCCACGCTTTTTGCTCCGTTTCGGCAATATTATCCTGCACGTACTCCATGTACGCCTCAAACCAGTCTTTGCGCACCATCATGCCGCCGTTCGTCTGCAACTTCCCCGCGGAAGTGGAAGAATAATAAAACGAAGGCAACCCGTAAATATTTCCGTCTGTCAACGTCTGCTGCATGCCCATAAAATCGAGGTCGGGAGCCCACTTTCCCGAAAGCCCGTTCAGCGGAAAAAGATACCCTTGATCTGCAAGCTGAATAAACCGCTCGTCGCTCTTTTCCACGGTAATCACGTCGGGCAAAGTATCCGAAGAAATCATTACGGAAAGTTTATCCGCCGTGCTGCCGAGCGCCGAGTCGAAATTCACGGTAATCCCCGTTTTTTCTTTAATCGCTTTCGTCACCACGCTTTTTTTGTTGATGTCCATATACACATTCGTAAACCAGTTGATTTCCAACCCTTCGGGACATTCCTCTTTCCACTTTTCCCACGATTTTTCGCCCTCGGCAAGCACAGTATCCGCCCGATCGGGATATTGCCATTTCGTCGATTTTTTCGAACACCCCGCACCGAAAGCCGCGCCTAAAACCGATACCGCCGCCAATAAAACGGCTAATGTCTTTTTGCTATTCATCTCTGCTTTTCTCCTTACTCGATTTTCAGCCCTTTAAAGAGCCCACATATACGCCTTGCGTCAAATATTTCTGCACAAACGGAAAGATCACAATCAGCGGCAAAGCACCGAAGGTCATCGCCGCGTACGAAATCGTTTCGCTTGTCGCCTTGCCCGATACGCTGAGTACCGAATCGAAGCTGCCCGCGTCCGCCGCCGCAATGATTTGCCTGAGCACGTATTGCAACGAATCGAGATCGGGGCGTTGCGGACAATACAACATAGAAGTAAGATAATCGTTCCAATGCCCGATAAAACTCCACATAAAAATCGTAATCAGAACGGGCATGCACAAGGGAATCATCAGCTGAAAATAAATGCGGAATTCCCCCGCGCCGTCAAGCACCGCCGCCTCATGCAATTCCTCGGGCGTACTCTTAAAAAAGGAACGGATCAAAATCATATTGTACACGCTGTACATTCCGGGAATAATGTAAATCGCAAACGTATTTAAAAGTCCCAACATTTTACAAAGCAAATAATACGGAATCAATCCGCCGCCGAAGAACATCGGGATCAACGCCCATACGTTAAAAAATTTCCGCCATCGCAAATTTTTGCGACTCATCCCGTACGCCACAAACGAAGTAAAAAGCACCGAACTCACCGGTCCTACGGCGCACCGAAACAACGTGATTACAAGCCCGTTCCAGATCCGCTCGTTCGCAAAAATCGTTTTGTAGCTTTCAAACGTAAAAATTCTCGGCAAAAAATACACGCCGCCTTTCAGATAATCCTGCCCGTCCGAAACCGAGCCGATCAACACGTACCACAACGGATAAAACGTTAAAGCCGAGAAAATCAATAAACACGCGATAATCGCAATATCTCCGGGAGTGTTCTTATGCAAACGCGATTTCTTCTTTTTCGGGGCGGCGATTTTTTCTGCGGTTTTTTCCGCATTTTTTTCTTCCGCGCCGAACGTTTCGTTTAGTTCGTTCATCAGAAAACCACCCCCTCGCCGTTGATTTTTTTGGAAACGAAATTCGTTCCCACAATTAACGCCGTGCCAACCAACGATTTAAAAAGTCCTGCCGCCGTGGCGTACGAATACAGCATTTCGTTGATACCGTTTTTCAAAATAAACGTATCGAACATTTCCGTTTTCGTCAAGTTACTCTGCGTCTGCCACAAAAGCGCCTCGCCTGCGTCGTTCGTTAAAATTCCCGATACGGCAAGTACCAGATTCAAAGAAAACAACGGCAACATCGCGGGCAGCGATACGGCGCGCGCCTTCCAGAATCGATTCGCCCCGTCGATTTCCGCGGCGTCGTACAAACCCGTGTCCACGTTCGTCATCGCCGCCATGTAAATAATCGTACCCCAGCCTGACTCCTTCAAAATCGCCGAAACAATTTTCATCGCCCAGCTGTACGAGGGATCGCCCTTGAAATTGATACTCTTTTCAATCACGCCCATCCCTTTCAGTAAATCGTTGATCACGCCCGTTTGCATGTTCGTCATCGAAAATACAATACCCACGTATACCACCGAAGAAACAAAATGCGGCAAGCACGAAAACAAATGCATCGTCTTTTTCAATTTCGGCGCGCGCACCTCGTTAAAGAGTATGGCAAGAATCATCGGAATCGGCATCGTAATCGCTATACGAATCAAATTATACACCACCGTATTCATCAATACGGGGTACAGCCGATCGTCCGTTAAAAGATAATAAAAATTTTCAAAACCGTGCCTGCCCGCCCATGCCGAGTGAAAAATCGCGTCGAATACATCGATCACGTTGTCCGCATCGCGAAACGCAAGCAAAATTCCCGTCATCGGAAGATACGAAAAAACAAACAGAAACACCGCTCCCGCAAGAGCCATAATAAAAAGCTGATTGTCCGTTTTCGCTCTCTTTTTTTTCGCCTCGCCGCCTTGCGGTTTTGCACTCCGATACGCCGTCGGTTCGTTTGTCCGCCCGGCTGACGCTTCCTTTTCCGTCATTTCCGCTCGCCTTCCTCCGCATTACGCTTTTTCTTCCTTTTAGCGAACGCCGCAACCGCAACAGCCGCCGAAGTCGCCGCTAAAACAGCTGCCGAAGTCGTAATTTCGCCGCCGCACCCCTTCTTTTTAAGCGACTTTTCATACGCCTCTATCGCGCCTTTCGTCGCCGCGAATTTTTCAGTGTTTTGCACTTTATCTTGCGCTCCCGCGCTCAAAGCCGCATAGGACTCCTGCGCCTCTTTAAACGCCGCTTTCGCCGCTTCGTAATTATCCGCCGTCACGCTTTCCGTAAGCGCGGCAAGCATCGCCGATACGGGCGCGGCGTCGTACTCGTTCACCGCGTTTTCCGCAGCCGAAAGTTTATCCAAGCCCGTCACTTTCTCCTTCGCGCCCTCCGAAAGCTCGTCATATGCGTTTTTCGCTTCGTCGATCGCCTGCCGCGTGCGCGCTATCGTTTCGCCATCCACGGCCGTGGGCAAAGCGTTCATTTTTTCGCTCACCGTTCCCGCCTCGTACGTTTCTATCGCATCCGCCGCCGCAGAAAGTTTTTCCGCGTTCTTCACCTTCGCTTTGTCCGATCCGAGCGCCTCGTATTGTTTTAAAACTGTCGCATACGCGCGCTTCGCCGCCTTATAGTTTTCGCCTGAAATCTCCGTTTCAAGGCCGTCGATTTTCCGCTCGGTCAGCGACACGCCGTACGCCGCCACCGCCGCTTTCGTTTCGGCGAGTTTTTCGTAATTTTTTACAAGCCCCTTCTGCTCCGCCGTCAGATTTTCATATCCGGACTCCGCCTTTTGCACAAGGTTTTTCTGCGTTTCGTAATTATCGTCCGTGATCTTCACCCGCATCGAACGCAGTTCGTTATTTACCGCATACAACGGAATTTGCGCCGAAAATTCGTCGATCAGTTTCATGTTGCCCATCGACACCGTTTCGCTGCCGTCGAAGTCGCTTGCCGAAAACACGATCCACAACCCTATTGTGTTTTTCAGCTCCGCTTCCGTCGGTCTGACAACGCTCTTTTCGCCGTTTTCGCCTACCACCGTCCGCTGAAACGCGCCGAACGGCACAAGATACGATCCGTTAAAGCCTTTCGGAATAATGTTTCCGCCCTTGCCCATCGCGGAATTTGTCCGCATCGTTCCTTCGCCGTCAATCAAATGGAAATAATTCTCCGAAGTTGTGCCGTTGCCGTACCCGCGGTAAGAAATCGTCGCGCCGCCCTCACCGCGCACGCGCAGTTCGAATTCGATTTTGCCGTCGCTTTTCAAGGAAGTCGAATCAAGGTCGAACGCAAACGCTTCGTACCCCGAAACGTCGCCGTACTCGTTCCCGCTCTCCGTCACGATTTTTTGCCACACGTCGTAACTCGGCGCGGCTGTGCCTTCCGCCGCCGTTTTTCTGCCGAGAACGATCGAATTTTCCGCCGCGTAGGCCGCCGTGATCGTGGCTTTCTCTTTGCCCAAATTTTCAAATACGCCGCCTTTGTCGTTTTGCCACGCTTCTATGTAATTCAGCCTCGGCGCAAACGCCCATTCGTCTTTTTTAAGAGCAGAAATTTCCGCAGCCGTTTTTCTTTCGCTTTCCGATGCGTCGAAAAGCGTTTTCTCTCCGCCGCCCACGTATTCTGCCGAAATATCCCCGATATCAAGCGTGTTTACGTTCCATACCACAACAGAAACCATCACCCGCCGCACGTCGCTCCAATCGAACGTCCCGCTCGGCGTTACCGTTTTATCCGCAATGCCGTATTCGTTTTTGTTTTTTTGTGCTTCCGCCGCGTTGTCGCTCCACATGCTTTCCGCCGTGTAAAATCCGTCTTTCGCACAAACAAGCGTTCCCGCCGTGCCCGCGTTCTTCGCCGCCACGCCTTCCCACGCGCTGCCGCTTGCCTCCGTCAGACTCACTTCCTCACCGCTTTCGTCGTAGAATTTCGAGCCGAGCGGCTTGCTGTCGGCAGGACGGTTTACAAAAAACTTGCTCACCGCCGTGTTGCCCGTTCCGTCCGCCAACACGATGAATATACGGTTTGAATTCGCCGTCACGAATTTCAATTTTATCGAAAGACTTTCCGCTTCCGATAAATCCCTATCCGCCTCGCCGAGTCCTGCGTACAACACCGTCCGCCGCGCATACGCATAATCGGGCTTATCCGATTCTACTTGCCCCGTTATGCTCACGCGCACTCCGTCGAACGACGTAGAATTTGCAATCGTAAGATTTTTGTCGGCAATCGTTTCCGTTCCCTCTGCCGCAACCGCCGTATTCGCAACACTCCGTTCACCCGCGTTCGCGCCCGCCGGTGTACCGCCCGCCGTTGTACCGATTGTGGCGATCATCAAAAGCGCGCCGAGCAAAGCAATCTTCTTAAACTTTCTCATTTCCTCCCTCCAAAAAAAATTTTTTATGGATTTTTCACATCCGAAAAAAGTATAGCATAAAAAACCGCCGTTGTCAATATGGTTTTTGTCATTCACCCGTTTTAGAACATAAAAAAATTTTTACATTTTTTATACTAAAGTTTACATTTAAATTATATTTTATTGCAGAATATAAATAAATATGGAGATTAAACAAATAAATACATTTCTTTTAATTTTATATCCCATCTTATTATACCTATTTTTTAGAACATATTTTTTGTAAATTGCGATAGCTTAAGTATTTTATCCACTCGCTCGGCGAGTGGTTTTTCTTGATATCAATAAAAACCGTCGGGTTATCGCCGACGGTTTTTAACTTTAACGATCCGATAAAACATTGTGTTTTTCAGAAAGTCTTTACGTTCTATGCGAATTTTCGGATAATCGTATAGGTATTTCCGATTCTATTCGATTACTTCGTTACATACTTTCAGCACGACTTTTCCCGCACTCTTGCCCGAATACAACAGATCGTGCGCCTTTTCCGCCTCGGTAATCGGCATTACAGCGAAAATCGCCGGACGTATTTCTCCGTCGGAAACCTTGCCCCACACTTTTTCAACCAACCGTTTAAGTATCTCCGCTTTTACTTCCTGTGGCTTACTGCGAAGCGTACTACCCACAAGACGAACGTTTTTTACATACAACTTTCGCATATCGACGGGCGCAATATCACCGGCAAGAGTAGCAATCATGATCCACTTGCCCATATATCTCAGGTGCGGCAAACAATCCGCAACGATTTCGCCGCCCAAACAATCTATGGCGAGCGCAATCGGTCTGCCTTCCGATTCAAACCGTTTCAGAACCTCTACGATATTTTCGCTTTTCGTATTCACAATAAGGTCTGCGCCCGTTTTAGCCACAGTTTCTCGCTTGCTTTCGTCTATAATCGTAGTAATAACGTACGCCCCGAACGCTTTCGCCATAGGAATCACCACGCTTGCAAGTCCGCTCGCGCCGGCATTCATCAGTAAAACGTCCCCTTCTTTCAGTCCGCCTTCATAAAAAAGGTTGAGATACGCCGTTGCAAAGGCTTCCGGCATTGCCGCAGCCTCGATCATCGTACAGTTTGCGGGTATCGGCATAAGCATATCGTATCTCACCGCCACATATTCGGCATATCCGCCGCCGCCAAGAAGAGCGCACACTTTGTCTCCCTTTTTCCATATGCTCTTTTCCGAAACCAGCGCTCCCGTTTCTGCGATTTCGCCGGAAATTTCAAGACCGCACCAGTCGGGGCAACCTTGCGGAGATGGATATACCCCTTCCCTTTGCATAAGATCGGCGCGATTAACAGCCGCAAATTTCACCTTTACAAGCACCTCGTCGGGTTTGATTACGGGGGTTGCAACGTCCGACCATTCGAGCCTTCCGCCGTCTTTTATCAACATTGCTTTCATTTTTATGACCATTCCTTTCTGCGAAAGGTGCAAAACGCAAAGAAAATATTTTGACGCAATCGCAGTTATCAGTATAATTTAAGCCGTTTCAACAACTATTTTCGCTTTTTTAATTTTTAAATTTCTTTACACGATTTTTGTATTAAGTTAAATAATTTTTCCTCGTAATCGAGGGAATACCCGCTCTGTTTTTCGCCGCGCACGATCGAAGCAAAATCGGCAAGCATCGGCTTGTATCGATCGAAACGCGCGCTTTTCACCTTTTTCGCTTCCGCGCCCCAACCGATTTTTCGGCAATCTTCAAGCGATATTTCGCCGTAATCGCTGCTGAGCGACGGGTACGCGGGATCGTACCGCTCGATGGGATCTACCGCGATCGTTCCTTTTTCGCCGTAAAACACAATTCTTCGGCGCATAAATCCGCCGCATTCCACCGCCGTGGTGCGGATAAACGATATGCCGCGGGGATAGCGGTACAATACGAACCCTTCGTCCGCGCCCACGCCCTTGCCGAACCCCGAAGACGTATTCATCGGCAAAACTTCGAGCGGCTCGCCCTGCACGCGATACAAAATATCGATCAGGTGGCAGCCGAGATACATCGTCATGCCGCCTTGATACTTTTTCAGCCACCTGCGCTTTTCTTCGGGATGCAGGCAGCTCATCTGCGCTTCGATCGCGTAAATTTCGCCGAGCGCGCCGCTTTCGATTTTTTCGATCGCGCGGCAAATCGCGGGGTTGTAGCGGTACATATACCCCGTTTGCAATACTACGCCGCTTTCACGCACCGCGCCGAGCAATGCGGCGAAGTCTTCCGCGTTTGTAGCGGCGGGTTTATCCACGTGCAAGTGCCACCCTTTTTTTGCGCAGAGTACGCCGTATTTTGCAAGGTACTCGTCTTCGGTTTCGATTGCCGCCGCTTCGGGGCGCAGTTTTTCCGCCTGTTCTATCGTTAAAACCTTGCAAAGCTTCGCCGCTGCCGCCGCCTTTTCGGGATAATCTCGCCGATCTTCTTCTGTAATCACCGCGCCAAGCACTTCGAAATCTTCTTGCAGGGCGAGCGCGGCGTTCAGCGTTTCCAACGCGTGATCATGCCCCACCCCGATCTGTATCCACCTGATTTTTCGTTTCATCGTTTTTCGTTTCGCATTATAAATCGTCTTTCAATGTATTCTGCTCGCGCGCAAGTCCATCGCGGACGGAAGTAAATTCGCTCTGTTTCAAACCCGTGGCGGCTAAAATTTTCGAATTATCCATCACGCGATCAAACAGCCTGTCGTAATCGAGCTGCCAACGCTGCCATTTTTCGCAGGGTTTGCCGCCGTTTCTCGCCGTGAGATACGCTTCTTTATCGGCTATTTCGAATTTCGCGCCGAAAATATCGGCGTAGTAGCCGGCGATTTCGCCCCAGGTGCGATGCTCGGCGGTGGTTACGTTGAAATCTTCGCCAAATGCGGCGGAATTGAAAAACAGCCTTGCAAGCATTTCCGCCACGTCGCCAGCCCAGCTCATCGTTGCCTGCACGTTCATGGCTTCGTTGCATAATACGATCGGCTCGTCCTTTTTAATCGCGCCGAAAATCTGCGGGCGTTCGAGATTGATCAGCTGACAACGCCGCTTCGAATACGTGATTGCGGGGCGCACGATCGTGTAATTTTTCCCGCGCCAGCCGCGTAAGAAGCACTCGCCTTTCGCTTTGTAAATGGGGTAATCGTTTGAATAGCGGAATTCTTCGTCTTTGCACGCGTTTAAAAGCTGCGGCGAAGTTTCTCTGATCGGCGTTTCTTCGTTTGCGAACACGCGATAGGATGAAAGCGAGATATACTGCCCCGTTTTATCGAGATACAGCGGCGCATACCGCCCGAACGCGCCCGTATCGTATACCATAAAATCAATCACGCCGTCGTACCCCGCGCCAAGCAGCTCACGCACCGCGCCCATATCGTACATATCCGTTTTTATGTAATTTGCGCCTTGCGCCCGTTCCAAAAGCCGCGCGTCGTTGTGCGTTACCGTTACTTCATACCCGCGCGCCACAAGTTTCGGCACGAGATACACGCCCATCGCGCCCGTGCCGCCCGCCACAAGAATTTTTTCCATTTTTTCGCCTTGCCTTGTAAAATTTTTTTTCGTGCCACTATTATATATCCTTGACAGATTTTTTTCAATACACTATACTATTGAATATCAGCACAAACCTATCGTTTTTTAAGGTGAATATGCATTTTTCCGACATTAACATATCGGCGTTAATTTTAAACGTGTACTCAAACGACAAGAAATATTCCTGCGATTATTCCGCCGAGCCGCGCCCGTTTCATTCGATCGCGCTATTGCTTGAAGGCAGCGGCGCGCTGCATTGCGGAGGCAAAAAAATTCCGCTCGAAACGGGCGACGTGTTTTTTATTCCGCGAAGAACGGTTTACAAATCGGAATGGACGCCGGGGGAAAACGGAAAGATTGTCATGTTTACGATGCATTTTCAATTTCTTACCGAGCCGGAAGAGTTTTCGGGGCGGGTATACCCCACGCAGAAAGCGATAAAAAGGCAGAGTGCGGAAGAGTTTGCGCGGCTTGTAAAAGAGTACCGCGAACTGCAAAAGCTGCTTTTAGAGCCGAAAACGGAAGGATTCGGAGCGGCGGGAAGATTTTTTCTGCTGCTTGAAAAATTGTTGCCTCTCTTTTACTACGAAAAGAACGAGTATTCTTCGGAAAAAATCGCGCCCGCGCTGCAAAAAATCGCGCAAACCCCCGCCGCAGATCTTTCAGTGGACGAGCTTGCCGCTCTGTGCTACGTGAGCAAACCGAGATTTTTCGCGTTATTTAAAAAATTCACGGGTACTTCGCCCATGGCATACAAAAACGCGGCATGCATGGAAGCAGCCGCGAAATATTTAATCTCCTTTTCCAATCGATCGGTGGAAGAAATCGCCTATGAGTTCCGCTTTTCTTCGCCGGTGTATTTCGCAAGGCTTTTTAAAAAACACTTCGGTGTTTCGCCCTCCGCCTACCGCAGATCGGTCGAAAACGACAAACTGTGATATTTTTCTTAAAACAGCTTTGAAATTTTAACCATCAATAAAAAGTTTAAAGTCCTACGCGTATAATGCGTAGGACTTTGCTATGTGTTGGTGTACAAGCCGGAGGCTTCGCTTCGCGAAAGAAAATCGCTCGGCGATTTTCCGAACCCGCCGGGAGCGTCGGAGGGCATTAAATCTTACACCCTATGTATATTTTTACGCTTTTTCTTTGATTTCTTGCATATTTCCATGCTACTTCTTGTATAATTGTCCTATCTTTTATATCTTGCAGGGTGTAAATTCTCTTGCGGGTGTAAACAGGGTGTAATTTTTCAGGGTGTAAACTTTCAACATATTTGGTTAACCTACATTTATGCAATATTCAATACGTAGAATGGATGTCCTCCCGTACAAACAAGTTGCGGTAAGCCCGTCGTCGATAAGGCGGAAACTTACCGAACCTGAAAAAGACTGGCTTGTGGTGCGCACTCACGGCGGAGTGAAATCGATAAACGACGACGAATCGGGCATGTCGTTTTTCACGAGAAAACACAAAAACGCCCTTGAAAAGCGGCTTATTGCGATAAAAGCACTTAAACTTGTGCACGACGGCGACATGATTTTTTTGGATTCGTCGCCAACGTCGTATTTTTTGGCGGAATATCTTTCTGAGTTTCCTAACGTAACGGTGGTTACCAACGGCGTAGACACACTCGCCGCTCTTGCCGCGAAAGGGGTTAACGTTTATTATTCTGGCGGCAAGGTTTATTCGGAAAACAACGCCGCTTTAACGGGCGAATTCGCGCGAGCCGCAATATCGAAAATTCATGCCGATTTATGTTTTTTTCGGTTCACGGAATAACGTCGGACGGCGGCATTTACGATTTGTTTCAGCCCTGCAACGAAACAATAAGCACTATGATGCAAAATTCGGATAAAAAAGTTTGCCTTTGCGACAACACAAAAACAGGCAAAGGCGGCGCGTTTAAAATTTGCAACGTTTCCGACATCGATTATATCGTTTGCGACCGCGACATAAGCGGCGCGTTTACCCACCCCGAAACCCTGTCGCTTATATTTTAGCCGCTTAATTTTTCAACAAAAAAACGACAATTAAATTACATATTAAAAAACCGCGAAACAGGCGATAATCGACCTATAGCGCGGTTTTTGCTATATTATTACGTTGATTATTTTACCGTTACGATATTGTTTAAAACGCTTAAATTAACCGTTTTTTGTTTAAACGGCAAAACGGCTTCGGAGTTTAATTTAATGCCGTTTTTCGCGCCGCCCTTTTCGGGATATAAAACGTCGAACCCGAAAAGCGCGTAAATTATAAAGCGCGAAACGTAAGAAGCAAAACCGTGGTCGCAACTTGCCGAAGCGGTGTTATTTTCCCATAAAGTGCCGGTTTTTTGCGTCATATCGTAAAAATAGCGCACGCATTCGTTTAAAAGTTCAACCCTTTTCTGCTCGCGCATTAAAAGTTCGAGCCGCATATACACACCGTAAATCATGTTCGACGGAGTAAGTTGTTTTTTTACCGGATTTCCGCCGCTTGCCGAACTATCCGACTTGCCGTATTCGTTAAGCATTTTATCGAACAATTCTTTGTGCGTGTACTTATCTGCGCACTTAAAGAAAAACATATAATATTGGCAGGTTTCGGTGTAGTTTTCGGTGGGAATTATATCGCCTTTTTCGTTTCGGATAAGGTTGTCGACGAAAAAGCCGTCGACGTAAGCGTTTTTAAGCAGATAATCTTTAACTTTTTCGGCTTTTTCTTTTAAGCCTTTAATGCCGTAAACTTTGGCGGCGGCAAGAAGCGAAGCGTAATAACAGGCGTTCGACGGAACGTTTATGCCGTTTATGTGGTCGGAATTGTTCGCCGCGCTCCACTCTACGAAAATCCACCCTTTAAGGTCTTCGAGCACGCCGAACTCGTTTTCGAAATCGACAAAATAATTCAAAATGCCTTCGACGTTGGCGCGCGATTTTTCAACCGTTTCGTCATAGCCGTATTGCGTAAAATACTTGTAAATTTCAAGGATGTACCAAAGCGACCAGTTGGGAATAAAACCGTCTTCTTCGTAATAATCGGCGGGATAGCAACGCGGAATCATTCCCTTTGGATGCCCGCTTTTGTCGGCTAAAATATAGTTTTGCAAAAACGCGCGTTCAACTTTATTGTCGCCCGTAAAAACGCGCGCTGCCACCGACGAGAAAAAACTGTCCGAAAGCCAGCCCGCCCGCTCGCGCGAAGGGCAATCGGTTAAAAGGTCTACCGCGTTGTGCGCGAACGTATGCCGCGCCGCTTCCATAATCTGCTCGATTTTTTTGTCGTCGCACTCAAAAAGCATCTTTCCCGCTTCGGGATTTTCGTAGGCGCGCACCTTTACGTTTGCCTTTACGCCCGCAGAAGTTATCACGTTTGCATATCTGAAAGCGTAAGGTTCGAAAGCCGAAAGGTTGTAAACGCCCGCCTTTTTAACCGTCCACTTAAACACGTTCGCGGTGTCGCCGCGGAAAGGCTTTATCGTTTTTAACTTTTCGTCCGATAAAATTTCGTCGAACGCAAAAAATACTTCGCCCGCGTTACCGGCTATTATTTCAACTTCGACTATGCCCGTTACGATGCGCGAAAAGTCGAGCGTCTCATAAGCGTAATCGCCCGATTTTGCGCCCGAAAGATATGTTATGCGGCTTATTTCGTCGGTAGAACAATCCTGCCATTCGCCTCGTTTAAAACCTTCGAGAACGGTACCTATAAGCGTTTCGGTGCGATCGACGTAAACCGCGATTTCGGGCGAAGTTTTGCAATAGCCCGAATCGATAACTTTTTCTGCAAAAATTTCGCTGAGCGCGGGGTTTAACGTTTCCGACGGTAAAAGGTGCGGAAGTTCGGCCTTTTCGGTTTTAACGCGCGGAAAAGCGTTTTGCGGCTTGCAAAAATAAAGCGCGGTTCTGTCTTTTTCGTTTATATAAGTTTCGCAAAATCCGCGCTGAAACGAATAACGGCGGACTTTCTGAACGCGATCCGAAAGCGCAAAACAATTAAAATCTTCTGCAAAATATTCTTTTCCGCTTTCGGTTTTTAAAACGCAGGCAAAAAAGGGTTCGCGTTTTACCCAGCAGAAATTAGGCACGAAATGGCTTTGCACTTCTACCGTAATATATTGCGCGTTAAACGGATAAACCGCGGCGCGCGCATAGCCGTGAGCCGTGCGGTTGGGACCGAACCCCATAAGTTTTCCGTCGGCAATTACTTTATAGCACGAAGCCGCCGACAAGCAGATTTCGCCCATTTGTTTTTTGCCAAGGTCCAAAACGAACGCAAACGCGCGATTCATCTGATTTTTTTGCCCTTCCGCCCACACGGCAGATTTAATTTTTTCGATCATAGTTTAACCTTTTAATTTTTTCGTTTAAACAAATTCGCCCCACACTATAAGTTTAAGGGCGAATTTCATTCTATCATGTTTTTTGGTTTTAGTAAAGCGTTTTCGGCCGCAAAAATCAGCCTTTAATGCCGCCGGCAACGGTGTTTTCCATAATGGTTTTTTGCATTGCCGTAAACAGCACGGCAACCGGCAGAACCGAAAGGATAATGCCCGCGAACAGCGGCGACATCTGCGTGCCGTAAAGTTGTTTTTGCTGAAAGTCGTAAAGTCCGAGCGCCATCGTGGGGTATCTGTCGAGATACAAAAACGGCGTGTTATAGTTGTTCCACTGCGAAATAAAGGTGGTAATTGCAATTGCAGTTATAAACGGTTTTGCTTGCGGAAGCATTATTTTAAAGAAAACGGTGTAATGCCCCGCCCCGTCGATCATAGCCGATTCGGCATAGGTCCAGCTTACCGAGCGGAAACCCGCATATAAAATAAGGAAGTTGAACGAGAACGAACCCGCCGACAAAATCCAGATTAAAAAGAAGTTGTCGTTAATGCCCAAGTCGTAAACGAGTTTATATTCGACGGGAAGCGAGCCTATCGTAGGCAAAACCTGTACCACAAGCGCAAGCCCGTAAAGGAATTTACAGAATTTATAAGGGTATTTGGCGATGACGTAAGCCGTCATAAGCGGGAAAATTACCGCCGCCAAAGTGTTTTCAACGGTTAAAATAAAGCTGTTGAAAAACATCCCGATAAGGTTTGTGTCGTTATAATTAATTTTTTCGAAAGCGTCGGCATAGTTTTCGAATTTTAATCTTGACGGAAACGAGTTCCAGTTTTCGAAAAATTCGCCGTTGCTTTTTAGCGAGTTCATAATCGTCCAAAAAAACGGAAGAATTACCGACAGAGCGTAAAACAGAAACAGCGCGAACATAATCCACATAAACACGCTTTCGCCCTTGCCGCGCTTTATTTTGTTTGAACGCTTTTGTTTTAATACGTTTGCGTTTTGCATTAAAAGGTATCCTCCTCGAAGAATTTTGAAGAAATCGCCCTTAACCCGAGAACGACGGGTACCACGATAACCGAAACCAGAAGCCCGATTGCCGACGGATATTTATAGTTGCCCGCTTTTGCCTGCGAATAAATAAAATAGCCGATAGTAGACGATTTATACCCGCCCGCCGTTAAAAGTTGAACGGGCGCCCACATACCGAAAGCCGCGGCGAAGTTTAAAATGAACAGCGTTGAAATTGTGGGCGCGAGAAGCGGCACCACTATAGTGAAAAATTCGCGCGCCATAGAGCAACCTTCGATTTTCGCGCTTTCGAAAATCTCGACGGGAAGCCTTGCGATAGAACCCGAAAAAAGCACTATCGAATAGCCGAAGCCCGACCATACGCAGAAAACCATAATCCATGCAAAAGCCGAACCTTCGCGCCCGAAAGGCGACGGATAATTAAGCCCGATCGAGTTAAACTCATGGGCTATGGGACCTTTTACGTCTACTATAAAATAGAACACGAGCGCGAGCGCAACTATGCTGAGTAACGACGGAAAATAGAAAACCACGCGGAAAAACGAACTTGCCGCCACTTTTTTATATAAAACGTATGAAAAGAACACGCACAAAGGGAGCGAAATAAAATCGTAAACGCCGAACGTGATAAAGGTATTTTTTATCGTTGACGACATTGCGTTTAACGGATCTTTCAGTTCGATAAAGAACAATCGGAAATTGATAAGCGAAAATTCTTCGCCAAACTCGGGCTGAAAAGCCGAAATCCACGATTTAACGTTTACGCCCAGATAAAAAACTATAAATTGTAAAATGGGGAAAGCGAGAAAGGTCGCCGCGAAAATAATTCCCGACCATTTAGCTTTCGACGGTTTATTTGTTTTATAAGCCATTTTTGTCCCTGATAAAATTTAAATTTGAGTTTTTGCTTGGTTAGCCGAACGGGTTTTTCTGCCCGCTCGGCGGTTACAGGCGGTTGAATGATACTAAAAAATCAGGATACGCCGGCAATAAGTTTCATCGAATTCCATTTGCTTGCAACCGAGTCGTAGTGATCGGCGCGAAGTTGTTCTGCCGTTATCGAGGAGTTTGCATAGAATTCGGAAAACGCGTTGGTATCGGAATTTATGGTGTTATACGCGCGAATGGGCGATTTGGTGATGGTAGCGTAAATAAGGCTGCAATTTTTCAAAACCTTATCCTGACTTTTCTGAAAACCGGTAAGTTCTTCGTTTTCGGGTTGAACGGTATATTCGAACGGCGAATGCGAACCGCCGTATTTACGAAAGATTTTAATACCTTCGTCGCTTGCCATAAAACGAACGAAGTTATAGCAGGCGGTTTTTGCTTTCGAATAGGTAGGAATGTAAATACGGTGCGAAGCGCCGAGCGTGTAAACTACCGAACGGGCTTCTCTTACCGCTTTAATCTGCGCGTCGGAAAGGTTTGCATAGGTCGCTTTGATTTCGGCGTCGGTTTTACCGTCGTCGATAGCGGTAACCAAAGCAACAAGCAAGTTTTCGTGTTCTTCTGCGGTAGCGGCAGAGCCGGCAAGACGAAGTTTAACGCCGAGTTCGCTTACGATGGGAGTGGGCAGGAACTTAACGTTCTGGGTTATGCCGCCGTCAGCGGCAGACGAGCGCATTTCGGTTTCGATCCAGTCGCCGTTGGGCATAAACACAGCCGCGCCGCGCAAGAAATCTTGCTGTGCGGGGGTGTGCTGGAAGCCTTCGGAACCTTTTACGCTGTAAGACGGATCGGCTATCTGTTTAACGGTGTTATAAGCGTATAAAACAGCGTCGTCGTTTAAATATTCGTAAGTGTAGTTACCGTTTTCGCAGAAGTTAATCATCGCGTCGTATTTATCGACGCCCATATACTGCGCTTTCCAGGTTTCCATGGCATACGACATATAGCCCGCGGCGTTTGCGCCGGACCAGATTAAGGGTTTAACCGTAGAAGGAATCCCTTCGATTTTGCCGCCCGCAATATCCTGCACGAGTTTTATAAACTGTTTGGTGGTTTTGGGTTCGTTTTCTTCGGTCAGATAGTTGGCGTTATACATAATGCCGCACGCGCCGTAAACCCAACTTATCGAATAATATTTATCCTTATAAGTATCGTAATACTTATAGCGCGGGTTCAACTTTTCTTCTAACGTTTTATCTTCGCCGAGCGCGGTCATGCCCATAAGATCGGTTAAATCCATAATGGGGCAAATCTTATTTTTTTCGACGAGACGAATGATATTCTGTTCGCCCGCGAACCAAATATCGCCCACGCCGTTCTTTTTGCCGAGTTCGCTCGTAAGTTTCGAATCGACGCCCGTCGACGGATAAATTTTAATTGTTACGTCGGGAAAATGAACTTGAAAGGCTTTTGCGAGTTCATCGAAAACTTCGGTGCGATAGCCCGCGTCCATAACGTACATTTCGATGTGATTGCGGTCTTCGGTCGTGGTGTTGCCGCCGTCGCCGCAAGCGGCCGCCGAAGTAGCGAGAACCGCGGCAAGCACGCCGGTTATTATTTTTTTGATTTTCATTTTATTTTTCTCCCTGTTAAAGTGAAAAGATTAGCGGAAATTATTAAAATCGATTAAATCAATCGTTGTTAAGATAAGTTAAGCGAACGTTGTCTACATACAGCGTAACGGGTTTTTGCCCCTGCGTAAAAGGCGGAAGCGAGATATAAAGCCTTGTCATGTTTTTCATATAATCGTCGCGCCACTTAATGCCGTATTTCCACGCGCCGCCTATGGTGCAGGCATACATAACGTCGTGCATGGCTATTTTTAAAGTAAACCATTTGCCGCTTTGCGCCCTTACTCTGCCTTCGGTTTCGCAACGGTTGCCGTTACTCGACCAAACGCCGAGCGAAACTATTTGTTCATGCGAATCTTCGGTAACGTACATAACGTCGACCAAAATAGAATCGACGGTAGTAAAATCGGAATATTTCGACGGAATATCGAAATAAGCGATCGACCAGCTTCCGTCCGTTCTGCCGTAAACGTCTAATTTTAAACTGCCGTTTCCGCAGGTAAGGTATTTTTTGTCGGTGTTAAGCGAAGCGCTTCCGAAAATGCAATCGAACGACATATTCATATAACACGCTTCTTTTTCTTCGAAGTCGTAGAGCATGTTGTCGTTGGTGTAAGTGAAAGTTACTTCTTCTTTAACAACTTCGTCGTAAAGCCCAACGAAATTATCGTCGGAGCCGCCGCCCGCGTTGCAACCGGCAGCCGCAAGCGCGCCGAACGAACATATTAAAGCCGTAATTAAGGCTAATAATTTTTTCATAATTCACCTCTCGCGGTCATTTTAACGTTATCTAAATAAATATCGAAGTTTTCAAGCGTGTTAAGCGGCGAAAACGCGAACGTTACGCTCTGCAGGTCGCTTAAATCGAAGTCGCCCAAATTTACGAATTGAAGCGAAATTTTGCTCCATTGCCCGGGGCGGGCAACAGCCGAAACGAGCGTTACCGCCTTGTTTTTCGATTTTAACGTTACGAAAACTTCAATCGCTTTATCCTGCGGGTTATACACTTCGAAATCGATAAACGCAAATCTTTCCGAATCCGAGATAACCCCGTTTTTGGCGGATAAGGTAACCGAGTTTTTATAAGACTTCGACGTGCCTTTAACGCATGAGATTTTAAGCGCCGAATTGTTTTTTGCAAATTCCTGCGAGAGCGAAACCGAAGTGTCCGCTATATCGTCGTATTCGCTTTCGTCGGAGCAGACGATGCCGCCTATAACGCTTTCGGATTCGAACGAGTTAACGAGAACGCCTAATCCGCCGACGAAAATCTTTTTGGTTATATTTTCGTTTCCGCATTTAAGCGAGACGTTCGCATACCCTGCGGGGAAGAACGAAGCCGTAAATAAATTGCCTTCGCCGCTTTTTGCCGCGGTAGCCGAAACGTTGTTTACTTTAACTTCGGAAACGTTGTCGCCGCCGTAAACGTTGGCGGTTATTTTGCCGTTAAGCGACGAGCGGTCGAAAGTTACCAAAACGCCCTTTTGCGCGAGCGAGATAAGTTCGGCAACAGTTTCGCGCGCTACGGCGAACGCGTCGATGTCGTTGTGAATAATGGTGCCCTGATAAATAAGGTCGTATAACTTCGACATGTTTTCGTTAAAGTCATAATCGAAAACGTCGTATTTATCGGCGAGATCTTCGCTTAAATTTTTAAGTTTGTATAAATATTCGTAATCTTCGAGCCCGTCGCGTATGGCTTCTAATCGAATAGACGCGATTGCGGTATCAAGCCCGTAGCGCGAACCCGGGTAAATGATATATCCGTCGCCGACGGCACCCGGGAAAGCAAGCGCATCGGTCCATACGTCGCGGTAGGTATACGAACCGCCGTAAACCGACCAGATGTTAACCGCCCAATAGTGGTTGCCCTGAATACCGTAATCCATCATCATCCAGTTCAAAGCGCGCGCGCTTAAAAGGTTGTCGTCGATGTGATATGCGGGATAGGGATTTGTGGGCTGTATGCAACCATACCACCACGAACCGTCGCCCTGTTCGGTGGCTTGCTCCAAGCGATAGCGGTTGGCTTCGCTGTCATACCAGTCGTAAACGCCGCACCACGAATCGACGCCGTAATCGTCGCCGGCAACGTGGCGGTCGAGCGTTTCTTTATAGTTGGTCGTGCAGGCGTTGGGAATTTGTAAAAGAGCCGATTTTACTTTTTCTTTCGCGCCTTCGGGGAAAAGCACGGTATCGGCGGCGAGTTCTTGTTTTAAACGCAAAAACTTTTGGTGAACAAAGCGCACGTTTTCATATTTGCCCGTGTTGGGTTCGTCGAGTGCGTTGAACGAAAGTTTGAATTTTTTAACGTAGTTGTTTTCATCCGAACTTGCGCGGATAACTTCGGTCAAAAAGTATTTAAGCCCGTCGTAATCGAACGAAGTGAAGTTTTTGCCGTTTACCTGTTCGGTTATATAAACGAATGGCAAATCGATGGTGTTTACCCGTTCGTCTTTTGCAAAGTTAATGTGTTTTTCGATAAGTTCTTTGGTGTTATACTGTCCTATTCTGCCTATCGAAGTGTTTACGCGATAATCGAGCATAAAATCGATATAATTATCGATGAGTTCGTCGGTAACGTTATCGCATTGATACATAAATTGGTCATACCACAAAAAGAATGACGTGCGCGAATGGCTTTCGGTAGGAATTGCGAAATCGTAAACCGTAACGTTAAGTTTGCTGGTTCTCGTTTGCCCGTTGAGTTTAATCGTTACGTCTGCCGAATAATTGCCTGCAGGCGTGTTTTCGGGTGCATAAACCGTGAATAAAAACGTTTGGTTCTGCCCCGCTTTAATTCTGTCTTCTTTTGCCTGCTTAACGCTATCGTAAGGAACGAGCGCGTCGGGATAATACCCCGCGCGAAACACGGTGGTTACTGTTGAAACGTTAATATATTTTTCAACGAATACCGAAACGTTCTCTTTCGAAATGGTATGCCCGTTGTCGCCCGTTAAATCGTTTACCGAAATTTCGTAATTTTTAACGTTGGTTTTGGGTGTTACGGTAAGTTGCGCGCTTTCTTTTTCGTTAGCCGCAAGCGAAACGTTCATGTTCTCGCCGTAATCTGAAACCGGCGAATCGTCGAGCATATATTTTACGGTAGAAGGCGCGCTCCATAAAGTAGCGTTCACATCGGAATTTTGCCCTCCGGCGGTTCCGCACGCGCCCGTAAAAAGCAATGCGCAAACCGATACGGCGGCTACCGTTTTCTTTGCCGATTTAAGTCGTTCCTTTAAATTTTTAAACATTTTTTAATCTCCGTTTTATAGCCCGGGCGGAATAATCCGCCCGAACCGTAAAATGTTATTTTGTTTTGTTTATGATCGGTTGTTTTTATGCCTTTATGCGACTATCGCATACATAGTGGCTACATAAAGGGTAAGCTCTTCGCTTGCTACATCAGGGAAACAGCCGTTATCGGGCAATGCAGAAATCGAGTTAACTGTAGTTGCACCGAAGTGAACTATACCGTCGGCAAGGGTTGCGCCCTGAACGTCGGCATTGTCGCCGAACGTAATGGTTACGGTGTTCCAGCCCTGTTTAAGTTCGATTACTTTTGCGAACTTGGCACCGCTGTATGCGCCGCTGCCGGCGTTTCCGCCCGTTCCGAATTCAAACGAAACAAACGCGGCGCGCGAAGCGTAAACGTCGAATTTAACGGCGTTTTCGCCTGCGGTAAGCAATATGCCTTTACCCCAACCGGAATAGCAAGCACGCATGGTTTTAAGGGGTGCTTCATCGGCAAACATTTCAAGTTTTAAACTCGGCTTGCCGTTTTTGGTATATTCTTCGTCGGTGCAACGTGTCACCATACCGAATTCACGATCGCCTAAAACAGTCTGATCTTCGGGAAGATTGATGTTCATGTAATCGATTGCGAGGTTTTCGATAACTCTGTCGGGAAGCACAGAAAAGCACACGCTGTCGATATATAAGGTTGCGGTAATATTTCCGCTCATATCGGCGCCGTTTGCGTCGCTACCCAAACGGAAGAACAATTCGGCTATACCGTCAGCGATTTTTACGCCGCTCGAAGCCATATCCGAATTCATGTTTATTTCTACATAATTCCAGCCTGTTTTAAGTTCGATGGCTTTCGACGTTTTCGCACCCGAGTAGGCAGATCCCGAACCGGTAGAAATATTTGCGTAGAGATATGCGTTTATATCCGAATGTACCCAGAAAGCGATACCGTTGGCGCCTTCGATGTCGGGCTTATATTTTGCCGACCAATCGAAGAATCCTGCCTGATGCGTTCCCGCAGGCGTATTGTTGATGCCAAAAACGAGTTTTGCCGATTGGCTGCCCGATTTTACATATGCCGCATCGGTGTTTGCGATTACGGTGCCGTAAACGCCGTTTGCTATTTCGGGAACCGAGCCGTTAACATCTTCAAACGACATGAATTCGCCCGGAACGGTAGCAAGAATCTGGAAACTAACCTCCTGCGTAGGTTTGCCCTCTTTTTCGGCTTTATAGGTCAAGGTGTAATAGCCGCCGAGAGTTAAATCGAAACTGTCGCCTGCGTTAACGATAGTCTGTTCGCCGTTAGGAGCGGTTACGGCAACGGTTAAGGTTACGCCCTCTTCTACGAGCATACGCGGAGCGGTTGCAACGGCGGTGCCGCCAATGGTTCCGGTTGCTTCGGGTTTTTTATCGAAAGTAAAGTATACTCCGTCGGGAATTTCGAATTTTCTTATCCTTACTTCGTCAACGTAAACAGAAAGAGCATTGTCGTAAATATAGTCGGTATAGTTACCGCCGTTTACGCTGTCCCAATTGGTATAGGCGCCTTTTTTAACTCTGTAGAAACATAATTCGCTTATGCCGTTTTTAATATCGAGCGCGCCTAATACCGTTCCGTCGGCTGCGGTTTTTTCGCCGGCATCGTAAACCTGATAATCGAAGTTGATATTAACTTCGTTCCAACCTTTTCCAAGTTTAATTACATGCGAAATTCTTGCGCCGGAATACCCCTTGCCGGTTGCTCCGGTTGCTATTGCGGCAACAATATAAGCTTCTTTTTTGGCACAATAAATCCACATCGAAATGCCGTTGGCACCTTCTACGTTTGCATTTCTTATCTGATTATCCCAATAACAGAACCCTGCGCCGAAAGTATTGGCGTTAGGTCTTTGCGGTCCGAATATAAGTTTTGCCGAATATTTGCCCGAATGAACGTATGCGGGATCGGAATTAAGTTCTTCGTTGCCGAGTTTCATTCCCAAAGGGGGAACGTTGAAGTCGGGGTTGTCGCCATTAACTTGTTCGAACGAAACGATCTCGTCTTTGCCGATTGCAACAACGCTTATTACGCGGGTTAAACTGAAAGATTTATCTTCGTTTTCGGCGGTATAAGTAATATAGGTAACGCCGCTTGCCGCGGTTATTTTATCGCCTTGCGCAACCGTTTGTTCTTCTTGATATTGCCCCGAAATTTTTACGCTTACGGTTACGCCCGCGGTTTCGTGCGATAACGAAGCGGAAGGAATAGTGATTTCATCGCCTTCGGTCGCAGAGAAATCGGCTGCCGAAATCATAAGGTCGAGCGCGGTTATTTTAACGGTTTTTTCAATAATTTCTTTTTCTTCTTCGCCTACCGACAAAACGTATTTAAGAACTGCGTCGGAAACATTTAAGAATTTTACCTTGGCGCCCATGGCAACTTCGTTGATTTCATCGCCTTGCGCTAAGGTAACTTTTACCGCCGCGTTTTCGATTCCGTAAACTTTGGCTTCGGCAATTTCGTATTCGGCAAGTTGGAAAACTTTGGATACGAACGCTTTTTCGTTAAGATACAGACCTTTTACGGTTATCTTATACGAAGCGTTTGCAGAGTTTCCTTCTTCGTCGGTAACTTGATAACTGACGTTATATTCGCCCGCGCGTTCGAAGGTGCAAGCGTTTTCGGTCATCTCTAACGCCGTGCCGTCGAGCGTTACCGAAACTATCGATTTAACAAGATTTTCGGCTTGCGTTTTGTTATCGGCAGCAACTATTTCTGCAAGGTCGCCTGCAAAGTTATATTCGCCTTTTTCAACCGTTTTATCCGCTATTTTCGTTGTTATAACGGGGTCGGTCGCGTCTTTTGTAACGGTTAAGGCATAAGTTTTTTCTTTGGTTTCGCCTTTTGCGGTTACTTTGACCTTAACGGTGTAAGTTCCTGCGGCTGCGGGCGTAAATTCGCCGCCTTCGCTTACTTCAACTTGGGTAGTGCCGAAAACGACTTCGTAAACGACTTCGTAATCGTCAGCCCCTTCGACGTTTAAAACAATGCTTACTTTGTCGTTTTCTTCGCACGCTACGGGAAGATCGGCGCCGAACGACCATTCCGTTTTGCCGCCGGTACCGCCGGTATCGGTCTGCGTGCCGCATGCAACGCCCGTAAGCGCGCATACGAGTAGGGCAAAGCATAACGCTAATGCCGCAAGTTTTGTCTTTTTCATCATTAAATCCTCCTATTGATTTTTATTTATTTGCAAAAGTTTTTGCTTTTCGGTCTGTTCGCGGTATTCTTTGGGCGAAACTCCCTTATAACGCTTAAAACTTCCGCTAAAATGCGCATAATTGTTAAAACCGCAATCAATCGCGATCGTTTTGAACGACATAGAAGTATGCGTTATGCAGTTGTCTGCAACTTCAAGCCGATAAATCAATATATATTCTTTCGTAGAAACGCCGAATTCCCTTTTGAACATTCTATACAAAGTGCTTCGCTCGAAACCGAACTTCTCGCATATTTCGGTTATCGAAAGGTCGCGGTAATGGTTGCGGTGAATATATTCGACCACTTTGTTTAAGTTGTCGCTGTATTTCGCTTCGCTTTTACGCTTGAAAGTGGATATTTTCGAAGCGAAACAAGATAAAAATTCGTAAGTTTTGGCAACCGTGTATAAGTCGGGCGCGTTGGTTTCGGGGCGCGAAAGCATGTCGGCTATTATCGCGCGCAATTCGTCTACCCCCGTAAGCGGCAGAACGTAGTTGAATTCGTCGAACCCGCAGCGAAAGAAAAATTCTTCGGCAGAATTACCTTCGACGCCAAGCCAAATATACGACCATATGTTGTTTTTATCCGAATAATAATCGATAAGTTCGCCGGGGCGAATTAAAAACGCGTTGCCCGGCAAAACCTGATATTGCTTGTTTTTTACGCGCACAAACCCCTTACCTTCGAGCACTATGTGCAAAACGTAACTGTCTTTTATCGTAGGCGCGTGAGCGGTTTCTTTGCTCCACCTGTGATAGCCGTATTGCGTAAGTTTGAAGTCGTCGCGCTCGTATTTGTTGAAAAAACGATATTGAAACCTGCGTTCGTCAAAACCTTCCATTCGCGTTCCTTTTTAAGGTGCAGTCGCACTTATAGTTGTACTTATATTTATTCAGCCGAATCTATCGCTTTTTATTCCTTTTCTGCTTAGTCGGCGGTTTTTATAACGAGAGATACGCCGCTGCCCGATTTGCCTTTTTTCAGATAAATTCCGCCGCTTCGGTCACTTTTCCAATGCGGGCACAGCAAATCGCCTATCTTTATCCCCGCTTTTTCAAGCGTTTTTCCGTGCAGTTTCAACCCGCAACCTTCTATTTCGTAAAGAGTATCGGGGTTAAGCCCCTTAACGCTGACGTTTATGCTTTCTACGCGCGGCTTCGAGCAAGTCTGAATAAACGTAAGCAGCGCCGATTTTTTATCCGGCATAACGTTCAGGCATGCGTAATAATGTTCGTTGTCGGTTTCAAGTCTGTATAAATCGCCGTCGTTTATATATGTTGCGGCCTTTTTGCGCTCGCTTAAAAGCGCGCGATATTCGCTTATTTGCTCGTCTGATAAAACGGTTAAATCGAACTCATACCCTATTCCGCCGAACCGCGAAACCAAAAACCTGAATTCCGCGTCCGAACGCTTGCCCGTATACCCTTCGTCTTTCGAGATATGATAACTCATAACCCTCATCGGATAGGCAAGGCTCGCGCCGTAATGAATGGCTGCCCTGCCGTAAGGGTCGGTGTTATCCGAAATCCATATAAGCGGCTGATAATAAAGCATTCCCAAATCGAATCTTCCGCCGCCGCCCGCGCAGCCTTCTATCCACACGTTCGGAAACTTTTTGGTTATTCTTTCAAAAACTTCGTAAAGCCCCAAAACGTATCTGTGCCACACTTCGCCTTGGTTTTTCGTGTATTTGCTGCCCGCTTCCGAGATATATCTGTTCGCGTCCCATTTTAAATAAGTTACGGGATAATGCGATAAAAAGCCTGTCACAAGGTCGGTTATATAATCGACGACCGCCGGGTTTGTAAGGTCTAAAACGTATTGATTGCGGCTTAAACTGCCTTCGTTGCCGTTGTTTAAAACCCAATCGGGATGAGTTTTATAAAGCGCGCTGTTTTCGCTTATCATTTCCGGCTCGAACCAAATCCCGAAATTAAGGTTTAATTCGTTGAGTTTGTTAACGCAGGCTTCGATGCCGCCCGCAAATTTTTCTTTGCACAAAACCCAGTCGCCAAGCCCGCTTTTGTCGTCGCTTCGAAACCAGCCGTCGTCTAAAACTACCGTGTCCGCGCCCGCAAGCGCCGCTTTTTCGGCAAATTCAACAAACTTTTCCTGCGTTATGTTAAAACCGAAACTTTCCCAGGTGTTCGCCACGATCGGCGCGGGTTTATTGAATTGCGGCGGTAAAATCCGCTCGCGTATAAGTTTGTGAAAATTGCGGGATATTCCGCCGAACCCCTGCTCGCCGAAAGTCATTACCGCCTGCGGAGTGTAAAAACTTTCGCCTTTTTCAAGCGTCCAGTTAAAGTTTTTATCGTTTATTCCGCATAAAACGCGTAAAAAGTTGCGTTCGTCGTACTCGATTACGTTTTTAAAATTTCCGCTGTATATTAAATTGAACGCGTAACATTCGCCGTAGTTTTCGGTTGCCCCGCGCGAACAAAGCGCAAAAAACGGATTCGAAGCGTGCCCCGTAAGCCCCGCGCACGAACTTATTTCGTATTTGCCTTTAAAAATATTTTGCCTTTCTACGCGAAGTTCCGAACCGCAACAACCCGAATAAGTTATCGCTTCGAAATCGGGATTTTCGAAATCGAGTTGCAAACTTGCCGCTTTAACCAGCGAAATTTTGCTCTCGCCGTCGTTGTTTATGCGCGCGAATCTGCAAATAACGTCGCAATCTTCGGCAATAAAATAATAAAGGTCGGCGGAAATGCCTTTTTCTTCGTCGAAAAGGGTTATTTTTATGCCCTTTTCAAGCCCGCGTACCGCAGGCATATCATAATCCTGCGGAAGCGAATTTACAAGTTCAAATCCTTTATATTTAAGCCTGCACCCTATAAATCCGTTTTCGTCGATAACGTTAAGCGCAGGCAAGCGCCCGTCGCCCGTGTTGTCTCCCGAATATTCGTATTTCGCGCCCGCGTAAATGTATCTTAAACCGATGTTTTTATCGTAAGAACAAAACCCGAAAATCTGGTCGTTCCTTAAATAATCCAAGTTATAATCGGGAATTTTGGCGCCGTAATATACCTGTTCCAAAAAACCGCAATATTCCCTTAATATAAGCGTGGTATTTTCGGTTTCGAGCAGAAAATGTTTGTTTTTTACCTGAATTGACATAGTTAGCCGCCTTTTCCCTTTTACGCTTTAAATTGTAACAAACCTTGCTATGTAAGTCAATATATTCATGTTGCAAAAAGTTGCAGATTTATTGCTTTTTATATTGCAATACGTGCGTTTAAGGGTTTTTGGGCGATTTTTTCGCATTAGATTATTGACAAATTTGTGATTTTGTTTTAACATAAAAGCAAGCACTTTGCATGCAGATATTTTATACACCGATTTATATTGCGATATCCTTGTTCTCTCTTAAAAGATTTGTATTAAATTGTAGGTGTCAGGCGGGGATTAAAACGAAGTTGCCGGTTCAAGTCATGTTTTTTGAAAAACAGGTCAAATGTCAGATACTCTTGGGGAATTTCAGGAATATTAAATCAAAACAGCGTAAACAGCGACTTCGTAAAATGGCGACCGAGAAATTCTCGGCCGCCCTTTTTTGTGCTTTATGTATGGTTTGTTTTTCTTTTAAACAGATTCAATCACCCGTTAATTAGTTGTTTGAGGTTTTGAAGCATAAAAATTTGTTTTTGGTACAATACTACAAAGATGTCTGCGTTGCCCCAAATAGCTGTGTTTATCTGCGATTTCAAGTTTTTTATTTTTTGTTTTTTCGTTTTTTGCCCTTCGTTTCCGAAGTGTTCAATTTCAGGTCAGACAAGCGATTTCAGATATTCTTCTGCGTTCCCGTATTCGATTCCGTTTTCCAAAGTCGTATTTTCTCCGCGATAAATAACAACTCTTTTCGTAATTTTTCCGTATCTGAATTCCGTGCTTTTCGGTTTCTCTTCATCAATGAAATGCCTGTACAAAGATAATCTTCGCCGAAAAACTCTTTCATTTACTTTCTCCGTTACCGATTATTCAAAACATTCAATATACTCTTTACTACGATATTCGCAAGAATATCTATTCCTTCTTCCTTGAAATGCGTACCGTCGTTGCTTCGTCCATTCGAATCGATTGTTCGGCTGACAGAATAGAGATCATCAATCGAGAAACCGAACTCTTCCGAGAGTTCGTCGATAGCGGCATTGCGTTCGGATACCCTTTTGCCCCACGCCTTATCGGGAATCATATTACCCTTTTCAAAAACGAACGTGGTACTTGCCAAAATAACTTTACAATCGTTCGGAAACGCCTTAAGTAGCTTTTTAAGTCGAGATTTATAGGCACTTTTGCCGATGTGAAAACCATGCAAACCGTTATTGAAATGTATGACGGAGTACTTTGAATCTCTAATAAACGCCTTTATAAGAGTTTGGTAAAGAGGCGAATCTGCCGCATAAGACGACGAAAAATAGTCAACGTAACACTTATCACGAAGCAGCTCTCTTACGCGATCCTGGTACTGCCTCGTTATGCTGTCGCCTATAAGAAGCACGCGAGGCAAATCGTCGCTTAAGGCTTCGTCGCACCAACTTTGTACCCATTCAAATCTTTCTTTCATTTTTCTATGAATTTTATAATAGGTTCGACATCCTCAAGCGAATGAGGGTGATGATCGCAATCGGGTTTGGTAATGACCGTTATCGGTAAACCGTTCTCCGCATAATAGTCAGCCAGGATTTTGCCGTTTTCGTTATACGGCACGGTTGAATCCTTAAGTCCTGCAACCAAAAGAATTTTGTGTCCGCTTCGGGAAAATTCGGGTAATCTATCAATCGGACTGAAATTGTACATCCGGAACGTGTTTTCGTCCAAAAGATACTCGCTTAATAACTGAAGATGCTCTGCACTATCTTTCGGCGGCCACGATTTAAGGTTGAGAACAGGCGCGTCGAGATAGATTTTATCCACATATTCGGGGTAATAAAGCGCGTAGTTAAAAGCATAAAGACCGCCTCTTGAAAACCCGAAAAGACAAGGTCTTGCGGTAAAGCCGAATTTTTCGGTTAAATGCAAATGGAATTTATGCATAAGTCGTACTGCGCGATCGCTGCCGTACATACTGCTTATCTGATAATACACGCGGGCATAGCCCATATTTAAAAGAGTTTGCTCCGCTTTATCGAAAGCATAGAAAAACTCGGTTTTCCAAAGCCATTTACCGTTAAAATTATCAGGCACAAGAACTGTCGCGTTGTACCCGTTGAATGTAAATTCGTGTTTTTTCATCGTTTTAATAAACTTTTACACTCCGTTGTATGCCGAGAAACCGCCGTCCACGGGAATGACCGTTCCCGTTACGAAACCGCTCGCTTTATCGCTTGATAACCACAATAAATAACCCATAAGGTCGCTTATCTCACCGAACTTCTTCATCGGGGTCGCCGCAAAGATCTTGCCCGTTCTTGCCGTCGGCACGGATTACTCTCTTTCCGAAAGTTTCCGCGGGAAAATTTCCGTCGGCTATAACAATTTCATCGCCGTGTCCTATTTCACAAAGTGTTTTAACGAGTTCGGGCGATGCTATTTTTGAAATTCCTTTTAACACGATTTAACTTCTCCAATCATTCTGCCTTTATACGGTTTTAGTGGTTTGATAAACATTCAATATAAAACGCCCAATCCTCGCGGCTGAAAAAATGTACGCCGTCGCGGACGAAAAACGCTATCTCTCCTCCGACGTTCTTTTCACCAACTTTAAGCGGCTTTTTTGCGGGGTTCAGCCCGATTAAGCCGAGTTCTTTATATGCCTCGCTCGCCGCTTCGGCGCATAAATATTGCGCGTCGGTATCAGCCCAGTCGTCCTCGCTTGCCGCCACGATAAAAACTTTTCTCGGCGCGACGGACGCCATCAAATAATGCTGATCGAATGGCATTTCGTACTCTTTTTCTGCGTATTTTTTGAAGTTCGGAGTAAACCAGAAAGGAAAAACGTCCGTGATCACCTTGATTGTTTCGCCGTGCTTATCACGGGAAATCGCCGCGCCGCAGCACCCAGAGCAGTTTACCATACAGCCTGCAAAAATATCGTACTTCGCCGCCGCTAAAAGCGCGGTTTTACCGAGCCTCGAATGTCCCGCAACGTACAATTTTTCTTTAATGGTATACCTTTCGTTTATAAGGTATTCGCCGACGATTTTCGCGGCGTATGCCCAAAGCGACAACTTTCCTGCGCAGTACTTATCCGAACGATCGCAAAAAAGCGGCGCTATTCCGCTCGAAAAATCGCCGTCGTCTGTGGAAATTTCCTTATAATATAGGTGTGCGACGGCAATTCCGCCGTCCATAAGTTCTTCCACCGGGCAATACTTTGTCGGAAGATATTTCATAAAATCGAGATGCACGACGAAATTATACGATTTTATTTTAGTCGGGACAAACACGTCAGCAACAAAAGCCGCGTTTTTTCCGTTTTTTTCAAGCAAAAACTCCAAAGCCGTGTGTTTTGCCTTGTTGCAGAAAAAATACCCGTAATCGCCGTCGAATTTCTCGTCCGTAACGTCCTTTACGCTTATTTTTAATCCGCTTTCGTCGATTTCGCCGTATTCTTCCCGCACGATTTCGCTTAAAGTTTTTTCACGGGAAAACTTCCCGTTTTCTCTTAAATAATCCGGAAGACTAAACCCTTTCGGGTACCTGCCGTCCGTTAAAACGGAATTAAATTCTAAATTTTTCATATTAAACTATTTTACCGAAATACAACTTTACTCCGTTCGGCTTCTTCGCAAGCGAAACGTCGTCCAGATGCTTTATTCCGCTGCTTTCGCCGAGTTCTGCAAAAGTAGTATCGCACTTTGTAATGTTTTGTTCGTTTATAACTTTTCCGTTCGTCTTCTGAACGCCGCAAACGGAATACTTCACGCCACCGAAAAGCAGCCTTACGTTGGAAACAAAAATCGAATCTTCGCCGAAACTCTCTAATACAACGTATTCGACGGGTTTATTTTTCATAGCGAAACGAATTGTAACAACACCACCCAGGTCAAACGTGACCGCTTCGGGTTTAACGCTTCCGAAATACAATTCGCTTTCTGCGTTTACGCCCGCATATTTAACGATAATCTTCATTTTCGGCGAACCGAATCCATCGGGCGTTACCGTATCGAGATATAAAACGCCGCACCCCTTGTTTTGCTCTACGGATTGTTTTATTCTTAAAACAAGCGTTTTTCGGCGTGTCTTTTCCGCTTCCATAAGTCCGCCCGAACTCACCATTCCGTCGCGGTACTTTTTCCACAGATAATCGACGTTTTTGTTGATTTCTTCAAAGCTCTTTTCCGCTTCGTCAAGCGTAGCGAAAATTTCGTTAAAATCGGCGACGCCGTTTCCGAAGTTTTCCTTTTCGTATTCGTCGAAAACTTTATAACCCAAAGAATTTATTTTATAAGTAAGGTACTTTTCGAGCGAAAAATCATAAATATCGAGTAAAATATCGCGTTTTTCGCCGCTAATGCGTTTTGCATCCGTAAGACAAGTTTTCAATTTATCTGTAAAATCTTTCAGAACGTTTCTGTAAAGTTGTTTTATGAAATTGTCGTCCTCGGCTTTAACGCCTATATTCGTTCCGATAAGGCAGGACGTTAATACCTGATTTTCAAGCAATAGTTTTGCAATTTCCCTATCGCCGATTACCTCCTCATACACCTTAACTTTATCGTCGAAGCTCTTGATCTGACCGTTCCAGAGTTTTCCGCAAAGGGCTATAAGGGGATAAATTCCGTTATAAAAACTCGCCGCGCGTTCCCAGATCGTCAGAATCGCGCCCATCGGCTTATGCTTCAATGCATAATCGGTTAAAGTGTCCACATTATACGTCGAAGAAGCGTTGCTCCCGTATGCGCAAAAAATATAATTGAAACCTAAACGATCGTAAATCGAAAGCCAATCTTTTCTGACGCGGTTCGTCCAATGTCCTTTTGTTTCCGATCCGATAAAGCCGTAATTCCAATGGCATAAAATGATATCTCGTGGCAAAGCGTCAACTACGTCGTAATACTCGAAAAAGTCATCCCACATAAGCATGGTTTTACCCATGCTTTTCACGAGTTCGTGGTTATGCATAACCTGTGAGAAGAAAATACCTTTCTTGGTTTCGCCCGCTTCAAGGCGCGCCTTACACCTCGGACATTCGGCAAACTCGAACACTTCGTCAAGCCCCATGTGAACGTATTTTCCATGGAAGACGGAACAAATCTCCGTAATATATGCGTCAAAAAACTTATTGAACCCTGGATTACTTGTGCAGCCGACCGCTCCGCGTTTGAAACGTTCGGGAGACCAGCCTCTGCCTTCGGCTCTTTCGTCTGTAAACTCGGAAAGATAAGCCGCTTCTTCATACTGCAACAATTTTTCGATATGGTAAAAATTTTCAAACGCGGGAATCGCGTTAAGTCCCTTGTTTTCGATATAATCCGCTATCGCTTTAATTTCTTCAAGCGAATAGGTGTCGTTCTCATCTGAAAACGGGGTGACTTTTGTCCTTATCGAACACTCGATATATAAGATAATCGTGTTATAGCCCCACTTTTTGGCGTTATCCACGAAACCTTTTATAAAGTCAAATCTTTCTTTTTGTCTTCCGAGATCTAATTGTACGGCGATGATTTCCATTATGTTTTTCCTTAATCGATATTCTGCCAGACCGACATATTGCAATTTTCGCTATCGTAGTTTTTGCCCGCCGACGAGTAATCGCAAAGCGTAATTTCGCCGTTTCGTGTTTTAATTTTTATAGTTTCATTTGTGTAGAAATCGGTATTTTTAACAAGTTTCGCAACCGCTCCGCCTTCTTTTTTCGGCACGGCGACAGGCAGCCCGAGATCTTCGCCGAATCTTTCGTCCCTTGCAAGGACTATCGGACCTCTTTCGTATTCCGCCTTGCCGTTCAGAATCTTTCTTTCGACCTTCATCGGCATAGAAACGGTAACCTTATCGCAATCTCTCACCTTAACCAAAGCATATCCTTTTACCGAATCAAAAACGACTTTATCACCGTTTACAAAAACCGCGAAATCTCTCGCCCATGCGGGAATACGTAAACAGAGCATTGCTTCGCCCGACGCTTTCACCGTAATTTTCGCTTCGCCTTTTTTATAAAGGTTCGCTTTGACCGAAATCTTAACTCCCGACGATTTATCCGAGTAAACTCCGTCGTTATAAAGATTGATAAAATAGCCGTTTTCGCCTTTCGCTATCGCGGTCAAGCCGAAAATAGCCGTTCCCGCGCCGCCGATTGCCGCGCAGCAACCGTACGATCTGCCGTTTTCCATTACCCTGAAGCCGCCAATCTTTCTTGCCCGTTGACCTAAACAAAGCGGACTGTAACTGTCGAACGGAAACGCTTCGTGCGGGACGGGCACGGCAGTTTTTCCCTCCCATACTATGCCCTGCGAGCGTTTCATTGTCTGATATTCACTGTTCACCGCTCCGAAAAGCGCGTTATAGCCCGACCTTTCGATTACGTCGGCGTATTTTGAATCGCCGGTTATCGCAAGCAATCTTGCGCAAAGTTTCATAAGCGTCACCGTAACGCAGGTTTCCTGCATAACGCCCTCTGTTTGCTCGGTTTGCTTAACCGTAGAATTATCGAAAAGTTCGTGCGTGCAACCGCAGCAACCTATAACGGTATAGTCGCTTTCAAGAACCATGTCAACGAAATTGATTACGGCTTCGAGGTCGCCCTCGTTGCCCTTTACGGTGTAATATTCCAAAAGTCCCTCAAAACAACTCATCATCTCATATGCTTTCGTATGATTGAATTCAAAAGGGAATTTCTCTTTGGTTTTACAAAGGCTTATTATGTCCTGATCCTTAGAAAAACCCGTGCCGATGATATATTCTGAAAAATCAAGATATCTCTTTTCGCCTGTAAGTTCGTAAAGTTTTACGAACGGCTCTAAAATCGAGCAGGAATTCATGCCGCCGTAAATATTCGTCGTGTCGAATATTTCGACCTTACCTTTGCCGTTTCCCACTTTTTTCAAAATATAATCGGCGTGCTTTTTAAGCGCTTTCGTTATTTTTTTGACGAGAGCTTTGTTTTTGCATATATCGATATAGTAAAGAAAGCCGAGCATGGCGTATTTACGCGACCACATATCCCACGCCTTGAACTCGTATTGCAAATCATAGGTGGAAAATCTTCCGTTTTTCTCCTCGGTGGTAAGCATATCTTTTATGCTTTCGGTTATTTCGGCGTAAAGTTTTGCGTTTCCCGTAGCCTTATATGTAAGACAAGCCGCGCGCATAAGTTTACCCCAGAATTCGCCCCGCCAGCCGCCGTCTTCGCCGTCGGGCTTAGTTCTGAACTGATTGACCGTGAGTTTCCATAATTCCTTGTCCGAAAACTGTTTTTCAATCGTGTACTTAATCATTTCGCCGGGATATCCCCTGGTTAACGTTTGCCCCGCCGCGGGGAATTTCATAATTTTTTCCATATTCGTTACTTCTCTATATTAAGGTTATTTACTTTAAGTTTGTATACGTATCTTTCTTTTTCAAGCTCGCTTGCAGGGTTTAAAACCGCCAACGCGCCGTTTCCTCTGCCGCGTTTATCGCTGCCCGATAAAACAAGTTTATAGGTAAGCCTTATCTTGTTGCTTTCGGAAAAATCGCCGTCGTTAAATTCGCCGTTTCCGGATTTTCCTATAAACGCATATTTCGTTTCGCTGTTTTCCGCGCGGAAAATATCGTATTCGATTCCGTCGTTTTTCCACTCGAGTTTAACGCCGTTTTTTTGCCATTTTGCAGCAAAATCTCGTGCTATAAGTCGATTAGCTCGTTTTTTGAAACCTGACAGACAATATTTCCCGCCCACCGTCGTATTGAATATCACCTTGCCGTCGGCGTGTTCTACGGGTATCTCGCAACCGTTATTACAGACGGATATTCCGTCCGTTTCGCCGCCGTAATAAAAAGTTATCGGTTCGCCTTTAAACGAGATAATCTCGCAGTTTTCTATAATTCCGTTTTTATAATCGAGCGAAACCTCGAAATTCCCTCTCGCTTTCAAGCCTTTGAAACTTATGGTTTGCCATTTTTCCGGTATCGCCGGAAGAATCGAGATATATCCGCCGTGGCTTTGCAAAAGCATTTCGGTAAATCCCGCAGTCGCGCCGAAATTACCGTCTATCTGAAAAGGCGGGTGAACGTCCCACAAATTAGGGTGCGTTCTCGTTTTCAGAAGGTTTTGCAATAAAATATATGCGTGATCGCCCTCGCCCGTTCTCGCCCTCGAACAAAGCCTGTGCGCGAGCGCCCAGCCCGTCGATTCGTCTCCGCGATAGTTTAGCGTTATTTTCGCCGCATCTAACGTTGCGGGGGTGTCGCTCGTTATCTGTTCGCCGGGCATAAGCGCGACCAATTGCGACAAATGTCTGTGCTTCGCCTCGCCTATCTCGCCGTAAAAATGTTCCTCGTCGTATTCTTTTATTTGTCCGCTGTAGCCCACCCGTATTGCGTCGAGCGAATTTATATTCTCCTTTTCGTAGCGGGTGATTTCGTCCGAAACTCCGAGAATTTTTGACATTTTGAGGTCATCCTCGAATACCTCTTTAACCATTTGCTGATCGAAAGAACAGCCGACCGTATGATAATATTGCTGATATTTATGCTCGTTTACCCATTCGCCCGACAAAATCTGCTCGGGAGAAGCCGAAAACGAACAGAGTTTTCTGCCGTCGTAATCTCTTAAAGTTTTTTTCAGAAACTTCGCCATGCCGTGAACCGCGGGATAAGCGTAATTTTTCAAAAACTCCTCGTTGCGAGTGAAGTCGTAAGCGTCGTAAAACATTTTTGCGGTAAGCCCGCCCGTTCCCGGGCCCGAATGGCTGTTCGGGTTTTTGCCCTCGACTTCATAGCAAAACGCGCCCGTGCCGATTATCCAGCCGCAATCGCCGTCCGCGTTTTCGGGGTTGGTTTCCGCTATCCACGCTTTCGCGTTTTTTCCCGCTTCGGAAAGATATGCCTTAAAAAAGTCCGCGTAAGCCTCGAACGCCTCGGCTATATTCGCAGAAAACGCGTGCCAATAGTTCATCTGAATATTGATGTTGTGCCAGAATCCGCTTCCCCACGGAGATTTATCATGAACCGTCCACACGCCCTGAAGCGAAGCGGGCGGCGTTCCTTTTCTCGACGAAGATATGAGCAGATATCTGCCGTATTGGTAGTATATTTCTTCTAAATACGGTTCGGTATTCCCCTCTCGGTAAGACTGTAGAAGTTCGTCGGTCGCCCGTCCGTCGTCTTTACCGCCGAGATCTAACTCCGCTCTGTTCATAAGAGACGAAAAATCTGCGGCGTGCCTTTCAAATAACTTCTCATAGCCGAGTTTCAAGGCGTTTTCAAGCCTTGCGATACCCTTTTCCGTCGGGTCGTTCCCGACCGCCTTATGCGTTGAAAACACTTCGGAGCAAAGCCCGTAAGAAGTATCGAACACAACGTAAATGTCCGCGTATAAGGCGTTTTTTAGGGTGATTTGCCCGTTTTCGCATTTCTTTTCGCCGTCGGTTACAACCGCAACTTTCGCGAAATATTTAAGGTCTCTCGAAGGTAGCGTTCCTGAAATTTCGATCTCGTCGCCGCGCGTTTTCACCTCGCCCGTTCTTCCGCCCTCGTCGAGCGGTCTGTCGCCGAGATATGGTATCTCGGCTCTTACCCGCAGCAAATCTTTCGGTTTTGCAAATTCCGCCCGGTAAACGAAAACGTTGTCGGGATAACTGAAAAACGCTTTTCTTTTCACCGAGCCGAAATCGGAAACATACCCGGAATAGGCTATACCCGTTCTTAAATCGAGTCCGCGCTCGTATTTTTCCGCTTTATCGTTAAAATCGATAAAAAGCTCGAGAAAATTCGACACGCCGCCCAGCCGAAAAGGATTTGCGAAAACGTTCGTAGTAAACTGAACGCGTTCCATATCCGTCCCGCCGAAAACGCTCGCGCCGCTATAGCCGTTACCTATCGGCAAAGAATATTTTTCCCACCCCTCGTTTGTTCTTTCGGCGGGAGTTTTATACCTTAGTTTTAGTTCTTTCAAATTCTTCTCTTATTTCGGATATTATTTTGCCACGCCGAAATTTCGGGCTTATCCGAATTTCTCGTTTTAATCGACAAGTTCGAAATCGGCTTTTAAGCAATCCTCGGAATTCCCGCCGGCAAACAACTCGAATGTGCCGGTTTCGGCCGCAAACTCTCCGCCGTCGGTATAAAATTTCAGCGTTTCTTCCGTAATTTCAAAAGTTATAAGCTTTTCCTCGCCCGCTTTTAAGAAAACTCTTTCGTAGCCTTTCAGTTCCTTAACGGGGCGAACGACGGAAGCGAATAAATCGCGCAGATACCATTGAACGGTTTCGTATCCGCCGAATTTTCCAACGTTTTTCAACTTCACGTTCGCCGTGATTTTCCCGCCACGGTTAAGTTTTTTTGCCGACAACCTTAAGTCCGAATACTCGAATTTCGTGTACGAAAGTCCGTAACCGAAAGGATAAAGCGGAGAATTATATTCGTCATCATAACCTGAGCGGAATCTTTCGTCACTATAAAAAGACGGAATGTCTTTCCGTTTCGGTCTTGCCGTCGAAAAATGATTGTAATAAATCGGGCACTGCCCCACAGAGCGCGGAAAACTCATAACCGTTTTTCCGCAAGGGTTGGCTTTACCGTATATGAGATTTGCAATAGCGTTTCCGCCTTCGGTGCCCGGTTGCCAAACGTACAAAATCGCGTCGGCAAGCTTCTCGACGTTGCTGAGCGCAAGCGGTCTGCCGCCGAACACGACGAGCGCAAGCGGCTTGTTCAATTTATGAAGGCGGGCGATGAACTTACGCTGAATTCCGGGGATACGGATATCCGTGCGCGAATGAGCTTCGCCCGAATTCAACATATGCTCGCCGACGCATGCCACTATAAAATCTGCGTCTTTGCACACCTTTTCCGCCTCTTCAAACCCGCTTTCGTCAATATCGAACAACTTCCATGAGCAACCGCGCGCACTCGGTGCGGCGTGTTTTAAAAGCTTTTCAACGCCTTCTTTCACGCTTACGGTATCTTCCATACGCGCTTTTTTCGACCAGTTGCCTATAATTTCGCGTTCCTCGACAAAAGGACCTACAAACGCAACTTTCGCGTTTTCCCTTAAGGGAAGTATTCCGTTATTTTTCAACAAAACGCAACTCTCTTCCGCTGCTTTTCTCGCCAAATCTCTCGTACTTTGCGAAAGCGTAATTTCGTCTCTTTTCTTAGTGTCGGTGTATCTGTCGGGATTTTCGTACATACCGAGTTTATTTTTCAGTTCAAGAACACGCAAAACCGACTCGTCGAGTTTTTCTTCAGATATAACGCCTTCCCGAACAAGTTTCGGCAAAAGTCCCGCATAAACGGACGAACCCATTTCGATATCGAGTCCGCTTTCTATCGAAATGCGCGCGCAGTCCTCGCCGGTAGCGCAATAACCGTGTTCATAAAGCTCCTCAACCGAGCTATAATCGGAAATAACAACGCCGTCGAAGCCCCATTCTTTACGAAGCAGATCGACCATAATGTCCTTATGCCCCAAAATCGGCTTGCCGTTTAAGAGGTTAAACGAACTCATGAACATTTCGGGGTTCTCTTTAAGGCACTCCCTATACGGGCGCAAATAATATTCGCGCAGATTCCGGTCGGAAATATCGGTCGTATTATATTCTTTCCCCGCCTCAGCGGCTCCGTAACCTGCAAAGTGCTTCACGCAACAGGCAATTCCGCCCTTGTGATAACCACGGATCGTCGCTTTGCCGACTTCTCCTCCCCAATACGGATCTTCGCCGCCGCTTTCCATCACTCTGCCCCAACGCGCGTCGCGGACTAAATCTACCATAGGCGAAAAGGTAACGTCTATACCGTCATATTTCGCTTCGGTTGCGGCAAGCTCCGCACAATCCGCGATAAGCGAGGTATCGAAACTGCAAGACAGAGCGACAGGCACGGGATAAACCGTTCTGTAACCATGGATTACGTCCAACATGATCGGAAGAGGATCGTCTATCCCCTTTTCCTTGCGCTTTTTGCGGATCGATTGAACCGCTTCGGCGTTCGGAGCGTTTAAAATCGTACCGATATGCCACAACGACTCGCGTTCTACACTGCCTAAACGGCTGAAGCCCGTCACGATCTTTTCCTGATTGTCGTCCAGCTCATATGAGGGGAACTGCGTTAATTGCAACGCTTTTTCTTCCAAACTCATTTCCGATATCAATTTTTTCAGATCTTTGCGGTTTCTACTCATATTGCTAAATTTCTCTCTTATTTCAGGTATTCTTTCGCCATACGCCAGAATTCCGGGCTTTCCACAGGCGCGTCGTCGAGTTCCCAGAACTGAGTCATCGTCCTTTCTTTTACGGGCGCTTTCGCACATTCGGACGTATACGCCTTCAATTCTTCAAGCGTCATGCCGTTTCCGGGATCGAAATCCTCACTGCTTATATATTTTTTAATAAATTCCGACATCGCGACAGCCGACGGTTCGCCATCGTCAAGTCCCGTAAGATTAAGACCGCACACAAGCAAACTGCTGTTGTCGACTTTTAATTCAAACAAATACGCAAAATCTCTGAGCGTTCTGTCGGGCATAAGTTCGGGTAAATTATATGCGTCTTTATACGCGTCGAAACGATCTCTTGAACTTTTATCGATCCCCGAAACAAGTTTTTTCGCCTTAACGGGAAAATCATCGAGATTGATTTTGTCGCAATCTTCGCTTATCTCGCCGAAATTGAAATCGTAATATTCTTCACACGGAAACCCGTATTTTGTAAGCAAATTTTTATCGTTTATGCCGCCGAAATTCGTACCTCTGTCCCATATAACGGGTTTGAAGCGATTCCAACTCGCCTTAAACGCGTATTCCGGTTTTTTCATATCGACATTACTGCGATGTCTTGTCCATTCCGAGCGATACACAAGGCAGACTTTTTTGCCTTGTTCAAGCAAATCGAACGCCTTTTCGATATCGTCGGTTATTGCCTCGTGTCCGTTATCGTAAGAAACAAATTCTTTGTAAGTTTCTTTTTCCGACGGTTTTTCGTATACCCACAAAGTCCATTCGTTTTCGGAATAAACTCCGCTTTTTGTTCCGAGCCTTAATTTCAAAGCGTAAACACCCGATTCCTTCGGCAATGTTATTCTCGCTTTGCATAATCTGTACGAACCTTTTCTCGATATATCCACATTCATCATAGAACAATCGACGTAGGTTTTACCGCCTTTTTCGACGGTTAAGGTAAGGTTCGCCCTCTTTTCAATATCCTCGCCGAGGTTTGAAAAATATACGGGAACGGTTATTTTGTCCGCGCAGAAATAATTTCTCGTTTTTAAGTCCGCCGCCAAAACTCTGTCGCCGTTGAATTTAAGAAAATCTTCGGGCTTTACGCAGGTTTCGTCGTCGAAACAATCGACAACGCCGTTGGAATTTTCGTAAGCGTCGGTATCGGCGAACTGCAAAAAGTGAAAACCACCTAAAATGGTGCTTTTTCGCATTTCTTCGTAAGCAGTTTTCCAGCAGACAAACTGAAAATGCTTGCTCGCCTTAAACATTTCGGCAAAAGAGGTCTTATACCCTTTTTCTTCGATAAGTTTAATCTCTTCGTCGATCCACCACGGCTCTATCGCGCCGCTTTTTAAAAACTTCTCTTTAAGCGAATAAAAATCTCTTAAAGCCGTGTAATGGCACACCTCGTGCGCGATAAGCGGAACGTTGAAATATAAATCTCTTACGATTTCGCAATTTTCCGTTTCAACCTTCATCGGCTCGCTTTCGTCTACGTTGGCCGCAAGAAGATTCTCGGTGTCGTCATACATGCCCGCGTGCCTGCCGTAAGGGAAATAATAGCTTAAATGCTGGACGTCCATATCCACGTTCGGACGGTTGTTTTTGCCCCAGGCGCAGGTGTCGAGAAAAAGCCGCGTTCCGTCGAGTTCGTTGATTTTCTCTTTGATTTTGCGAATATCGTCTGAACTCGCGCGTTTTATCTCGTTTCCGATACAATAGACGGCAAAAGAGGGGTGATTGAAGCACTTATCGACGGTTTCTTCTAAAAACTCTTCCGGAACGATCGCGCTGCCCGTTGTAACCATTTCCTCTAAATTGTTGTAAATATCGTGCGGCGGACGAAGTTCGACGTGAACGAGCATTCCCACCTCGTCTGCAGCCTCGAACAACTCCTCTTCGGGAACAACCGAATGAAATCTTACATAGTTAAACCCGAACTTTTTCGCCTGTCTGAGATTTTTCAGATAAAAATCTTTAAGCGAAAGTCCGAGAAGATTTGCGTGATCGTGAGCCTTTGCGCCGCGGATATAACCTCTTATATAAACGGGCTTGCCGTTTATTGTAATGTTTTTACCGTTCTGCCCAAGCGTTCTGAAGCCAAATTTGCCTTCTTTAACGGAAATTTCGCCGTCAAGGTATTTTATCTCCGCCTTGTATCCGTATAGATAAGGATTCGACAGAGACCACAAAATCGGCATTTCGATAAAGAATTCGCCGCAAAAATCGCCGCCTCTATCCCACTCGTAACTAAATTTGTTACAGCGGTTTGTCTTGTCAATAATTTCAAACCCGACCGACCGAATTTCTTTATGGGATTCGACGAACACCTTGCCGTATCCGGCAAGGTTCGTCGAATCTATTTTAATTATCTCTTGTTGTTTTTGACTTTTCATTATTTGTAACGATTATCAGCCAACGTTCCAACTTCCGATTTTGTCTGTTTTTTTGGAAAGTTCATAAACGCTGTCGTATCTCTCGATCCCGCCGTCCTTGATATCCTCTTTAGCCTTGAATATCCATGCGTACTTCTTTCCTTCATTCGCTCCTTTGCTATAACTTATGGTGCCGAAATACTTGTCTTTATTCGGGTTATCGTCCGCAGCAGTTACATGACAGTAGGTGTAAATGTGGCTGTAACCCGTCGCCTTGAAACCTCCGAGATAACTCTCATCGTTCTTAGCGTAAGACACGTATCTATAACTACCGTAACGCCAATAGGAACATGCGATAGGCATGAACTTACCCGTTACAACGAAAATATTTCTGAAACCGCCTTTGAATTTGCTGTCGTTGGATGCCATGGTAGACGTAAGGTCGTAATGGAACAAAGCCGCCATTTCGGATTCAACGCCTACACTCGCATAATCCGGAAGATTTTCCGCCCCGTTGATATTAACGTATATATCATACATTTCCAGGTTAAAATTACAATACCCCAAAAGCGCGTAGGAATTTTTATAATAATTTACCGTCTCCACACAAAGGTTACTTAAAACAACCGATCCACCGGAGAGATTGAAAGTTCCTTCACTGCCTGCCAACCCGCAGGATTCCGACTTGTCCGAAAATTCGATAACAAACTTTGCATTCTTTATAGTGGTTCCGTTATAAAAGCCGCCAAAAATGCCTTGTTGTCCGACTTTTGCTTTAAGAGTATGACCTCTTCCGTCGAAAGTTCCGCAGAAATAAGTATCGTTTTGCGAGGCATTAACGTTATATACGCTTTTGCCTTGCGAAGTAAAATCAATCGCTTCCGTTATATCCGAATTAAGAATATAATATCCGTCTTTTTTTAAATTGCCTTTGCCGAGTTGAAGTGTTTCCGCAATATTATCCTTGTTAAGTTCCACATCGTAAGCAAATACGTCATCAAAAATAAAACCGCCGACCGAGGTAAGAATAGTCATAGACTCGGTTTCGTCTCCTGCAACGGAAACGCCCTCGATATAATTGAATTCCGTTTTAAGTTCTCTGCCTCCTTGCGATGCGAATAGTATCTTTGCATACTGCGTTCCGAAAATGGTTGCAACGTCAATCGCCTTTGCAGGACAGAAATCAAGCTGACCGGAATAAATTTCTGTCGGGCAGTAAACTTCTATCGGGATTTCCGTTTCATAAACATTACCGTCGGTATGAAAATATTTTGCCGTAAGAATTGCATTCCCTATTCCGGTTGCTATTACACGAGCCTTACCGTCGGCTATCTTTTCAATATCAAAAAGCATATCGTCGTCAGACGAAAAATCACAGGCATACGTCATTCCGTCAATAGTCACGAAAGACGAAATTTCCGCTTCGTTCGGATAAGTTTTTCCCTGCCACTCGGACGCAACGGATATTTCAACCATAGAAGAAGAAACAGTTTCTCCGCCGATAATGATTGAATTATTATATTCCACGTCCTTTTTAACGTTTATTTTTATATCCGTGATCAGTTTATCCGACGAAAAATCAAGCCATTTGCCCGTAAATGTTACAGTAGTTTCACCCGCGGTTTTCGCAATCAGTTTTCCGTTGGAATAATCTGCGATGTTATTATCCGACACCGTAAAGTTAACATCGCAATCATAATATACTTTGTTAAAAAGCACCTTGATTTCCGGCTCGAATTCATCTCCGATTCTCATATTTAACTCATTATCCGAAATATGCAGGACCTTGAGTTCCGGAAGATAATTCCCCATGGAAACGGTTATCTTACACGACGCGGACGAACTACCCGCGCGCGCGGTAATACTGCAACTCCCCACACCTACGGTATTAACAGTGCCGTCATCATCGACAACCGCCACCGATTTATCGGAAGAACTCCATTCCACAGAGTTTTGACCACCGTAAAAACATATGATATTTAATTCGTCTCCGAATATCATATCTGCCGAAAGAACCGATAACGAAATTTTTTCTTCCGACTGACTCTGTTGTGTGCCTGAGGAAGAATCGTCCGGCGATTTATTCTTTTTTTTACAGCTTGCAAAAAGAGCTACCGAAATAATCGACAGAATAACCAAAATAAATATACCAATCTTTTTAATCTTCATTTTTCGCTCTTCCTTCATAAACTGTTGATGAAAGGTTCTATACTCGTGAACTCTTTGATGTATTGAATACCGAGAGTTCTGACGTACGTTTTGAAATTCGTCTTTATTTCCGCAAGTTGACTTTCGGTGAATAAGCCCGTATCGTTAGAAACCGAAACTTTTGCGGGGAAAAGCCATTCCATATCGATATGCGATTTTAAACTTGCATATTTTGCGGGATCTTTCTTATACATTTCGATTTTCGAATATGCGTCGTCCAGGTGCCTGAACATTGCAACGATATCACCTTGCTTTACAAATTCCATTGAACCCGAAATGCTTCCGTTCATATTTGCCGACCAGCCCCAATTGTTATCCTTAAGGCATCTTGCAAACCATAACCTTAAATCCTCGAACATCTCTCTCATCGGAACAGCGGCTTCGGCGTACATAGCGTTGAAATATTCGTCAAAAATGTTTTCCACACTAAGTTCGCTGTTCCATGCAAGTTTGGAATACATATAAATCGCAAGCACGTTGAAGCCCGTGTCCGCGCCCGTCTGACAACTCTTGATCTGCGGGAAGGTAAGGCTATAATTGTTTGCTTTTAAATATTTATAATAACCGGGGTAGAAACTATACAAATCCCAAAACGTAAAGAAGTCGTTATAAAATCCGCCATAAGACCACGCCCATGTTCCGGGATACGCCTTACCCCAAAGTCTTATATATTCTTTTTGTTCGATATTTGCGACATCGTCGAACGATACGCCCGTATGCAAGTGGCTTTGAGCGAAGAACGGGGCAACGCTTACGCCGTCGTTAAACTTTAAATCCGCCGCAATATCTATATTGCCGTTCGCGTCTTCTCCGAAAGGAGGTCTCGACGTGTCAAGGTACGCAAAGAACATATATTTTAAGTCTTCTCTGCGGTATGCCGCATTTTCTTCGAGTTCCATCCATGCGTCGACTTTCTTACCGACGTCATGCATAAATTTCATGAGCGCAGCGGAGTTTGCGTCGTTGTGCTCACTCTTCATTTTCATACATTCCGTACATTTACACATCGGAACGTTATCCATTTGTCCTAAAAGAACTGCTTTATACTGCGGATATTCCGCGGCGGGATACCACACAAGCGACTGCTCGATTTTTTCTGCGCAAATCGTCGTCATTATATCGTAAGTATCTTTTCCGTGCGCCGTATAGCAAAGCTGTCCCGTGCCCGAATAAAACTCAGGATATGTCCCGCCGTATTTTTGCTCGGGCAAGAAATATAAACTGTTGTGGTTATTCTTGATTTCAGTCGTTTTCGTATCGCCTGTGTGAATGGGCAAAAGAAGATCGCCGTAACTGTCGCGGAGTCTTAAACGATAAGAAATCATCTTTCCGTCCGTCGAGTCGGAAGAACCTGCCATATAACCTATTCTCTGACGATATTCTATATCCGGAATGTCGGTTACGTCGTAGTCGAGAAGTTTAAGGTTTGTTACGTTTGTTCTGAGCGTATAACTATCGGTAAAGAAATATTCAAACCCGAAGTTAATCTTCAAAAAATCGTAAACGCCGTTCAGAACACCGGTTTCCGCGCCGCCGATGATATATACGGTATTATCTTTCGTAAAAATTTTCGTTCCGTCTTTTTTCAGGGATCTCATATCATCGCTTCTATTCAGACTTTTATAAAGCGACGTGTCTCCGAGCGAGATATAACGATTTTCGGCGTTATGCGTAAGTCCGGTATCCTTTACGAATTTAAGGTCAATGCCCGTCGCTTCCTTGAAAAACCTCGAAAGTTCGCTTTTTGCATAAGATACAGATTGCGTTTCAATCTCCGGCATTACGACTTTATATGAAGTCTTTCCGTCTTTAACCATATATGTCTCGGTCGTTTGATACGAGAATTTATGGTTTTCATTATATTCTTTTTCAAATTGCTTTAACGCCTCCGTATTTACGGCAAGTTCACTCGAATATTCAACGAATTTGTCATTATTGTCCGAATCGGGTTTCGTTGAATTTCCTCCTTTTTTACAAGATGCGAACACCGTCAGAAGAGACATAATTAAACATAGAAATATAACTGTTTTTTTCATAATTCCTCCTTATCCGACGTTAACGTAATAACTCTTGCTTACGCCGTTATACGTCTCGTCTACGACGTAAACGATGATGGTGTATTTCCCTGCTTTTGTAATCGTTATATCGGAAGTGGTGATCACGACAAAATTCTCGTTGGAATCTTTCACAATATAATACACGAGAAGATCTTCGTCCGCCGTAAAGTTATCCGTAGCGGTAAACTTCGGCTTGAAAGTTTCCCCGACTTTTACGTTCACCGTCTTGCCCTCGTTTTCCAGATTAAGTACGGGAGATTCGATATCGACAACCGTAACGATACGGTACAACAAGCTCGTACCTCTTCCGTTGCCTCTGCCGTCCGTGTAATTATAAAATATCGTGTATTCGCCGTAATCATCGAGAACAAGCCTGATTTCGCTTTCAAAATCTGTAATTCCGCTGAGTTCTCTTCCGTTTACGTCCTTTGCGGGAGCGTCGCCGTAAGCGCCGCTCTTCAGAACGGTTACGGAGAGTTTTTTATAAGACGAAGGCGATAAAACGTCGGCGGCGTAAGGTTTGCCTATTATTATTTCTTGTCCGAGCGAACCTACCTCGTCAGGTAATTTCGCATATACGTAAGGAGCGGCGACGTCGCTGACCTTAGTCGAAGCCGCGCTTACGGTTGTAAGCGACTGATTGCAAATTTCTCTTACCTTAACGTTAAAGCCGCTCGAAACTCCGTCGAATTTCACCGACATAAAGCACAAATCGCCTGCGAATTTGTTTACGGTTTCGATATTTCTCGTCCCGATAAGAAGTATTCCGCCGCTTATCTTTATCGACACTTTTGCGCCGTTCCAGTCGCTGTCAAGCGAATGACTTTCTCCGCCTATAGTCGCTGCATATCTTCCGTTTCTGCCGCTAATTTCTATTTCGTATTTATTATCCGCGTCGAAATAATCGGTTAAAGTTATCGTTGCGGAAGTCGCGCTTTGCTTTCTTCCATCCGAAGTCAACGGAATTTCAAAACCGAGACCAAACTGAGAGAAAACCAATGGATTTATAAACTCAAAATACGCATCGGAAGAGGATGCCGTCAATAACGGAACCCTATCTTCAATCTTAGCAAACATATTCCCATCGAAATATCTTGCGATTTCGACCGTATCGTCGTCACCATACCCGACGTCGACGATTTTTCTTAAATCGCTTTCGATATATACGTTTTCGTTGTTTACGCAAACCGTCTTGAATTGAATCGTTGAATTGCCTGCAACTACAAATTCTTTCGGGTTTATTTCGGCGTATTCTCCGCCGTCATAAGAAACGTAGGTTTTAGTATTGACGACCTCGCTTCCGCTTACCGTATAATTCCGCGCTTTGACGTTCAGAAGAGAATACTCCGCGTTTTTAATATAGTATCTGTTCGTGTATAACTTGTCGCTTTCGAATTTCGGAAGAGCGTTCGGCACAACGTTTACGTCCGCCGTGATTTCTCCGCCGTAGAATATATCCGAATATGTATATTGAATCGAATAAGTTCCCACCTCTTCAAATACGTAAATCTGCGAGAAGCTTTTCGCTTCGATTCTTTCGCCTTTCGGCGTTTCGATCGTCACAGCGACACTAAGAATATTCTCGTTGAGCGAAGTGATATCCACAATATCCGAAAGTTTGTATCTCTCGCCTGCCGAAACATTCCCGCCGAGCTTACAGACAGCCGTAATTCCGTTCTCGGCATCGACGGCGTAAAGATTGATCGAAAGTTCGCTTCTGTTGCCGTAAACGTCGTAAGCAAAATAATCTATGACATACACGCCCTTTCTCGCGGGAACGAATTTACCGTTTTTAACACTTACGTTGCTTGCGTTCGCTGTGTTCTTTTCATAAGTGACGGCGTAGTCGGCAAGTCCTCTTATGCCGTAATCGTCATTAACGGTCACTTCGGGAACGATAACTTCCTTTCCGACCGCTATTTTATACTCTTTCTCGAAATCGTTCGGTTGGAAAATCGGGCTTAAATCGTCGTTATAATAATCAGTCGTCAAAAAGTCTCTGCCCGAAAAATCGCCGAGTCTTGCAATCTGTATGGGGGCTTCGCTTACGCCTACGAGCGACTGAGCGCGAAGAGATAAAAATACGTTTCCGTCGGTAAACCCTTTGAACGTATATTGATAAGCCTTGTCGTTGTTTATTTCCGACACGAGCGCGTTTGACGTTCCGTCTCCCACGCGGACGTAAATTTTAATCTTATTTTTATCCGTCGTATCGAGATAATAACTGAGGTTGGAATAGTTCCCGTTATCGGGATTGTTACCGTATACGGTCGTACCTTCCTTGCCTATTTCGAAAGCGTCCCTCCCGACTTTGACGTTGCCCTGTTCGTTCTGAACAAGCCCTACCGTTTTACCGCCGCAAGTTCCCGCAACAATGTTTGTGGAATAATACCTTTCTCCGCGTTTATAGGTTATGTCGAGATATACCGACGGATCGTAACAGTCGGTAAGTCTTAACGTTATGAAATTGCAAAGCACGGGTTCGGTCTGCATACAGTTGAACGAAATAAGATCTTTAAGATTATTCTCGTAAATATTGAACGGTTTATTGAGCTCGAAAACGTCGCCTTCGGCTAAACCGATATTCAGTCCGCCCGCATATCCCATAACCTCGAATTGCTTGTTAAGCGCGCCATATTCTATTCCGTCATTGCCCGAAATCAATTCAAAAACTTTCTTTTTTACTTTAAAAGTTTTTGCTGCGCTATAACGTTTGCCGTTTATCGTTTTTTCGTAAACGATAGAATACTCGCCGCAAACGTCAAGGGTAAGTTTTGCCGAAGAAATGCGATTGCCGTCGGGCAGAATCACATAGAATGAATCCGATTCGTAGTTTTCTCCGCCCACCGTCATAGTGGCTTTTTCAGGAACGTTTACGGTGTCTTTATATAAGTATTCCGTTCTTATTCCGCCGACGGAAACCTCAGCCGCGTATACGTTTTTGTCCTTTTCTATTCCGAACAAAAGCGCAGACGCGCACAACGCGATCATTCCGACAAGTAAAACCGATAAAATTTTCACTTTCTTAGTTTTTAGCATTTTTCCTCCTTATTCTTTGATACCGCCGAGAGATATGCTGCCCATCAGCTTATCTTTGAATATAATGAACAATACAAGTACCGGAACGGCAAGGAACATACATGCTGCCGTTTTCATAGGCAACTCCTGAAACATTGTGTTATCCGTTGCCTCTATTACTTTATAAAATACCATATACGCAAACGTGGGATAAGACGGAAGGTATAGATATAACGTCTGATAGTCATTCCAAAGGCTAACGAATTGAATGAGAAACACCGTCAGAATCATTTTTTGCGCAAGAGGAAAATATATTCTGAACGTTATCGTCAACTCCGAAGCTCCGTCTATCGAAGCTGCATCTCTGTAAACATTGGAAAGACCTCTGAAAAACGCATAATACACAAGGTAATATGTGCCGGAACCCGTCATTTTCTGTATATAATTGCCAAGCATATTGTCATACAGACCGCTATTTCTCAAAAACGTAAGTTCGGTAGGATATCTCCCCACGACAGGTATACACATTATTACGATATTTATCATGTGTAATGCTTTACACCATACGTAATCGTATTTTGCCGTTATGTAAGCAGTAAGAGCAGGCATAAAACACATGATAGCCGCGCCGCCGACCGTATAAAGAACAGTGTTGATCAGAATATCGATAAACGTAGCGTTATTAGCCCCGTTTAGCGAACCGCCGAACCACACTTTCTGATAGTGCGCAACCGCCTCCGTTCTGCCGTTCGCATAAAAAAAGGTCGCCTTTTTGTAGGTAAAGAGTTCTATTACCTGTTTGTAATTGAATAACTGAAAGAACTCTCTGCGGCTGTGATAGATGTACTCTTCGCCGGTTTCCGGATCTATCCACACGTGGCTTGCGTCGAGATCGGGAAAGCCGAGAATGTTCTTTCTCGTGTAAAAGTTAAATCCGCCGTTAATGTCTTCAAGGCTTTTGAGCGAGGTCATCACTCCCCATAAAAGAGTGATGATAACGAACAGCGCATAGATAATGAGGATCGCGAAAACAATCGCGAATATAACGGTCGTAACCGTATTTCTTTCAACTCTTTTTTTCATATCAATCCGTCCTCGGTCCGTATTTGTTTAAAAGATGTCTCGTGACGAGCGTTACGGGGATTACGACGAAAGAAAGCAAAAGCCCCATCGCCGACAACGAGCCGTAAGTGTTGTTCGTGGTACTCTGTCCTCCACCCGAAGTTTTTCCTACTCTGCTTGCTTCCATATAAAGAAAATGTCCGATATTCTCAAGCGAACCGACTTCGTTATATTTATACAGAGAAAACATTCTGAACTGATCGGTGAACAACGCTGCCAGAGCGACGGTGAAAAGCGTTACTATCGTCGGGAAAATGGTGGGTATCGTGACGTATATAAATTCCTGAGCAACGTTAGCCCCGTCGAGTTGCGCCGCCTCTGACATGGAAATATTGACGTCTTCCATAGAACTCGAATAAATAAGACTGTTGATGCCGAACCACATAATTATGTTGAAAACTATCGCCGCGCCTCTTTTCATCGATTCTTCGGTGAGAAGCTGATATTTCGTCGCGTCGGCAACGTGGAACCAATTGCTCATTATTTCCGGTATTACGTTGTTCGTCATGCATCTGTAAAGCGTTGCCACAATTATTTCCGAAAGGATATACGGCATGAACAGCATAACCTTGAAAAACTTGCTCATAAAGCACTTTTTATAGATATAAAAAGAGAAAATGAGTGTGAGAGGCGTAACGAAAAACAGATTTATCGCCTCGAAAATAAGCGAATTTTTAATCATGAGCCATCCGTTCGCGCTGAACAGCTGACCGAGCGCGTTTTTGAAGTTATCCAACTTCGCGAATTTCGTCACCATTCCCACGCCGCTGATGATTTCATATTTTTTGAACGCCAATGCGAACGAATTTAAATTTATATACAGATAAAAAACCAGAAAATGCGCAATGGGAATCGCTAACATCAGAAGGGAAAAAACCGCTCTGCGCTTGTTTTCGATGATAATTCTTTTACCCGTTTTTCCGAATGTCATAGAAAAATACCTCTGTAATTGCTCCGACCGACGGCGGTTGCGGTTTTAATTTTTGCGACAAAACCACCGTCGGTTGGAATCGGCAGGGGATCGCGTTCCCACCGACAACGTTTTTATCTTGTTATTTCTTTGCGTTCTCGAGCAAAGTTTTCCAGATAGCTTCGGAGAGCGTAGAACCCGTATAAATATCCTTCGCCGTTCTTCCGTTTCTGTACGCCTGAAGATAACCTTCCATCATAACCTGCCCGTTATAAGTGTAATAGTTGAGCGCGCCGCCGAAACCGAGAATGAAACTCGAAAGGTTTTTATACTGAACGGGGTTATCGGAAGCAGCGGTTATAACGTCTGCTTCGCTTCTGAGTTTCTTGAAACTCGTGTAGTAATAATCGCCGAGTTTTTTCTCGTCGTAATCGTAATTTATAGGAATGTTCATTCCGAGGTATTCGGTGAACGCAGCTAACTCCGCTTTCGAATAAAGGAATTTAAGGAAGTCGGTAACGGCTTTCTTCTTGCCTGCGTTTTCGGATACGCGGTTGTTTACGAACATGAAGGAAGAACCGACGTTAAGCATCGTGTTCTTTTTGCCCTCGCCTTCCGCTACCGATCCTTTTAAAGTCGTCGGCAGGCACATATAGCTGAGTTTACGCTCTTTTCCGCCGCTCGTTCTCTTCCACTGAGTGAACGCCGCGCCTTTGTTGTAAAGTTTCGCTTCGTGATACCAATATGTTCCGTCGATATACATAGCCGCTCTTTCGTTGGCGTTGGTTGCGATGAAAGTCGTCTGAACCTTATCCGTGCTCGTGTCCGATTTGGTTTCGGAATGGAACCAGTCGTTATCGTTTGCGAGCTGCATAAACGCAAGCGCATAGTATCTGGACGCCATATCGTACATTTTGTAACCGGTTGTGTCGTTTAAAACAACCTTTTCGGTTATCGGCATAGGAATGTTTTTATCACCGAAGAAATATTCGCCGTCTTTAAAGCCCGTTACGACCTCAACGGGAGTTTCGGAATATTCCGCCTTAATGCTTTTCATCGTCTCCGCGCCTTCGAGAGCCGCCCAGATCGCCTGAACCATATGGAAGGAATAAACCGAACCGCCCGCTCCGCCCGGAATTATGAACGGCGAACCGCCTTTAGATTTAATATAATCACAAAGTTGAGCGAATTCCTCGAGCGAAGAGGGCAAACCGTCGTCGGACGTGCCGTATGCGCCGTCGGGACCGCAGGATTTCTGCATGTCCGCAGGATCGACGAATTTAACCGTTCCGTATTTGCCTTCGTAAGTTACCGATTTGATTGCGTCCGGTTTTGCAAAATAAAAACCTTTCTCTTCGAAGTAGTTTATGTCATAAGTTAAGCTGTTGCTCCATTCGTACTGCGGAAGTCCGTAATAATGGCGTTGTCCGTCCGCGCTTTCGTAACCGAGCATTCTCTTCTTTGCGTCCGCGTCGATCGTCAACCCCTGCTCGCCTTCGATGTAATTTACAATTTCATCAAGTTGCATAAGTTCATTCGATGCCGAATAAGTGTACATATCCGCTTTTGCTTCATCGAGATAGATATCGTTACCGTCCGAACTGAGGCTGTCGTAAGGAATAAGTTTATTGTCCTGAATCGTTATGTCTACGCCTTTCTTGCCGCTTTCGTAAGATTCGTCTTTCTTAAGTTCCGTAAATCTTGCGGCGGCGTCCTGAATCCATTTTATCGCACCGTTTCTTGTTGCCGTCCCCGTAAAAAGAAGCACGTTAATGCCGGTTTCGGCAGACGAAGGTCCTCCGCTGTTTCCACCGGTCGGTGTTTTGTTTCCTCCGCCACATGCAATAAGAGTGGCAGACATACATAACGCCATAGCGCCGCATAATGCTTTTTTAATAAATTTGCTTTTCATTTTTTACTCCTGTCAATTATATTTAATTACCGAAAGGTTCTTAAATTTCCTTATCGGACGATTGTACGTTTTTTGTTTTTTCGGGCGGAAAGTTTTCCCGCCCGCCCGAATTCATTACAGTTATTACTGTGGAATGGTAAGCCCGTCGATTCCTGCAGCCGGAATGATCCCGTTTGAATGAACAAGTCCTGCCAAAGATTTAGCGTTGACCACGCAATTTTCAAACGTATTCGCTTTTTCCGCTTTGTAATTGCCGTAACTCATGCCGAACAATGTATCGAGATCTTTACCTTCGGCGTTTATAGTTACGTTTTTATAATGCGTCGTATGGCTCATAAGTCCCGTTATTACGCCGCCTTCCTTCGTCGTATCCAATGTTCCGGATACGCTCTTTATATTTATAGTTACGCCTTCTATCGTCGCGCCGGTTATGCTGCGAGCCAAAGTTTGTCTGCCGTTCTGATAATAGTAAACGTTGAACGTTATGTTCTTAACGACCGCGCCGTTACCTATTATTCCGAACAATCCGTGCGTTCCGAAGGCTCCGTCAACGGCAAAACCGCTACCGTCAAGCGTTCCTCGGAAACCCACGCTTCCGTCTGCATTTTTCCAGTCTCCGTTGTTCGCAACGCTTATCCAAGCTGCGCTTGAGCCTACGTTCTGAGTTAATTTGTAATACCCGTAAACAACGTTATCCGTTCCTGCCGTCATTGCCGCGGTAAGTTCGTCTATAGTGGAAATCATTTTGGTTACTACAAGAAGGTTTACGGTTACGACGTAATATTTGCCGTCTTTTTCTACGGTAACTTTCAACGTTTGCATTCCGTGCTTTTGTTTGTTTGCCTTGAATGCGTCGGATATAGTCAACATACCGTTTGCGAAAACAGCGCTTTCGCCGGCAAAAGTTGCACCTATCACGGTCGAGGCGGCATATTCTCCTAAATCGACGGCGAGGTTGCTCGCGTCAGACAACACGATTTCCCTATTGCCTTCCAAAGTTACGGGATCGGCGACAAGTTCAACCGCCATCGTTATTTCAAAAACAACGGTCAGACCTTGCTTGTTTTTAGCCGTAACGCCGAATTTTTTAACGCCTATCTGAAAAGCGGTGAACGCATCGGCATTGATCGTCAGCACTCCGTTTTCAAAAGAATACGCGGTAAATTCTTCGTTTTCTAAAACGATAGAAGTTATTTCGGTTAAATCGGGCAACTCGATTACAGCGGCTTGCCCTACCGTCATATTATCGGCGGCGACAGTGTCTTTATTCAGAGTAACGTTAAGACCTTCAACGCCCGCAATAGGCACCATCGGTTCAGCCATACCCGCCTTTGTTGTAATACAAATTATACCGCCGATCGACCCGGCTTCTACCGTACAGTTCTCAAACGTGTTGTATTTTGCCGGATTATAATTCCAATAAGAGAAACCAAACAACGTATCGAGATCGGAAGAAGATTTGATTTTTACGTTTATATATTTTGAAGAGTGGCTGAGTAACGCAGTAATTACGCCGCCTTCTTCATAATAAGAATTGCTCGATCCGCTTATGACGTTGATCGTTACGTTTTCGATCGTTGCCTCGGTAACGGTACGGGCAAGAATAGTTCTTCCGTTACTGTAATTATAAGAGTTGACCGTGAGATTCTTGATGTATGCGCCTTTACCGACTATTCCGAATATACCGTTGTTGTAGATGATTGCAGAAATACTCTTGTCGTTTCCGTCAAACGTTCCGCGGAATCCGTAAAGTCCGTCCGCGTTCGACCAATTTTTACTACTGCTACCGTTATTTATTCCGTTATAGTTGGCTGCGCCGAGATCCGCGACCAATTTATAATAACCGTATATTGCGTATTCGTCGCCCTCGCCCTTGAGCGCGGCGTTCAGCCCGTTCATGTCCTTAATCTCTTCGGTAACGAGAATTACCGGCACTTGGAGTTCGTGAGAGTAGCCTTGCTCGTCCTTAACGGTAACGATTACGTTTTGCAAACCATGATGTTCTTTATCTGCCTTAACCTCATCGGGAATTGCAAACGATGTGATTTCGCCGCTTATTTCCACGCCGTTGATAGTCATTTTCTCAACGGAAGCATAGGTTGCGCCCTCGATTACAAGCGCGAGCCCGCTTGCGCTTACCACTAATTCTTTACGGGCTGAAGTAACCGTTTTATCATAAGAATAAGTTTCATTCCTATAACCGCATGAACAAACGATATAATCGAATGTATGATCGGAAGAATCAACCGTGTAAACGTGCGCTTCAGCCCTAAACAAGGCATTGTAAACGATTTCGCCGGTTACCTCGGCAAGTTCATTATCCCAACCGTTAAAAACATAGTGATTTTCGGCATCGACATCCTTAGCCGGATTCGTTTCGGGCACCGTAGGCACTGTTCCGTATTCTACTTGTTCTTCTTTAAGAACCTCATCGCCGTTTTTAAACGTAACTTTGTATGTGTTAAGCGTTTCGGTGAATTCTGCGTTGTAAACAACTTCGCCCGTTACCGCGGCAATCTCTTTATCCCAACCCTTAAACGTGTAAGTGTACTGCGCGTCTGCGGCTTTAGTCGGGTTTGCGGGTGCCGTGGGCACTGTTCCGTATTCTACCTGTTCTTCTTTAAGAACCTCATCGCCGTTTTTGAACGTTACTTTATACTTGTTAAGCGTTCCGGCGAATTCTGCGGTTAAAATAATATTCCTGTCGATATTTGCAAGATCGACCGTTTTCCCGTTTTCGTCAACCCACCGCGCGAACGCATAGGAATATTGCGCATTGCCAGGTTTTTCGGGCGTGACAGAATATTGCGGAAGAGAACCATAACTTACGTTTTCTTTGGCAAGTTCGGTTCCGTCGTAATTTTTAAACGTTACCGAATAAACCTCGGGAGTCCACTTCGCCGTCAAGGTCATATCTTTTTCAACCGTATCGGTTTCAAATACCCACTCGGCATCTCCGTTATACCAGCCGCCGAAAACATAATGTTCCTTTACAGGGTTTTCGGGATTGCTTAATTTTCCTCCCGATTCGACCTGCAACTCGGTGATTTGCGTACCATCGTTTGAATCGAATCTAATCGTAAGATAACTTACGTCATCGAAACAACTTGTGGCAAAAATCAAGAAGATCGATAAAATCAGCGTTAAAAAAGCTACTCTTTTTCTCATCATACACTCCTATCAATTGTTTTTATTTTCCATCGCAAATGCGACAAACCCCTTATTGAATACCATTCATTGCCTGCATCAGTTTTCTTTAATGGTAAGCCCGTCGATTCCTGTAGCCGGAATGATCCCGTTTGAATGAACAAGTCCCGCCAAAGATTTAGCGTTGACCACGCAATTTTCAAAAGTGTTCGCTTTTTCCGCTTTGTAATTGCCGTAACTCATGCCGAACAATGTATCGAGATCTTTACCTTCGGCGTTTATAGTTACGTTTTTATAATGCGTCGTATGGCTCATAAGTCCCGTTATTACGCCGCCTTCCTTCGTCGTATCCAATGTTCCGGATACGCTCTTTATATTTATAGTTACGCCTTCTATCGTCGCGCCGGTTATGCTGCGAGCCAAAGTTTGTCTGCCGTTCTGATAATAGTAAACGTTGAACGTTATGTTCTTAACGACCGCGCCGTTACCTATTATTCCGAACAATCCGTGCGTTCCGAAGGCTCCGTCAACGGCAAAACCGCTACCGTCAAGCGTTCCTCGGAAACCCACGCTTCCGTCTGCATTTTTCCAGTCTCCGTTGTTCGCAACGCTTATCCAAGCTGCGCTTGAGCCTACGTTCTGAGTTAATTTGTAATACCCGTAAACAACGTTATCCGTTCCTGCCGTCATTGCCGCGGTAAGTTCTTCTATAGTGGAAATCGCTTTGGTTACAACAAGAACGTTTACGGCTACGACGTAATATTTGCCGTCTTTTAAAACGGTAACTTTCAACGTTTGCATTCCGTGCTTTTTAACGTTTGCGATATAATCATCGGTAACAGTAAGTTTCCCGTTTGCGTACGTTACGTTTTCACCGCCAAGAGTTGCCGAGAGAACCGTTGAATCCGCATAGTCGCCGAGGTCCAAAGCGTATTCCGTTCCGTCAGCAAGAATAATCTCTCTATCTCCGCCAAGCGCAACCTCTTCGGCCGGCAACACTATAGTTGCGCCGAGATAGACAGTAACCGCTTTATCGCCGACCTTACCTTTTAAAACAAACGTTTTTGCGCCTATGTCGGACACAGTAAAGTTCTCTGTTATAGTAAGAATTCCGTTTTCAAACGTGAAGCCCTTAATCTCTCTTCCGTCAAACGTTATCGAATTGATTTCGGTTACGTCGGCATTTTCGTTGCCGAGAGTAAATTCCGCCGAACCGCCGACGAGCGCGGTATTGTTTTCATCCTCGTATGAACGAACGTAAGCGACTGTTATTCCTTCCACTCCGTCTATCGTGTAAAGAGATTCCGCAACGTTTGCTCTGAGGCAAAGAAGTCCGCCGATAGACTTAACGGTTACTTTAACGTTTTCGAAGGCATTTGCCTTTCTTGCGTCGTAATTCCAATAACTGCAACCGAACAGCGTATCCGTTTTCCCGTCTGAATTGATTTCAACGTTTCTGTAAATCGTCGAATGACTCATAAGCGCGGTTATAATTCCGCCCTCGGTGAGATAGGAGTCGGATTCTCCGCTCTTGATGTTTATCTTAACGTTTTCGACTACGGCGTCTCTTATCGAACGAGCAAGAACGGTTCTGCCGTTCGCATAACCGTATGCGTTTACGGTAACGTTTTTGATGACGGCTCCTTTGCCGACAAGTCCGAATAAACCTCTCGTGAAAACAGTGCCGGTTATGGAATGTCCCGCCCCGTCAAGCGTTCCGCGGAAGCCGTAAAGTCCGTCCACGTTCTGCCAGTTTTTATCGTTTCCGTTGTTGAATTCCGATCTGGAGTTGCCGATATCTGCCGTCAATTTATAATATCCGTAAATCGCGTATTCCGCGCTGTCGGATTTCATAAGTTCGTTGAACCGAACAACGTCGCCTATCTCCTCGGTTATTACCGTAACGGGAATGTGCAATGTATAGAATTTATTGTCTTTACCGATGAGTACGGTAAGCGTATTGTTTCCGTGAATCAACGGGGCTGCTCTGAATTCCGAATCGATATTCAAAGAATTTACGTCGTTTCCGAAATAATATCCGTTGCAGGAAATCGAATAAACCGTCGCGTCGCCGAATTCTTTAAGATCAACCGAGTTTTCTTCTCTGCCGACGAAAATTTCCTGCGTTTCTTCTAAAAACACCTCTTCGGATTCGGTAAATATAACCACTCTGATTTGTGCTTTGACGAGAATTCCGTTTACGCCTTCAAACGTAATGTTTATGGTCGTTTCGCCTAAGTTTTCACCGAATAACCCGCGGTCGTTAAATAAATATAACACGCCGTTTGCAAATTTGTATTCGGTGATTTTAACGCCTTTGCTTTCAACGCCGACAACCTTAGAACCCTTGAACCGTTCGCCCACGTTCAACTCGATGTTCGAACCTTCGACGTTTATTATGTCTGCAACGGCGATTTCGACAGTATCGGTTATTTCGCCGTCGAATCCGTAAATATCTTCAAGATATACGGGAACGTAAATTCCGTCTGTATATTGCCTTGCAAGTTCTTTTACATATTTCGCGTTGATAAGGCAGGAAGTAAAATTATTCCCGCCGAACGCGTATTGCTTATCGAAGCCAAACAAAGAATCGAGTTTGGCATTTTCGGCATGAATACTCAACTTTTTGACCGAGTTGCCCTTGAACGATTTAGTCGTAACAAGCCCTATACCGTCAACCCCGATTCCGGGAACGCCTTCGGAAACACTTATCGTTACGTTTTCGATAAACGAGTTGAGAACATAATCGCCCATAACCGACTTGCCCGCTTCATTTACGCCGCCGCTTACCGCAAAATTTACGTTTCTTATGGTTGCTCCGGCGATGACGTAGCCGAATAAACCATGGTTACCGAGAGGCGCGGTAACGGTGTACCCGTTACCCTCAAGGATTCCGCAGAAGCCATTCCTGCCGCTGAATGAGGCTTTTGCTTCGTTTGAGAAGGAACCGAGAGTTATATCGTTTTTAAGTTCGTAGTAGCCGTAATTTCTCTCCGACGTAATCGTCAGCGCAGAGATCAGATCTTCTGCCGTGTATATATATTTCGTTACGACAAACACTGGAACTTTAATAATCTTTTTGCCGTTTTCCGAGTTTACCACAACGGTCAATTCCCTTTCTCCGTAAATATTTGCAAACTTACTTCCGTCTATGGAGTCAAGTGAATTACCGAGCGATACGTTATTGATGGATATACTTTCGACAGAACTATACGCAACGTCTCCGAGATTCAGGGTGTTAGCGGTTTTTGCAGCCTCCACCACCTGCCTATCCCCGACGACGTATTCCGTTTCGACCGGCGTATAGTCTGAAATCATAATTCTTTTTAAACTTTCAATGTCTTCATGTGACACGCCGACATAATCGGTAAGGAAACTTTCGATCGCATAAGAAAGCGTTCCGCCTTCCGCGCCATAATTGTTTTTTATCGCATTCATCAAGGCGCCGAATGCCACAAAATTGTCGTAGTCGTTCTTCATTACGCCGATTTCGGTAAAATCGCCGTTTTTAATCTCGCTTCTGTATCTCAGTCCGGAAACCTTTGAAAAACTTGTCAACTCGTAATCTCTGATCAGATCGGCTTCGCTTACACCGAGAAGACCGTTAATCAGAAACGCCACGGTACCCGTTCTATCCGCGCCCGCGTTACAATGTATATAGACAGGATAATTACGCTCGTCTGCAAGAACTTCGAAAATGCTTTTCAAAGAGCGTCTCATTGCATTTTCATTCCTTACCGCATTACCCGTCGCATATGACAGGCGGCGCGCATCGTTCTTATTCTCCGTCGAATCAGCCGGCGTGTTTCCGTCATGCGGCAAAGCGTTCCAGACCGACGGTTCCAGAATATCGGTATATTGACCGATCGTATATTTATAGTACGGAAGCGACGCGTCTACAAAATTCACCGTCTGATCGGCGTCATCTTTGCCCTGCGCCCTGAGATCTATTTCCGTTTTGATTTTTAAGTCGTCTTTAAAAGTTTTCAGCCCGTTCTCAGTTAATTTATTATCGCCCCAATTACCATATCCGTTAAGTTGGTTTCCGCGATATATTTTCCCGTAATTGACAAAAGAGCCGTCCGCATTCCAGCCTCCGAGATCTCTTATATTCGAAGTTCCCTCGGCATAAATCAAACGAACGGAAAGATCTTCCGTCTTAAAAACGGAAGTGTCCGACATGTCGAATCTATCGCCTGCAACTTTCCAATAATATGTCGTAGACGGCAGTAAGTTATAAATGTCGAGTTCCCTCGTAAAACCCGAAACGACATACGAAGTTGCGTTATCGAAATTTTCGTTATCGGCAATGTAAATCGTATATCTCACGCTTCCGTTGCCGTTCCAGGCAAGTTTTACAGGTAACGCTCCGAAATCTTTTGACACCTTATCCTGCGGTAAAGCGGCTATCTGCTCCGAAACGTCAGAGGCAGAAAGATATTCCCTTATAGCATCATCGACAAGTTTAACATTGCCCGCCTCGGGAATTTCTTTAAGAACGATTTTTTCATCTTTGATTTCACTCGAATCTTCCGAATCGCCGGGGTCTTCAGAATCGTCAGGATCAAACGGGTCCGAAGGCGAAGCAGAAGGATCGCCCGATACTCCTCCGCCACCGCCCGCGCAAGCAACCGTGCACGTCAAAGTAATGACCATAACGAAAACAAGAAGCATCGCCGCTAAAGTTCTGCATTTTTTTAGATTTTTCAGATCGCCTGACAACATTTTTTCTTTCATTTTTCCTCCGTTATCGATTTACATGCCCCTTTCTTCTTATGAAGAGAAGCGATTCATATTATTAAATGTTTATTTATAGCCGATAAAAGTGTTCCTTTCGTCGAAGACGAAAGGAAGGGTACCCTTCCTTTCGTCGAAGACGAAAGGAAGGGTACCCTTCCTTTTTTCCGATTTTAAGCCGTATTTTGGGTCACATCCTACATTTAATCGTTAGACAATCACGGAGCGAGACTATACCTTTATACCCAAAATGCGCGTAGTATCATATATTAATGTCGACGATTTTGCAATAATTTTACTCGCAAAATCCCGATATTATCCCATTGCAACACTTGCATTATACACCACAATGTGATATAATTATTGTAAAATTCAATCAAGTTTTTGCAGAATCCTATCAATATGAAGAAAAAGAACCAAGATTATCCCGTAAAACTTAATAAACATACAAATCCGTTTTATTCGCTTAACAACGTTTCCGCTTTCTCTCAGGGGTTTGCCTATTATCATAACCGCTCTTACCCGATCCTGATGCACTCTCACGACTATTACGAACTAAACGTGGTTACATACGGTGAATGCAGGCACTACGTTAAAAATAGAAATCACGCTGCAAAAGCCGGAGATATGTTTATGATTCCGCCGTACACCGAACACGGATATTGGTCGAACGACGAAAAAACAAAAATTTTCCATCTTATTATAAGGAACGACTTGTTGAATGATTATAAAAAACAACTCGATCACTACCCCGGAATGAAAATATTATTCGAAGTCGAACCGCAAATCCGACAAGCATTTAATAATCTTTCGCTTAACATAAATATTTCCAAAGAACTCCTGAACGATTTTGTAAGCGATTTCGACGAACTTATCGACATAGATAATAAAAAGGACGAAGACGATAACATAAGGTTCGATCTGAAAACCGTATGCCTTTTGTGTAAACTCGCAAAGTTGATTTCGCAAAGATATGCATCGACGGTCGAAACGCGCGACAACACAGCCGACTATATAATTTTAAAAACAACACAATACATGGAAGAAAATTACGCCTCGAAAATCGCCGTGGACGATTTATCTAAGATAGTAAATATGTCAACGTCGAATTTCTTCAGGTACTTTAAAAACGTTTTTAATACGTCGCCTATGGAATATCTTAAAAAAATCCGCATTGCTCACGCCACCACCATGCTTTCGTCAACGGACAAACCGATATCTTTTATAGCGCAGGAATGCGGATTCTTCGATCAGTCGCATTTTACCAATGTATTCAAACAGTCCACGAATATGAAACCGAAAGAATTTCGTCAGAAATCCCAGAACCAAAGCAAATAGTTTTTTTATAACGGTATAAATCCAATTGTCAACATTGTCTATTAACAAAAAAGCACAAGGCCTACTAAATCTTGTGCTTTTTATGTTTTGTAGCTTTTTCGTACCACAAAGATGGCTATCACATAAGATGAATGGCAACGGCATTTCACAGTAATATTTTTTACCTTCCGCACCTATCTTCTCATCGTAGCAATTATCATCTTAAAAGATTTTATATAAAGTCTCGCAAAAACACTCTACGAACAAATGTTCGTATGTTATAATAAATCTAACTCATTATGAGTTTATGTGTCGCGCCATAAGAAAAGGCGTTGTCGGGTGTGAAGATATTGCCCGATCGTTCGTTCCCTTTCGGGGAATCGAATAGGTATAATTACCGTCGTTTACCATAGAGTTGCTATTAAGTGTAGCAATTCCGCGACGGGCGTTGAAATCGTTAAAAAAGAGAGATTTCAGCGTGGGTTTTATTGTGATACGATTTTTTAGATAAAATCGACCACAAATTAAATAATCGGGATTAAAATCCGTGCAAAGAACGAGCCTATAAAGACAACCGAAATCGCACGGATTTTTTTATCTACGGATACAAATCGGAGGTGCATTATGTAACGAAAATTAAAACTTAATACTTGTGTTTTAAGTCGGTGATAGAAAAAATATCAGCGGCTTTTT
>ERZ1106952.73-NODE-73-length-76674-cov-138.206842_pt1 | contig 76674 bp, 74 predicted proteins | sample MGYA00403677_ERZ1106952 | MGnify/ENA primary metagenome ERZ1106952 (study PRJEB35170, sample SAMEA104062415) | human gut metagenome | biome: human gut; feature: human-associated habitat; material: faeces | place: Denmark | collected 2012-05-14 ... | reverse complement strand
CGCCTATTCAATATAGACAACAATCCTTAATAAGTGTAATATCTAATTAGATTTTTTTCTTAGTCCAACTTTTGGGGTTAAGTTCATTTTGTGGTGTATCCTTTTTTCTTATTTTTCTCTTACTTGACAACATCTAGCGCCATTATTTCGTCGATCAATACGAATATAAGCTGCTGCACATTCACCACCTGCATTATTTAAGCAAGTAGTTTTATTACACATAATCATATGTTCATCATGTTTTAATGACATTCCATCTTCATAAGAAAACTCAAAATTACAATTAGCATCAGATTTATCACACTTATGATAATCATTACAAAAAGCATCTTCAGAAATCGATAATTCGTTTTTTGAACAATGTGAACATTGATTATATTTACATTGATATTCGTGACATTTTAAATTAGTCATAATTTTTCCTCCAATAGTATTATTGGTAAGAGTTTTAATTTATATTAAAAATTATTAAAATAATGTTATTTAAACATTATATTGTGTATAATAAATGGCATGATATTTGGAAAGCATGTTAACAAATTTTATCTTAAATATTTTTTTAATTTCTTTATAGGAATACTTTTTTTGGTGCTTATTGATGTTGTGCAATTATTTGTACCAGAAATTATGGCTAATTTAACTAAAGCTAATGATAGTAATTCTTTAACTCAACAAATGATTAATCAAAACGCTTTATATATCTTTTTGATAGGTGTTTTTATGTTTGTTGGAAGATTTATTTGGAGAATATCTATTTTAGGTGGATCTTTTAAAGTGGCATGTGATTTAAGAGAAGAGATGTTTTCTAAAAGTGAAATTTTAGATAATAAATATTATCGTAAAAATAAAGTTGGTGGAATAATGTCTTATTTCACTAGTGATTTAGATACGATTCAAGAAGCTTATGGTTGGGGAACAGTTATGCTTGTTGATTCTGTATTTTTAAGTGTTTTATCTTTTTATAAAATGTTAAAAGTTAATGTTAAATTAACATTAATTTGCTTAATTCCTTTAATTGGATTATGTATTTTTGCTTATTTTGTGGATGTCAAAATTGAAAAGATTTATGGAGAAAGACAAGATGCTTTTGAAAGAATGTCTGACTATACTCAAGAAATTTTTACAGGATTAAGAGTGATTAAAGCTTTTGTTAGAGAAGTTTTAGAAGCAAAAAGATTTAAAAAAGTTAATTTAGAAAACAAAAATAAAGATATTGCTTTAGTAAAATTTTCGACATTTTTAGATACTGGTTTTTCAATTTTAATTGAAGGTATGGTCGCACTTGGTTTAACTGTTGGAGCGTTATTTATTTATCAATATTTATTCGAAGGTGGAAGTGAATTTACTCGTGCTGATATGATTGAATTTAATGGCTATTTTAATTCTATTATTTGGCCAATGATTGCCTTAGGGCAAATTATTTCTTTAAGATCAAGAGCAAAAGCTTCTTTAAAAAGAATTTCTTCTTTTCTTGATGAAAAAGTTGAAGTTAAAGATAAGGATGTTATTCAACTTGATAAATTAGATGGTGAGATTGAATTTAAAGATTTTTCTTATCATTATGATGATTCTTCTGATGTATTAAAACATATTAATTTAACAATTCATAAAGGAGAAAATATTGGTATTGTTGGTAAGATTGGTTCAGGTAAATCAACATTGGTTAGTTGTTTATTAAGATTAGATAATTTTGAAAAGGGTAAAATCTTTTTAGATCATCAAGATATTATGACTTTACCAATTAAATTTGTTAGAAATAATATTTCTTATGTTCCTCAAGATAATTTTTTATTTTCTACGACAATTGAAGAAAATGTAAATTTTGCAAAAGAATCTTTAAATGAAGAAGAAATTATAGAAGCTTGTGAATTTAGTGATGTTCATCATAATATTGTGGACTTTGTTGAAGCGTATAAAACATTAATTGGAGAAAGAGGAGTAACTCTTTCAGGTGGGCAAAAACAAAGATTATCAATTGCTAGAGCATATATTAAAAAAGCTCCAATTATGATATTAGATGATGCAGTTTCGGCAGTTGATGTTAAAACTGAAGAAATTATTTTAAATAATTTAAAAGAAAAAAGAAAAGGTTTAACTACTTTAGTAGTGGCTTCAAGAGTTTCTACAATTGAAAAAATGGATCGAATTATTGTTTTAAATAATGGTGAAGTAGAAGCTTTTGATACACATGAAAATTTATTAAAAATTTCACCAACATATTTAAGAATGGTTACTTTACAACAACTTGAAAAAGAAGCGGGTGATTATTATGGATAAAATAGATATCACTTTACAAAAAAAATATTCTGATAAAGAGATTATTAAACGTACTTTAATATGCATGAAACCTGTTAAAAATAAGTTTATTTTAGGGATAAGCTTAATTTTAATTAATATTATTTTTAATTTAATTACTCCAAGAATTGTTGGTTATTATATTAATGCTATTGATGAACAAAATATGCAAGTTGGATGTTTATGGAGTATTTTATTTTTTTGCTTTTGTTATTTTGGAATTATTGTCATCAATATGATTTTAACTTATATTGAAACTATGATTATTCAAAAAGCTGGACAAGAAGTTATTTTTAATTTAAGACAAAGTGTTTTTGAAAAAATTGAGTCATTTTCATATGAGCAATTAAATGAAATTCCTGTTGGTCGACTTGTAACTAGAGTAACTAATGACACTAATTCTTTAAATGAATTATACACGACAGTATTGGTTAATTTGCTTAAATATTCTTTAATGTTAATTGGTATTATTATTAATATGTTTTTAATAAATTGGATTTTATCTTTGTATATGATGTTAATAATGGTATTAATTGTTATTGTTACTTTAATTTATCGTCATTTTTCGAAGATTGCTTTTTCTGAAGAAAGGAAACAAGTTTCTAATTTAAATACATTTTTATCAGAAAATCTATCCGGTATGAAATTAACTCAAATCTTTAATCAAGAAGAAAAAAAGAAAAAAGAATTTGATGTGGTTAATAAAAAAATGTTTAAAGCTAAGAAAAATGTGATGTATGTTTTTGCTTTTTATCGTCCTGCAATATCTTTATTATATTTTTGCGCAATATGTTTAGTATTTTTAATTGGTTTTCCTCAAGTTTTAGAAGGAAAAGTCTTATTTGGGGTGACCTTTAATTTTGGTTTATTAATGTCTTATTATACTTATACGGATAATTTCTTTGGACCAATTCAAAATATTGCTGAGCAATTTGATCGTTTGCAAGCTGGTATTGTATCAAGTAGTAGAATTTTTAATATTTTAGATATGGAGTCAACTATTAAAAATAGAGTTGAACCTTTAAAAATTGATACTTTTAAAGGTAAAATAGAGTTTAAGCATGTTTATTTTGCTTATGAAAATGATGATTATATTTTAGAAGATGTTTCTTTTGTTATTACTCCAAAACAAACAGTGGCGTTTGTTGGCGCTACTGGGGCAGGAAAAAGTACAATTTTATCTTTAATTGTTAGAAATTATGATATTCAAAAAGGTCAAATTTTAATTGATGATATCGATATTAAACAGATAGATATTAATTGTTTAAGAAGTAAAATCGGTCAAATGTTACAAGATGTCTTTTTATTTTCTGGTACGATTAAAGATAATATTACTTTATTTAATGATAGTATTGATGAAGAAGAAATAAAAAAAGCTTGTGATTATGTAAATGCATCAAGCTTTATTAATAATTTAGAAAATGGATTACTAACTAAAGTTAGTGAAAAAGGTAGTAATTTTTCTAGTGGTCAAAGGCAATTAATTTCTTTTGCAAGAACTATTTTATCTAAACCTCAAATTTTAATTCTTGATGAAGCAACTTCAACAATTGATACAGAAACTGAAGTGTTAATTCAAGATTCTTTACAAAAAATGAAAAATATAGGCACGATGCTTGTGGTGGCACATCGTCTTTCAACTATTCAAAACGCTGATAATATTATTTGTTTAGGACATGGTAAAATTATCGAGCAAGGTACCCATCAAGAACTATTAAAAAAGAAAGGGTATTATTATAAATTATATCAATTACAATTTAAAGATTAGACTTTTAAATCGCCTTCTTTAATTAAGTTAAATTTTCTAAAAATTAAATCAATAATGAAAACTAAAACAAGTGGGGCAAGTATTTCAAAAAAGATAATAATAAGCCATGTGTTAACACTATTTCCCATACTTGCAATAGTACCTATTTGACCAACTAATCCTGCTGTTCCCATTCCAGCCGATGAACCCATACATTTCAATTTTATGAGTGTTGTTGAAATAGGCCCAAGTATAATAGAAGCTATAATAGTTGGTAACCAAATAATTGGCTTTTTAAGAATGTTTTTAAATTGTAGCATACTTGTTCCTATACCAATAGATATTATCATACCGATATTATTATCTTTTCTTGATTGAATTGCAAAGCCAACCATTTGTGTGCAACAACCAATTAAAGCCGCTCCAGAAGCTAAGACTAATCCTTCACCTTCACCAATAAAGATCATAGCAGCAATTGCAGCAGAAGAAATTGGTGCAGTTAAAGCCATTCCCATAACAACTGCAATAATACTTCCCATTAAAATAGGTTGAATTAAAGTGGCTTCATTAACAATATATTGAATACCATAAGTAACATAAATTGTTGGATATCTAACTAGTAAAGAAAAGATTAATCCTAAACTTATTCCACATAAAGGAACTAATAAAATATCCACTGGTGTTTTCTTTTGAAAAATCAATTTGAGAAGTAAAGCAGTTATAATTACTACTAGATAAATTGTTAATGGATCACCTATTTTCATTGAATTAGTAATTGTTCCATCATTAACAAATTTAGTGGTTAAAGAAAAATAACTACTAATTTCACCTACGGAAGCAAGAACAATGGTTTTTAAACTATCAGCTTTTAATGCTAAGGCTACTCCAATACCGATGCCAGCACCTGTTAAATTAGATAAAAGTGAGGAAGTTTGTTTTAAGATATTATTGAATTCTGTGTCGGGAAATAAACCTCCAATACTACCAATAATAGTGCCAATAATTAAAGTGGCAAAAAGACCATACGCCATACCATTTAATGTCGTAATAAAAAAGTCTAATATTTTATTTTCTTTTTTCATATAAAATTTCTCCAACAAATAATATATATGTTTTCAAACTTAATTTCATTAAAAATAGTGAAATTTTATGTTATCATGAACTAATGGAGAAAAAATATGGACAATAAAATTGTTGTTTCTTTAAAAAATTGTGGTTTAGGATATATCTATCAAAATGAAAAAGATAATGATCCGATTGATTTTTATTATCAAAATCAGGTTAAAAAAGTCAAAAATTCTTCAGGAATTGATGATAATTTTAACTTTATTAAAATGGATGAATCTTTTTTAAATAGCATTTTAAATAAAAAATATTCTTCTAAATTTGATAATGCAACTAAAAATAGAAGCCAAGAATTGATTAATATTACTAATTTAAATAGTGATATCAGTTTATCTTCTCCTACGATGATAGAAGCTAATATTAAAGGATCCTCTAATTATACATATCATACTAGAGTAAGTTTTTTTAGAAACACATTTTTTTCTACATGTTCATGCCCAGTAGGAAGTTGTTGTAAACACGCTTTTGCATTACTAGAAATTGTTAATAATAAAATTAAAAATTTTGATCAAGAAGAAACTTATAATTTAGATAATGATCTGGTTAGTACTTTACAAAAAATTAATACTAATAAATTTGATACTTATTATTTTGATTATTCAAAAATGAAATTATTTAAAGATAAGATTATTAATAATTTAAATGATAAGTTACTTGATAAAATATCTTTAATTTCAGAAGTTTATTATTTGAATTATACTTTATTTAGTCGAGCAATTATTTATTTTAGTGTTAATCTTGTTAATAATTATCTTTTAAATAATAGTAAAAAAACACCATTTGTTGATAAGTTAATATATGAATATAAAGCATATCCAAAGTATATAGATAATGAATTTTTTAGTATTCTTCATGATTATTTTATTGATAATTACAAAAGTTTATTATATAAAATGACAAATGATAATTTCTTTTATAATGGTTTAATGGAAGAAATTTTAAATAACATAGAATATGATGAAAATAATTCAAGTATGATTGTTCAACTAATAAATAATAATTCTTATGAATTTGATTTTGGTAAGAATTATAATCTTTTAGTTAATAATTTACCTAAAAAATATTTAAAAATGTTGATATTAAAAAATCGATATTATTTTACTGATTATATTGCTAAATTACCTATAATAGAAAAATTAGAGTACTTAACAGTGATAGAAGATAATAAAATTGATGATATAGTTTCTTCAATTGATATTAATAAGTTATCAGAAGAAGAAAGGTTAAATATTATAAAGAAATTATCTTTATTTTTAATAAATAATCAATTCAATTATCAAGAAAATATTGTTAATTTTCTTTTAAAGTTTGATTTAGCAAAATATACTTTACCTTTTTATGAACAATCATTATATAAAAAAATGGATAAAAATAAATTAAAAAAAGTTTATGATAATGTTTTTAAAAATAATGAATTATTTTACGATGAATTTAATAAAATTTTCACTTATAATTTTACTTTAAAAGAAGATATTTATGATTATCATAATTATGAAATTGTTTTTACATGTTGTTTAGAAGATAAAAATGTTTTTTCTTGCTCGTTTGAAAAAGAAGGTAAATTAAAAAATGAAGAAAATTTTCTTACTTTTAAAAATGATTTCTTTAATTCGTTTATAGGTAAATTACCAATATATTGTAATGATAAATTTTCTTCTTTAATAGATCAGCAAGAAAAAATTATTAAGAAAAATGATTTAAATAAACTTATTTCTTCTTTTGTTAGTGATGCAAGTTTTATTAATGAAAGTAATGTATCTTTAATTTCTAATTCACTTCAATCAATTAATAATGGTGATTTTGTTTTTTATTTTTATACAGACAATGTTTATAAAGTAAAATTTTATAATGGTAAAAAAGAATATGTTATAAAAGATTTAAGAGAATTTTTAAATAATTTTGATAGTAATGAATTATATCGTTTTAGTAAGACTTTATCATTTTGTTGTAATAAGAATAATTTATCTAGTCATGGTAAAAAAATGTTTTCTTTATTAAAAAAATTAGATTTATATTCTGATTTTATTGATGAAGAAGTTTTTAAAGATTATTTAAATATTTTAAATAAAAATGATATCATTAGTTTTAATGAAAAAAGATATTATTTTACTAAGGAAAATAAACAAATCGAATATTATATTGATGAAGATCATTTAATTAAAACTAATCCGGTTTTAGATTTTACTAATTTGATGTTATTTAATGATTTTGCTATTTATTTTGATGATTCATCTAAAGAAGCATATACCTTTGATGAGATAAATTATTCTTTATTTGGTTTTTTTACTAAATATCAAAATTTAAAAATAGATCTTGATGAGAAAATTTTAAATGCTTTTATAAAAAATGTTTATTTAACTAATAAAAATGAAATTAAAGTCTTAGATGAAAATCTTGTTAAAGAAATTAATGTTGATCGTATTGAATTGTATTTTGATTATGATGAAAAGAAAATAACTGTAGAAGAAAGAATATATCAAAATAATATTTTATTAGATAAAGATCGTTATCTATATGTTTCTACTTATCAAACTATTAAAATGTTTTTAGAACAACTTGGCTTTATTAATAATGAAATTGTTGATGAAGAAAAAGTTTATAAATTTTTATTAAGTGATTTATCTCTTTTAAATAAACTAGCAATTGTTTATTTGTCTGATTCAATAAAAAACAGTAAAATTAAAAGTTTTGAAAAACAAAAATATCATATTTCTTATAATAATAATTTAATGGATGTCTTTTTAGAAAATTCATCTTTTTCAGAAGAAGAGTTAGAGCAAATATATAAATCACTTAAAAGAAAAAAATCTTTTATTAGATTAAAAGATAACACTATTTTAAGTTTAGATAATGATAATGCAAGAGAATTCTATGAAGTAACTACTGATTTGCATCTTGATCCTAAAAAATTAAAAGAAAAGAAAACAATGCCAATCTATAATCGTTTTAAATTAATTAATTTAGAAAATGATTATCCTCTTGATCAATATATGGAAGAAGTAATTTCTTCAATTTCTTCTTTTAAAGAAAAACAAAATAATCTTCCATCTTATCAATATGAATTAAAACCATATCAAAAAGAAGCAGTTAATTGGTTACTTGAATTAAAAAAATATCATTTTTCAGGCATTCTAGCGGATGATATGGGACTTGGTAAAACTTTTGAAATGTTATCTTTTTATGATTTAGATAAAGAAGAAGCACCTAGTTTAATTGTTTGCCCTAAATCCTTAATTTTTAACTGGATTAACGAAATAAATAAATTTGTTCCACATACTATTTATCAAAAAATATTTGGAACTAGTGAAGAAAGAAAAAATATAATTAATAATATTGCTTTAAATAAAAGATGTTTATATTTAACTTCTTATGATTCTTTAAGAAATGATATTGAATTATATAAAAAAATTAAATTTAGATATGTTATTCTTGATGAAGCTCAAGCAATAAAAACTTTTACTTCTAAAAAGAGTATATCAACAAAACTATTATCTTCAGAATATCGTTTTGTTTTAACTGGTACACCAATTGAGAATAATGTTTTAGAGTTATGGTCAATTTTTGATTTTTTAATGCCAGGTTATTTTGAAGAGATTGAAGAATTTAAATCAAGATTTGAAACAGATGAATCATATAAAGAAATTGTTTATAAAAAAATTAGTTTATTTATTTTAAGAAGAACTAAAAAAGAAACTTTAAAAGATTTACCAGATAAATTTGAAAGAGTAATTTCGACTGAATTAACTAGTGAGCAAAAAAAGATTTATGATTCTTATTGTTTAGAGGCTAAAAAGATTTTTGAAGAAAATAATAATGTTTTTTCGATGTTACCTTTTTTAACTAGATTAAGACAAATTTGTGTTGAGCCAAGAACTTTTATTAAAAACTATCAAGGTGATAGTGCAAAGATTAATTTATTAAATTCAATTTTAGATGAATATCTTCCTCAAGGAAGAAAAATTTTGATTTTTTCTCAATTTGTAGAGGTTTTAAAGATTATTGGTGAAGATTTAAATAAGAAAAATGTTCCATATTACATGTTAACTGGAGAAACTAAAGCAGAAGTTAGATTAACTTTATGTAACAATTTTAATGATGAGAATTCTTTAGTTAAAGTATTTTTAATTTCTATTAAAGCAGGAGGAAGTGGACTTAATTTAATAGGAGCGGATACAGTAATTCATATGGATATTTGGTGGAATCAAGCAGTTGAAGATCAAGCTACCGATAGGACTTATCGCATTGGACAAAAAAAGAATGTTGAAGTTATTAAATTAATGTGTGAAAATACAATTGAAGAAAAAATTATTGAATTACAAAATAAGAAAAAAGATTTAATTGATTCTTTGATTTCTAAAGATGATAAATCAATCACTTCAATGTCTAAAGATGATATTAAGTTTATTCTAGGGTAAAGTCTAATTAATAAGAGAGTTTTTTATGGATGAATTAATTAAAATTGGAGAATTTTCTAAAATCAATCATGTTTCAATTCCTACTTTACGTTTATATGATGAATTAGGAATATTAAAACCTATTTATATTGATGAAAGTACAAATTATCGTTATTATTCGATTAATCAAAATGCTCGTTTAGATATGATTCAATATATGAAAGAATTAAATATGTCTTTAAGTGAAATTAAAGAAATTCTTGATAGTAATGATTTAAAATTAATTGAATCAACTTTAATTAAAAAGAAAAAGCAAATTAAAGATCAAATAAATGAATTAAATTTATCTTTAAATGCGATTAGTAGAACTATTTCTAGTATTGAAAGATTTCGTGAATCACCTAAAAAAGGAATGATAACTATTGAATATATTCCCCATAGAAAAATATATTCATTAAAAACCAAGATAAATTTCTATGATTATAATATTTCTATGTATGAAAAAGAACTTAATACTTTAAAAAATAATATGATTAATAATAATTTACCTCAAGTCTATTATTGTAATGCTGGATCAAGTATTGTTCAAAATGATTATATTAATAATCGTTATATTTCTAATGAAATATTTGTATTTGTTGATGATGATTTTCCTTCTTCAGAAAATGTAAAAAAAATAGAAAGCGGAATGTATGCTTGTATTTATTTAGATAATTTTGATGAAGAAATAGAATTTGGAAAAAGATTATTAGAATACTGTAATAAAAATAATTATCAAATATGTGGAGATTATATTTGTGAAGTTATAACTGAATTTAATGTTTTCTCTAATCAAAAAAGATCAATGTATTTACGTTTACAAGTTCCTTTAAAGTTTCGGTAAAAAATTATCGATTTGCTATTGACTCTCAACTTGGATTAGACTTTAAAATAAAATTAGGACAAGTTTAGGAGGAAAAAATATGCAAAAAATTAAAGTTGTTCAATATGGCTGTGGAAAAATGGCTAAATATATTTTACGTTATTTATATGAACATGGAGCAGAAATTGTTGGAGCAATTGATGTTAATCCAAAAGTAGTAGGTATGGATGTTGGTGACTTTGCAGGTCTTGGAGTAAAAACAGGTGTTTTAATTTCTAATGATGCTGATGCAGTTTTATCTTCATGTGATGCTGATGTAGCGATTGTTACTTTATTTAGTTTAGTTAGTGATTGTTATGATCATTATGTTAAATGTTTATCAAGAGGAATTAATGTTATTTCTACTTGTGAAGAAGCTACATATGCTTGGACTACTGATCCAGTAAGAATGAATAAACTTGATGTTATAGCTAAAGAACATGGTTGCACATTTGTTGGCTCTGGTATGGAAGATACTTTCTGGGTTAATATGGTAGGTATGGTAGCAGGATCTTGTAATAAAATTACTAAGATTTCTGGAGCGGTTTCTTATAATGTTGAAGATTATGGTCTTGCTTTAGCTAAAGCACACGGAGTAGGCTTAACTTCTGAACAATTTGAAAAAGATATTGCTCATCCAGAAGAAATAGAACCTTCTTATGTATGGAACTCTAATGAAGCTCTTGCTCATAAAATGGGATGGACTATTAAATCACAAACTCAAAAATGTGTTCCTTATTTCCATGATGGAGATATTTATTCATCAACAATGGGTAGAACTTTAACTAAAGGTGAATGTATTGGTATGGCCGCGGTTGTTACAACTGAAACATTCCAAGGACCAATTATTGAAACTCAATGTATTGGTAAAGTTTATGGACCTGATGATGGAGATATGTGTGATTGGACAATTGAAGGTGAACCAAATGTTGAATTCCATGTGGTAAAACCTGCAACAGTTGAACATACATGCGCGACAATTGTTAATAGAATTCCAAGCTTATTGAATGCACCAAGTGGTGTAGTTACTTTAGATGAACTTGAACCAATTACTTATTTAACATATCCAATGGAATATCATCTTTAATTAAATAATATTTAGCCCTTTAGGTGAAAACTTAGAGGGTTTTTATTTTGATTAATGTTTGTTTTATATTCAGAAGAATAATATAATATTAATAATTGATATAATGTAAAAAAATATGATGTCACCTATGTCAAAAAAATATATTAATAAATGAAATGGGATTATCATAATTATTTGTTGATTAATGATTTTAGGTTAATAAGGAAAAATAAATATGAAAAAGAAATTAAAATTATGTATTGGTATTTGTTTGATGCTTGGAATTTGTTCTTCTTGTAATAAGACAAGTGAAACAAATAGCATAGATTATACTATTTATGAATCAGCATATGGTGTTAAAGGAACAGAAATTTATTGTTGGGAAATTGCTGATAATGATTGGAGATGTGGTGCTTTACCAGGAACTAATATTAATAAATTCTATGAGCAATTAAAAATGATTCAAGATAATTATTCTTGTCCATTAGAGACAATGAAAGAAATTCTAGCTAATTATCCTGAAGAAACTAGAAAATATGCTTCAATTTTCATTATAAATTATCCTTTGGCAAAAGATGACTTTGTTGGAAGAATTCCTAATGAAGAAATATTAATTTACTTAAGAAACAAATTAGGATTATTATAATTATATTTTTAACTATTTACTTAATAATTCCAATTTTTAGTATATAAAAAGACTATGAATTTTTTAATTATTTGTTCATAGTCTTTTTGATTAAATTGTTACATTAAAGATTCGTAAAGTTTAATAATGTCTTGTAAAGTTGGATCTTTTGGATTTCCAGGTCTACATGCATCATCCATTGCAGATTGTGCTAAGAAAGGAATATCTTCTTTTTTAACAATAGCTTTTAAATCTTGAGGAATACCAACATCTAAAGATAATTGTTTTACAGCATCAATAGCTGCTTTACGATATTCTTCTTGTGTCATTTCATCAACACCTTTAACACCCATTGCTCTAGCGATTTCACGATATTTTTCACCAGTAGCAGGAGCATTATATTCCATGACTGTTGGTAAAATAATAGCGTTTGCTACACCATGAGGAGTATTATAAACTGCACCAAGTGGATGAGCCATAGAGTGAACAATACCTAAACCAACATTACTAAAGCCCATACCAGCAATATATTGTCCTAAAGCCATTCCTTCACGACCTTCAGGTGTATTGTTAACTGCACCTCTTAAATGTTTAGAAATTAATCTAATTGCTTCAAGATGGAACATATCTGACATTTCCCAAGCACCTTTAGTAATATATCCTTCAATAGCGTGAGTTAATGCATCCATACCAGTAGCGGCAGTTAAGCCTTTTGGCATACTAGACATCATATCTGGATCAACAACAGCGACAACTGGGATATCATGAGTATCAACACAAACGAATTTTCTATTTTTTTCTACATCAGTAATAACATAGTTAATAGTTACTTCAGCAGCAGTTCCTGCAGTAGTTGGAACAGCAATAATTGGTGTACATGGTTTTTTAGTTGGGGCAACACCTTCAAGAGATCTTACATCGCTAAATTCAGGGTTTTCAATAATAATACCGATTGCTTTAGCAGTATCCATTGATGAACCTCCACCAATAGCGATAATATAGTCTGCTTTGGCTTTTTTGAATGCTTCAACACCATGTTGAACATTTTGAATAGTTGGGTTTGGTTTAATATCAGAATAAATTTCATATTCTAAATGAGCATCATCTAATAATTTTGTTACTTTTTGGGTAACACCAAATTTTAATAAATCTGGATCAGAACAAACAAATGCTTTTTTAAAACCTCTTCTAACAACTTCTGGAACAATATTATTGATGGCTCCAGCACCATGATAAGATGTTTCATTTAATACAAATCTTGGCATAAAATTCCTCCTTTGATGCATGAAAATGTATTTAAGAATCTTTATAGATTCTATCTATAATATACAATAAAAAAATTATTTAATAAAGATATAAAAATGCTAATTATTATAACTATTTTGTTTATTTAATATTTAAATTTTCGTTTTAACTTTAAAGAAAATGTTAAATGGTCTACTATATTATCTAGGAGAATTATTTATGGATTTAACAGAATTTACAAATACGTTGCAAAACTGGATTGCTACAACGGGAATTAAAATTGTTATTGCTTTATTAATTTGGTTTATTTCTTTTAAAATTATTAATGTTGTGACTAAAAAAACTTTGAAGAAAGTTTTAAACTCAGAAAATAGAAAAGTAGATAAAACGTTAGCTAAAACTTTATCACACGCTATTAAAATTGTGTTAAAGATACTTGTTATTATTTGTCTTATTGGCTATTTAGGAATTGATACAAGCGGTTTAACTGCTTTAGTTACTTCTTTAGGTGTATGTGTTGGTTTAGCAGTTAATGGTACTTTATCAAATTTGGCGGGTGGAGTATTACTACTTATTACTAGACCATTTAAAGATGATGATTATATTGCTGCTTGTGGATATGAAGGAACTGTTGAAGATATTAAAATTTGTAATACAAAAATAAGAACTGTTGATAATAAAGTTATTTATATTCCAAATGGAACTTTATCAAACAGTACAATTGTTAATTATTCTGAAAAAGATCTTAGAAGACTTGATATTACCTTTTCTATTTCTTATTCAAATGATTTTGTGGAAGCAAAAAAGGTTATTGAAGAAGTTTATAATGCTCATCCTCTAGTTTTAAAAACTCCCGCCCCAACAGTTAGAGTTAGTGAACACGCTGATAGTAGTATTGATTTAACTGCTAAAATGTGGGTTAAAAATGGTGATTATTGGGATGTTAAATTTGATATGCTTGAACAAATTTTAAAAGCATTTGAAGAAAAGAAAATTGAAATTCCTTATAATCAACTTGACGTTCATGTTAGAAATGATTAATTAAAAATTAATAGTTGAGTAGTTTTTTTAATCTTTTTGTTGACTTTCTAATCCGTTAGAAAGTTCTTTTTGTTTAATTACAAATTTATCGGCTTCTTTTTTTATTTTATTATTAGTTATAAATTCTTGTTTAGGGGATTCATTAATAATTAATTGCTCGTAACTAAAATCGATATTTTTTGTTAAGAATAGTTGACGATATTCTCTTAATAAATCTCTTTGAACTTGATAACGATCTTCTTCTTGACATTTTGCAACAAGTTTTATAGCAATATTGCTTGTTCCATAATATGAAATACCTTTATAAAATGGTCCTTCAATAATTGCTGGTATTTTTTCTTTTAAATTGTCTAAATTATCTTTTAATAGTTTTTCAACTACTTCAATTGGCACATCATAAGAAAACTCACAATCAACAACTGCTAAAGATAATTCTCTAGACAAATTAACAACGTTTTTAATATCAGAATTATTTATTATTTTAATGTTTCCTGCTGCATCAATTATTTTTGTTGCTCTTATACCAATTTCATTTACTGTGCCACGAAAATCATCAATAGAAACAATTTCTCCAACTTCATATTCATTTTCAAAAATTATAAAAACTCCTGCGATAATATCTGCGATTAATGATTGAGCACCAAGACCTATAATTAGGGTAATAACTCCAACAGATTCCCATATAGCGGCAGTATTGATTCCAAAAGCTGTTAAAACGAGAAATATAACGATAATTGCACTTCCATATTTCACTAATCCATCAATTAATGAAATTATAGTTTTTGTTTTGTTCGATTTTTTCATTGTGTTTTTTAAAATAAACCTAATAATCTTTGATAGGGCAAAAACTACGGTAATTAATATTATACATTGAATAAAAACCTTATAATGTGTTTGTAAAATACTTGGGAGCATTGTTATATCCCAAATATTTTCTTTTGCCCAAATAACAAATACATTTTCTTTTGGTAATATTAATTCTAATAGCATAAAAATTATAAAGGTTAGAATAATTATTATTCCTAATGTATAACTGATGATTTTTGATATATTTTTCTTTTTCATATTTTACTCCTTAATTTATTATTTTTATATATTCTTTATATATATTTCCTAGTATTGGTATGTCTAAATATTCAGCATAATTATTGTAGTATTTATTGAAATATAGTTTTATTTCTTTGTTTAGCATGTTGCCTAGAATAGTTAATGTTGTTGAAGATGTTTTTTCTTCATAATTATCATATTGGTAATAATTATTATCGATTATACATTCTTTTTTTAAAAAAACATTATTTTGAAATGTTATATTGAGTGTTGTTATATTTTTTTCATTATTATAGTTTCCTGAAATACTAACATCACTATCATTAATTTCAATTCCACCTGATGGCATCTCTTGATTCATATAATAATAAATATTATTAAATTTTAACAAAGTATAATAAATGAAGTAATAATTTTTTTGAGGAATATTTTCTATTATTGAATATTTTTCATTGGAAATATTATGATAATAATCTAAATAAGTAATTCTATCTGTTTCTATAATTTTGTTATAAATAAAAGCATCATAATAAATATTTTCATTAGTAGAAGTAAAGTTTGTTTTTCGATAAATATTGATTGTTGAATCATCATTATAAGTAACTATTGATTCAGAAGGGTTAACATGGTTTATAGTTGGTTCAATAAATAATTCATTTGCATCATTATAAGAAAGAATTTGTATATCATCTAACATTTTATAAATGTTTTTTTCTGAATTAAGAATATTTATTTTGATTGTTCCACCATTATTAAATGTAATGTTATTTAAGATAAATTCAGTATCTAAAGGAATTATTTGATTATAGTTTGTTTCTTCACAAATTATTTGTAAAGAATAATCATTTGGTAATAAATAATCAAAATTAAATATAATAGGGATAGTGTCTTTACTTCGATCAAACATTTCAGCACGAATATTTGTTATGGTAAATATGTAATTCATGTGGTATTTTATTGGCTTTATTTTAATAGTATTTTGCTTATTGATTTGATTATCTACAAAATGTAATGTTCCATCAATTATTACTTCGCCTATATCACCTAATAGCATATCCAAAATAATTTGCCCTTTTTGTTCGAGATTATCAATTTTTAATTGATATGTCTTTGTTGAAGTTTTTAAATTTAAATCTAAATAAGCTTCATTCAAATCGTAAATTGTGTCAATAAAATAACTAACAATAAAATTTTGCCCATCAAAAGAAACTTCATCATTAAAGTGTACATTTGGTGATTTAATAATTGATGAATCTATTTTATATGATTCATAAACATGCTGTTCATAATTAAATAAACCGATATCTTGATACTCAAAATATATTTCACCAGCATTTTCTATTAATAAATCAATTTCTTGATCAGTTCCTAAGTATTCGTTATAGATATTATTATCTTTATCAGTTATCTTAAGCTTATATTGATAAGCATCTTTATATTTTGTTTCAAAATGCGTATTTATGTGTATGTTATAAGTATTTTCATCAATATATGTTATTGTCGCTTCTTTAGGAGAGATTTTATTATATGTTGCTTGATATGATTGATCAGGTAAAAAATCTTTTTTACTAGATGAAGCAATGCTTATAAATTCTTCGTTTAAAGTATAATATCCTATTTGGTATTGATATGATTTAATTCCAAAATAGACATCTATTTCAAAATGAAAATTATTTTTTTCTATATCAAAATGAATATAATCTTCTTCATATGTTTGCTTATCATAATATTGATGTACATAAGCAATATAATCAGTGTCTTCTTTATAATTATTAATTGTTCCTTCGATAAGTATTTGGTTAGGAATACTTTCTTCTTTATTAATAATCAATGGTGAGTTATGTATTAAAGGTATAATACCAATACTAGAAGCAGCAACGATTACAATTGAAGAAGTGATAAATAATGATGAATTTGAAGTTATATTTTTCAAAAAATTATTAAAATTATTTTTTTCTTTTGAATCAAAACTTTTATCATAAATTTCTTTAGTATATTCATTCTCTAGTATTTGCTTAAATTCATTAGAATGATATTCTTCGGCTTTATATTCTTTAAATTCTAAAAATTTATTTTCTTCGTTAAATTGAGATATTTCAAAATTATTATTTTTCATAAATTATTTTTTAGCGTTATAAGTAACATAATAAGTTTTATTTTCTGAACAAACAAAACTAGTATCTTCACCTTCTTTGATTTCAGTATCATTTATTTTTAAGACTGGATAATCTTCAAAGACAATATTTGGATAAAAGATGGTATTTAAATCAAATAGATAAGCTATTTCATATTTTGTATAATTTTCACATTCAAAGAAGCAAACAACAATAGCTTTATTTTGTGGCGCTTTAAATTTAACGTATAAAGTTAAGTTTTCTAACATGGTTGTAGTTATAAATTCTTGCTGCATTTGTTCATCTATGTAGATTTTTAAAAAATCTTTTTGTTCATTAGCGTTAATGATAAAAACTGGTGAGCCAAGTAAAAAATTAATAGCATCTTTTACACTATATTCATCTTCAACTAGACAAGAAAAATCTGAACTACGATATTCTTGTCCTTCTATAAAGAAGTTTACTCGACCATAATAATGATTTTCAGTTGTTTCAGTTTCAATAGAAAAAGAATTATATTTTTTCTCATCAAATTGATAATCTATATTAGATGAAACGGATAGAAAATCAATATCTTTTTTATCTAGATAAATGAATGTTTCTGAACATTCATAACTTACAGAAGATATTTTTTGATTATTAGTAGTAATAGTAAAACAAGCATCAATAAGTGTTTTTTGATAATTTTCCTCTTTGATATAATCGTACACTGATTCATTTTGTAATTTTATTTTTAAAGAAAGAGAATTATCATTATTTCTTGTTAAAGTGATTTCGCTTGGCTCAATATCATCTTCTTGTAAATATAATGATTTTGTATGATTGACAAATTCAATATAGGTATCTTTTACTTCTAAATAACATCCATCTAAAAGCTCTTGTGGTGAATAAAAATTTTTAAAATTATCAGCATATGTTGGACTTACATAATATCCTTCTTTTTTAGTTCCTTCACTAGTAGTTATTTCATTATAATATTTGTTTCTTTCTTTTGAATTATCTAAAACAGTTTTAATAACAATAATATTATTTTCTTTTAATTCAATATTATTGTTTTCATTTAATTCATAAGAAGAGTAATTTAAAAAGAACTTGTTATTTTCTTTACTTTCATTAGCATGGCTCTCACTTTTTAAAGAATTATTAAAATATGATTTTCTATTTTCGTTTGTTGTATATGCTCCTTGATAGTTTAAAGTGAAATTAATACCTTTAATCCATTCTTGATAATTTTCTTCTTCAGAAAATTCAATTTTATAATCACAAATAGTACATGCATTATTAACTATATTATGTGCTTCTTGAGAAATTTTTTCATTACACATGCTACATGTTAACCAATGTGTATTTTCATCAAAAAATCTTGTCTTTGATAAATTGTGTGTGTGAGTGGTTTCTTCACAGGCAAATAAAGTAGAAAAGAGAAGAATTGATAAAGTCGTTTTTTTCATTTTGGCTCCTTTTTATTGTGAAAACTTAAAATCAAAAGTCATTTCTAACATAGAAAATAATTTTTTCATAATTTTATTTGATGTTTCTATCATGTCGATTTTTGAAATATATTCAATGGCTTCAATTTGTTTGGCCTCTGAGACATGATATACATCAAAAGCTATTTTTAAGAACAAATTTATTTTTTTATTTAAAGTAAAATATTTGTCACATTTTTTAGCCATAAAAGATCTCATAATACCAGAAGTGGCAATTTCTACTTCATAAAAATCACTTTCAGTCCAATTAAGATTATATTTTGAAAATATTTTAGCTAGTTCTGAAGAAGTTTTTTGATTGATATATTCAATTAGTTTTGGTTGAGTATAAGCTTCTAAATAAATTTCACGTAAATTTTCATTAAGTTCAACAAGCGTTAATTGAATAGCTGTTTCAATAGCATATAGAATTTCTATACTTGTGGATTCAGATAAGAAATTTCTAGCCATAGAAAATTGATTATTGAACATAAATTCAATTAATTCTAATAAAACACCATCCTTAGTATGAAAGATATTTTGAAATGTTCCAGCAGAAACATCACTTTCTTTAAGAATGTCGAGCATTGTAGTTTGTTTATATCCTTTTTCAATAAACATTTGGACACAAACACTTAGTATTCTTTTTTTTGGATCTTTTATATCATTTCTAGAAATCATAATTTCCACCATTGTAATTTGCAAACTAGGTTACAACCCAATAATACCTTAGATCTTAGATTTTTTCAATATATATTTTTTCTTGTTGAAAGAGTTTAAATCCTTATTTACAATAAAGAAGTTGAAGGAATTATAATATGAAAATTGGGTTTGATAATGAATTATATTTAAAGTTGCAATCAGAAAATATTCTTAAAAGAATGGAAACTTTTGGTAAGAAACTTTATATTGAATTTGGAGGTAAATTATTTGATGATTATCATGCATCGAGAGTGTTACCAGGGTTTCAACCAGATTCAAAATTAAAAATGCTTTTAAGAATTAAAGAAAAAGTTGAAATCGTTATTGTTATTAATGCAAATGATATTCAAAAAAATAAAATACGTAATGATATTGGTATTAATTATGAAAAAGAAGTTTTAAGATTGATTGATGCTTTTAATGACTTTGGTTTAACTGTGGGTTCAGTATGTATAACTCATTATAAATCTTTACCTCAGGTAGATTCATATATTGAAAAATTAAATCATTTAGGAATCGTTACTTATAAGCATTATGAAATAGAAGGTTATCCTCATGATATTAATAAAATTATTTCTGAAGATGGCTTTGGTAAAAATGAATATATTAAAACTAATCATCCTGTTGTAGTTATTACTGCGCCTGGTCCAGGATCAGGAAAAATGGCAACTTGTTTAAGCCAATTATATCACGAAAATAAAAATGGGATTAAAGCTGGTTATAGTAAATATGAAACATTTCCTATTTGGAATTTACCTTTAAATCATCCTACTAATATTGCTTATGAAGCAGCCACGATTGATTTAAATGATATTAATATGATTGATCCATATCATTTAGAGGCTTATAACAAATTAACTGTTAACTATAATCGAGATGTAGAAATATTTCCAGTTTTGAGAAGTATGTTTCAAGCAATCTATGGAAATTGTCCATATAAATCACCAACAGACATGGGGGTTAATATGGCAGGCTTTGCTATTGTGGATAATGATGTTGTTGAACGAGCTTCAAAAGATGAAATTATTAGACGATATTTAAATGCAAGAGTGGATTATAAAAATGGAAAAATTAATTTAGAAACATTAGAAAAAGCTTCTGGATTATTACAAAAAGTAGGTGTAAGTGTTTCTGATAGAAAATGTGTAGCTATGGCTTTAGAAAAAAAAGAAAAAACAAATGCTGATGCAATGGCAATGGAACTTGAAGATGGAACTATTATTACTGCGAAAACTTCTTCTTTATTACTTGCACCATCTGCTTTAATTTTAAATGCATTAAAACATTATGCTCATATTTCTGATGAACTACCTTTACTTCCAAGAATGATTATTGAACCAATTACAAAATTAAAAACAGAGATTTTAGGTAATCATAATCCAAAGCTTCATGTTAATGAAGTCTTAAATGCTTTAGCTATTTCCGCTCAAACTAATCCTCTTGCTGAACTAGTAATTAAAGAACTCCCTAAATTAAAAAATGCCCAAGCGCATTCAACAATTATTCTTTCTGAAGTTGATATGAATGCTTTAAAAAAATTAAAAATTGATGTTACTTGTGAACCTGAACATTACGCTCATCGATTTTATAGTAAGTAATTTACAAAAAATGTTTATTTTCATGTAAAAATAACATACTATAACTAATTAGAAAGAAGAATTTATGAGTAATTATTTTTTTGAAAATATTAAAGATATTATTAGTAATGAAAACTTTCAATCAATGAAAAAGTATATTCAACATGGAAAAACAAGTGTTTATACACATAGTTTAATTCTTGCTTATATTTGTTATAAAAAATCATTAAAATATAAAAACATTGATCGAAGAAGTCTTATTAGAGGAGCCCTTTTACATGATTATTTTTTATATGATTGGCATTTACCAAGAATTATTAATAAAAGAAAAGGTTTACATGGATATAATCATCCTAAAGTAGCGTTAAATAATGCAAATAATGATTTTAAATTAAATAAAAAAGAAAAAAATATTATTAGATCACATATGTGGCCATTAACTTTTTTTCATATGCCATTATCAAAAGAAGCATGGCTAGTTTGTAAATATGATAAAATTCTTTCAATTAAAGAAACAAGAAAAAAATAGTTATTTATTTAGGTAATATTGATAAATTCCTTCATAAATACTATCAGCAAGTGAATCTTGATATTCATCAGTTAATAACTTATTTCTTTCGTTTTCATTAGATAAAAAACCACATTCAATAAGAATACCAACTTTCTCACATTTTCTAAAAAGATAAAAATCATTAGTATGAACTTTTTTATCTAAATTAGTTAAGATATTTAATTGCTTTTGTACACATTTAGCTAATAAATAAGATTTATCATCACTTTTTTTATAATAAACCATTGGTCCATATACATCATTGGCTTGATAAGTATTCATATGAATAGAAATATATATATCACATCCAGAGTGAGAAATATATTCTATTCTTTTTTTTAGATCTTCTTGTTTTCTATTTTTAGCGTATAATGAAGCTAAGTCATAATCGTTTGTTCTTGATAGATAAGCAAAAAAATTTCTATTTATACATTTTTCATAAAGCTTAGAACTTACATTTAAATTTATTTCATCTTCATAAACACTTAAATAACTAGCTCCATTATCTTTTCCTCCATGACCTGGATCAATAAACACAGTAAAATCCATAAAAGCTTTAACATCAATAACTTTTGTAATTACTAAAGGAAAAATTAATAAGGAAATAATAGATAAAAAAATGGATAATTTCTTTAACATAACTATTAAAGTATATTACCCACGATTTTATTTCATTCAAAAAAATAAGAGATTTCTCTCTTATTCTTTTATATTATTTACTTCATTAACAACTGTATCTTGTTGAGGAGCTGTGAAAACAACTTGTCTTTGTCTAGATTTTTTAGATGAAGTAATTTTATCAATTTCATCACCTTTTCTAGTAAAGATTGCAAAGATAATAGCGAAATAAACAATTGCTATAGCCATTAATAACATACCAGCTTGTGCAAATGTTGTATCCCAATGTAACCATTCAAAGAAGCCTTTTTCTGCTTGCTTAAGATACATATCTTCAAAGTTTTGTTTAGTTGGATTTAATAAAATAACACCAAAGACTGAAAATATTAAACCTAAAGCTAAACATGCTCCACCTATTGAGTAATAAATAATTTCAGCAATTTTTAAATCACGTTTTCTTTTTTTTGTACTTTTTACTTTAACATTTTCCATCTTAATAACCTCTTAAAATTATTCTGCTTTTGTTTCTTCTACAGGTGTTTCTGTAGCTTCGTTAGTAGGTTGAACATTTGCTTGTTGTTGTCTTTCTTTATCATAAGCTAATAAATTTTGAACTTCTTTTTGATAAATTCCTCTCCATTCAGCTTCAGTTAAAACAACACATTTTGTCCATAATTCGTGTAAATTTAAAATTTCTTTTCTTAAGCCTTCACCAGTATCATCGAGTTTTTGTTTTCCACCCATGCAGTCGATAACAAATTTTGTTTTTTCTACAGCAAGTTTATAAATATCATCTTCATAATGAGCGTGTTGTTCAACAAAAGCAAAGAAACCAATGTTTTTCTTTAATTCATTACCAATGAAATTACTTTGTGGAGTAGCTTCGCCTTTTGATTCATGCATTGCTTTGTTAAATTCAACAAATAAACGATGAACTTGATCAGTAATAACAAGAGAAGCAACAGATCTATAGAATGCGTTTTCTTTTGTAACTAACATTTCAAAATCTTCTTCATATGTATTATTTTCTTTAGCGTTTTTAATAAATCCTAAACAAATTTCATAAATAGTTTCATGTAAACCAACTACATAATCAAGTAATTGAGTTGAATAACCAGAATCAACAACAACTTTATCGTTTTCTAAGAAAACTGCTCTTGATTCATCTCCATAAACTAATTCATAAAAATCAGTCATGTTATTTTTTACTTTTTCACCTAATTCTTTATTGTTTTCTAAGAATTTTGCAAAAGGATGATTTTCAGATAATGAAATTTTAATTATTTCCTTTCTTTGTTTATAAACTTCTGCATTATATCCATCTTTCTTAGGAATTAAATACTCAAGTGTATCTCTAATAATAACACTGACTTGATAAATATCCATTACATATCTTGTTGTTTGATTCATAAATTTCTCCTTCTATTTAATGTAATCTTTAATACAATAGACACCTTCTATTTCGTTTTTGGCTTTGAGTTTTACTTCCTTTGGTGCATTCTTCATTACGAAACTATTTTCAAATGTTTCAAATAAGCAAATATCATTTCCTGAATCACCAACGACTGCAACTTCATCATTTTTAATGTGTTGCATATCGATAATCTGTTTTAAAGCATTCGCTTTATTAACACCTTTTTTCATAAATTCAACAGATTCTCTAGACCACAAAATCTCAAACTCTGTGTCCCATGCATCAAGAAATTTTAATGATTCTTGTCTAGCGATTTCTATTTTCTTTTCACCAATTCCATACATTGCCATCATTTTATAAATTCTAGCTTCTTTATCATTTAGAAGTTTTTCTAAATGTTTAGTACCAAAAACGAATTTATCACGATAAGCAAATTGTGTTAAAAGATAAATTTTTACAGCAATTTTTGTAAAACAGTTTAATCTTGTTGGTACTAAAATCATTGGATAGCGGTCTGACATAAAGACCCAACAAACTACATTTGGTGCATGTAAATTATCTTTTAAAAAGTTTCTAATAGACTCATGGTCAATAGGATCATCAAAAAAGAACTTATTATCTTTTAAGACAACCGATCCATTGCATCCTATCATATCAATCGGGGCTCTTACAACCTTAGATATTCTTTTGCATATTTGATAGTTTCTTCCTGAAACAATCACTAAATGATTGCCATTTTTTAAAAATTCTCTTAAAAATTTTTTATTTTTAGAAGAAAGAACTCTTATTTTTCTTTTTGGGAATAACAATGTCCCATCTAAATCTGTAGCGAGTAATTTAATCATATTAAGTCCCGTAGTGATATTATAACTTATTATTTATAATAATACTACAAAAATTTTTCTACATTTTAGTTATAAAGTTGATTTTTTTCCATAATGGTTAAAATAATCTTTTTTACCATTAAAATTATCGATTTACTACATTCAAAAAAATATTTATTATTTTCAATAATTTCATTTTTTATAAATAAATGATTTTTTAACAATTCATTTTTTAATATTTCTTGAACTTTTAAACAATTAAAAGAAGCAATTTTAACTGTTTTATCAACAATATTAAATCCTACAATTAAATCATTTTTTCTTTTTGAAGAAATTAAAGTACCTAATTTATTAGTTAAATAGTTTCTTATTTCAATAGTAATATGATTCTTTTTAGCAAATTCAATACACGATAAAGAAACGATATTAAAATCAATTTGATTTAATAAAAGCATTTCTTCGTAACTAATATAATCATATAGCATGAATTGCTTATAAACAGATGGATGGGTATGATAAACTCCATCAACATTTTTATATAGATAAACTAATTTTTGCTTTAGCATTTTGCCTATTAAAACACAAGAAAAATCTGAATTACCTCTTCCTAAAGTAATGATTTCATTATCTAATGATTTTCCAATAAAACCAGGACATAATAAAACATCATTTTCTTTTAATTTAGATAAAATTTTTTCATTATTTAAGAAGATAACTTTACCATGAGAATAATCATTATTGCAATTAATACCTAATTCAGAAAACGATAAACTATAAGCTTTAATATGATTTTCATTTAAGACTTCTGACATTCTTATACTAGAAATTATTTCTCCACATGCTAATAAACGATCTTGTTCTTTTAAAGAAATATTGTTATTAGTTAATAATAAAAGTGAGTCTGTTGAATATGGAAATCCCATTCTTCCCATTGCAGAAGTGATTACTACACATTTACAGTTAAATTTTTTAATGATATTAAATACTATCAATTGATTTTTTGGAGTGGATAAACAATCTCCTCCAAATTTCATAACCTTAATTTCCATATTAAAAAATATGAAAATAAATTAAAAAAAATGCCAAATAAAAACGATTAATGAATTTCACTAATCGTTTGATAAATTATTTAATTGATGGAGAGTTTATTTGTAAAACACCATATCCTTCATCTTCTCTTTTATAAAGAACAGATATTTTTTCATCTTCACTATCTAAATATACAAAGAATGAATGTCCAAGAGCTTCCATTTTAGTGATAGCAACTTCCATATCCATTGGCTCAAGATCTAATTCTTTTACTCTTACAACTTCATCATCAGAATCATCATTTTCTGATTCAAAATTACTAAAAGCTATAGCTCTTCCTAAACTTTCTCTATGACGACGATCAAGTTTAGTTTTTAATTTTCTCATTTGTCCTTCGAGTTTATCAATTGCAAGATCGACTGCTGCATAAAGATCATCATCTTTAACTTCAACTCTGAAGTCCATCATTTTTGTAAAAATGGTTATTTCGATTTTTTGAGAGTTTTTATAAGTCCTAATTAAAACTTTTGCTTCAACATCCTCATTAATAACGAAATATTTATCCATTCTTTTTAATTTCGTTTCAATCGCATTACGAATTGAATCAGTCACCGTAATGTTCTTACCAGTAATTTGACACTTCATATTTTTGTCCTCCTTGTATTATGTTTTATTGGTTTTCTAACCTATTTTTATTATACTCAAAAAGGTGAAAAATAATAAGTCTAGTAATTTGTTTTTTTTATGCTATAATGATAATTAATGAGTCAAGTTAATACAAAAATAATAATTATTTAATACCTACTCTAGTGTATATTTCATCGACTGATTTTAAGTAATATTCTAGAGTAAATAATGAGTCAATTTCTTTTTCGTTTAAAAGTTTCTTTATTAATGATTGTTCTTTTACAAGTTCAATAAAAGAAATATCTTCATTATATGATTTTTGAGCAATAACTTGCACTAAATCGTAAGCTTCTTCTCTAGATAAACCTTTTTCAATTAATGTTGACATTACTCTTTGAGAAAAAATAACACCATTAGTTAAATAAATATTTTTTAACATTCTTTTTGGATAAACAATTAAATTACTAACAATATTATTCATTCTAATAAGCATATATTCACTTAGCATAATTGCATCAGGTAAACATACTCTTTCTACTGAAGAATGTGAAATGTCTCTTTCATGCCAAAGAGGAATATCTTCATAAATACTCATCATATAGCCTCTCATCATTCTAGCGCATCCTACCATGTTTTCTGAACCAATTGGATTTCTTTTATGTGGCATTGCTGAACTACCTTTTTGACCTTTAGAAAAATATTCTTCAGCTTCTCTTATTTCAGTTTGTTGTAATAAACGAATTTCAGTGGCAATTTTTTCTAAAGTGGAGGTAATTAAAGTTAAACAAGAAATATAATAAGCATGACGATCTCTTTGTAAAACTTGTGTGGAAATATTTACAGATGTTAAATTTAAATCTTTACAAACATCATCTTGAACATAAGAAGGAACATTTGCATAATTACCAACAGCTCCTGAAATTTTACCAACTTCAATTTGTTTACATGCTTCTTGAAAACGATGATAATTTCTTAATAGTTCATCATAATATAAAGCAAATTTTAAACCAAATGAAGTAATATCAGCATGAATTCCATGAGTTCTTCCAATACATGGAGTATCTTTATATTTTAATGCTTGTTGCTTTAAAGTTATTAACATTTCTTCAATATGTTTTTTTAAAATATTATTTGCTTCTTGATAAATGACTCCATTACTTGTATCAACAACATCAGTAGATGTAAGTAAATAATGAACCCATTTTTTTTCTTCGCCAAGTGATTCACTAACTGCGCGAGTAAAAGCAATTACATCGTGATGAGTAATCTTTTCTAATTCATTAATTCTTTCTAAAGAAAATGTCGCGTTTTTAATTAAATTTTTGTAATCTTTTTCAGGAATAACACCATGTTTACAAAATGATTTTGAACATGCTAATTCAACTTTTAAAAAAGTTTCAAATTTATGTTGTGAGGAAAAAATATCCCTCATTTGTTGAGTTGAATATCTTTCAATCATTTTTATTCACCAAATAAATTCTTTAAAACGATAGTTTGTGTTCTATCTGGACCTACTGAGAAGATAGCAATTTCTTTATTAGTTAACTCTTCAATTTTCTTTAAATATTTTTTAGCGTTTTCTGGTAATTCTTCATATGAAGTAACTTTCGAAATATCTTCTTTCCATGAAGGCATATCAATATAAATTGGTTTGCATCTTTGATATTCGTTTAATGTAGATGGTATATAATTAATAACTTTGCCATCTAATTCATATGCATAACAAATTTTTAAATTATCAATATTTGACAAAACATCAAATAACATTATTGATAAATATTTAATGCCAGAAACCCTAATTGCGTGATTTAAAACAACAGTATCTAAATAACCAATTCTTCTAGGTCTTTTAGTAACAGTCCCATATTCATGACCTCTTTCACGAATTAAATCACCTAATTCATTTTTTAATTCACTTGGAAAAGGACCTTCTCCCACTCTAGTGGTATATGATTTAGCTATGCCTAAAACTGTTTTAACTTCATATGGAGGGATTCCACAATTAACAGGAATTGAAGAGGCTGTTGGAGAAGAAGAAGTAACATAAGGATAAGTACCATGATCAAGACAAAGCATTGCTCCTTGAGCACCTTCAAATAAAATTTTAGAATTCTTTTTAATTTCTTCATTTAATAAAACTGATGTATCACAGATAAATGGTTTTAATTGTTTACCCCACTTTAAACATTTTTGAAGCATTTCATCATAGTCATAAGTTTTTTTATGGAACATTTGTAATTCCATATTTTTATATGCAAGAGTAGTTTTTAATCTATTCTTTAGTTGTTCTTCATCTATTAAATCACCGATTCTAATGCCTACTCTACTTGCTTTATCCGTATAGCATGGACCAATACCTTTTTTAGTGGTACCAATTTTGCTATCAGATAAAAACTCTTCGATTGCTCCATCTAAATCAATGTGATAAGGCATAATAACATGTGCACGATTAGAAATAAATAATTTATAATTTTTAAATCCCGCATCTTCAATCATTTTTAATTCTTCAAAGAAGGCTTCTGGGTTTATGACCATACCATTAGCTAAAACGTTTTTAGTATTTTCAGAAAATATTCCTGATGGAATTAATCTTAAGGCATATTTATGGCCATTAAAAACAATGGTATGTCCTGCATTATTTCCACCTTGAAAACGTACGACTACATCAGCTTGTTGAGCTAAATAATCAGTAATTTTTCCTTTTCCTTCATCGCCCCATTGGCTTCCTTCACAAACAACTATTGACATAAAAAATTCCTCCCTTCGCTTTATTTACAAATTTTTCTAGCAATATATACTCCACTGGCACCAGCTTGCGCTAACCCTCTAGTTAAACCAGCACCATCGCCACCAACATATAAATTTTTAATTCCTTTTACCATTAAGTTTTTATCAACAACAGGTCTAGAAGAATAGAATTTGGCTTCTACTCCATAAAGTAAAGTGTGTTCATTTGCAATACCTGGTGTGACATGATCAAGAGCTTCAATCATTTCAATAATTGATTTCATTGTGTTATAAGGTAAACATAAGCCTAAATCACCAGGAACAGCTTCTTTTAAAGTTGGCTTAACAAAGCCATCTTGAATTCTTTTTTCAGTTGTTCTTCTTCCAAGTAAAACATCACCATATTTTTGAACAATAACACTTCCACAACTTAATTGATTAGCAAGTTTAGATACAGCATGAGCATAATCATTAGGTCGATCGAATGGTTCATCGAATTTATGAGAAACAAGTAAAGCAAAATTAGTATTTTTACTTCCAAGTCGAGAATCTTTATAAGCATGACCATTAGCTAAAATAGTACCAGATTCATTTTCAACCACTACTTGACCAGATGGATTTGAACAAAATGTTCTAACTTGTGTGCCTACTGAAGTATTAAAAATAAATTTACCTTCATATAAAGCATCATTAATTTCTTCCATAACAATATCATTTGTTTCAACTCTAACACCGATATCGACTTGGTTATTAGTCATTTTAATATGATGTTTTTCAAAGGTTGATTCAAGCCATTTAGATCCTTCTCTACCAACTGCTAAAAAGACATTGTTTCCTTCAACAAATTCTTCATTAATCATTACACCTTTACAAACATTATCTTCAATAACAATATCGGTTACATTGCACATAAAACGCATTTCAATTTGCTTAGATAAATCACTAGAGATTTTCTTTAAGATTTCTAAGTTATCTTCTGTACCAATATGTCTAACATTAGCTCTTAATAATTTTAAACCGACAGCAATGGCTTTCTTTTCAATTTCACGAACCTTAGGCGTATATGGATTAGTGATAGTATCAGTAGCACCATATTTTAAATTGATTGAGTCAACATATTTAATTAAATTGATTAATTCATCTTCATCAATATATTCACTTAACCAGCCACCGAATTCGGAAGTAATATTAAATTTTCCATCAGAATAAGCTCCAGCACCACCAAATCCATTAGTCATTGCACAAGCTGGATAACAGCCATGTACTTTTTCTTTGTTAACTGGACATTTACTAATTTTATGCATTAAAACTGGGCATTTTCTAGAATAAATATCATATCCTTTTTCTAAAAGTAAAACTTTTAAAGATGGATTTCTTTGCATTAATTCATAAGCACAAAAATAACCAGCAGGACCTGCTCCAACAATAATTACATCATATTTTTTCATATTACTCCTCCATAAAATTATAAAAAGCTCCTATATGGAGCTAATTAATTTTTTAATTTCTTCAACTTTATCTAGTTTTTCCCATGGACAATCTAAATCAGGTCGACCAAAATGACCATAAGAGGCCAAATCTTCATATTTGAAAGAAGGATTAGTTAAAGAAAAATCACGAATTATACAACCTGGTCTTAAATCAAATACTTTATCAATAATTTGTAAAATCTTTTGTTTTTCTAATTTACCAGTTGAGAAAGTTTCTACTGAGATTGAAATTGGTTTACTTACTCCGATGGCATAAGAAATTTGAACTTCTAATTTATCAGCTACACCAGCAGCTACTAAATTTTTTGCAACATATCTAGCAGCATATGTTGCTGATCTATCAACTTTAGAAGGATCTTTTCCAGAAAAACATCCTCCACCAGCTTTTGCTGATCCACCATAAGTGTCAACAATAATTTTTCTTCCAGTTAAACCAGTATCACCAGCAGGTCCACCAATAACAAATCTACCTGTTGGATTAACTAAAAATTTAAAATCGTCATTAAGAGAAAAAGATCTTGCCACTACTTGCATAATATTTTCGTGAATAAACTTTTTAAATTCATCAAGATTAATATCTTCATCGTGTTGAACACTCATTAAAATAGTATCAATTCTTGGCTTTTCATCAGTATAATCAATTGTAACTTGTGATTTCATATCAGGTCGAGCACCTTTAAATAAACCTTCATGTCTTAACATTGAAGCGTATCTAACAAGTTTATGAGCAATAACAACTGGTAAAGGCATATAGTTTTCTGATTCATTAGAAGCATAACCAAACATGATTCCTTGATCGCCAGCCCCTTGATCTTCAATTTTTCCTCTATTAACGCCTTGAGCAATATCAGGAGATTGAGTTTTTACTAAATTTAAGATTTTACAATTATAGCCATCAATACCCAACTCATTAGAAACATAACCAATTCTAATCATGACATTACGAGCGATTTGTTCATAATCAATTTTTGCTTTTGTAGTTATTTCTCCACCAATTAAAACAAAATCAGTTGTAGTAAAACATTCACAAGCTACTCTTGAAGATGGATCTTGCTTTAAACATTCATCAACAATTGCATCAGAAATTTGATCACATAATTTGTCAGGATGACCTTCTGAAACAGATTCAGAAGTAAATAAAATTCTTTCTTCCATAATACCTCAACTTCCATATTGAATTATTTATCTTTTTCATCAAATTCAATAAGATTTATTTTATGTAAGAGAAGTTCTTTAGAAGTAATACCTGAGATAGTTTCAATAACATCAAAATCCATCCCCATTTCAAATAAAGCATCTGCTACTAAAAATTGTTCTCTTTTCTTTTTTGTTTTCATTCTAATCACCTAAATTAAGTATGATTAGAAATGATAATTTTATACTTATTTAATAGTTTTTAAAGCTTGAGCAATTTGATCTGGACAAGAAGTATTCTTAAATCCACATTTAATTCCATTTAAACGGGTGATTACTTCATTAATATCCATACCTTTTAATAAAGCTGATAAGCCTTTGAGGTTACCATTACATCCACCTACAACTTCAAAATCAACTATTTTTCCATTTTCATAAGAAATTTTCATTTCTCTAGAACATGTTCCTTTAGGATGATAAATAAGTACTTCCATATTAAAAATCTTTCTAGTCGAAAAAAGCGACCATAAGTATAATAACATAATTTATAAAATATTTTTATTAGAAACTAATTATTTTATAAAATAATTATAAGTTGTTATTTTTTTTTATAATAATATTAGATTTTATTATTTAAAGGCATAATAATGTTAGATATTTTAATATACTAAAGCATTAAAAAACTGGTAAAAAGATTCAATCAGCAGATATTGGTGTTACTAGTATATCTTATAAATATATTATGGGAGAATATAAATTAAAGAAAAAAAATAGATAAATTTATACTTGATACATTAAAAGAAAGAACCAATTTATTATCAACAATTATAAAGATAATTCTATATGTTTTAGTAATTTTTTTATTTAATCATATTGTTCAACTTTTATTTTTTCACCATTCTTTTTTATAAACCAATATTCTATAAAATCATGCCTATTAGGAAATCCTGTTTGATATAAAAATTTTGTTGGAGTTCCATCATCATCAATAGGCCATTCACTCATATGCATCCAATTAGGAGGATATTTTTCATATTGATAAATTTTAGAATATAAGTTTCTATAATATTTTTTTGAATGTCTTTTTCCATTATCTAAATTTTCTAAATAATAATAATTTGATTCATTATATGGTATAAAACTAGGAATATAGTCATCCCATTTTTCATATAAATAAAATTCTTTTACGACAAGATCATATTTGATTTTTTTCATGTCTAAATAACAACAAATTGATCTTTGTAACAAATATTTTGTATGAAAATTAGGGTTTTCTTTTTTCTTTGGATAAAATGAAAAATAATATTCATCTACACAACCAATATTTTTTCTATGTGCTGTTTTTATTAAATACTTCATTAAATATTTACAAGATATATAATCTTTCCAAAATAAATCAAAATCAGTTTTTCCTTCAATATAATCCTTATATTTTTGTATTGCATTTTTTTCTTTTTTAAAAATTATCATAAATTATTAAAACCTCGAAATAATTTCTTTCCACCAATTAACATATTCTCTATACTGATTGAAGCCACCTTGGCCTCTACCATATCCTAATGTATGATGAATCATTTTATGCTCTTCTGGTGTAACAGGATAATAATATCTAATGTTTGCACCATGACGACCATATGGATGATGAAGCACATAATCAGATTTTTGTAAATCACTTTTCTTAAAAAAATCATTTCTTTCTTTAGTCCAAGAATGCCCTAAACCTCGTCGTTGATCATCGTAAACAACCTTTTACTTACTTAGAACCGACTTCTTCTACATATCCTACACCACAATAGCCTAATGACATAGGATAATTTTGTGAAGTGTTTTTCATTCCTAGAATACATGCTCTTTCTGTACTTCCGCTTACAATAGTATATTCCATTTTTGTAAGACTTCATTTTCTTTTACTTTGCCAACTTCATTTTCAATAAGTTCTGCCTTATGAACACCTGTAAAAAATATTTGTTTATTTCGCATATAGCATCTCTTTAAATTAAGTTTATTAAATCAACATAAATTAATTATGTAAATAGCCTATTTGATTTTTTTATCATATTTGATACTTAATTATTGGCTTTGATAAAATTACTAGATGGTATAATCGAAAAAGAAAGTATGAATATTTAGTTTCTTGATCATTTGTTTTTACTATGTAAATATTATCTTTTTAATATAAAAGGTGGTTAATTTTACTTAACCACCTCATAATGTTTTATATAATTTTATAATTTAATGATTGTTCCTATTACTTTTCCAGATAAAGCACCTGCATTTGCTTCATCAGTATCAATATGCATTGCTAAAGCATAATTTGGTGAAACTCTAACAACTGTGTCTAAGAAGATTAAACCTCTTCCTGTTTCATTTTCAACTTTAACTGCGACAATATCACCATTTTTAACATTGAATTCTTTTGCATCTTCTTCTGTCATATGGATATGTCTTTTAGCAGCAATTGCTCCTTCAGTTAATTCAACTTCTCCACATGGTCCCACTAATTTAACAGGTGTTGAACCTTTAATATCGCCTGATTCTCTAACTGGAACAGTTATACCAATAGTTCTAGCATCTGTAAATGATAATTCAACTTGGTTAGCTTTTCTACAAGGTCCTAAGATTGAACAATTTAATTCACCTTTAGGTCCTACAACTTTTACTTTTTGATTAGAAGCAAATTGACCAGGTTGTGATAACATTTTCTTAACTTCTAATTTGGCATCTTTACCAAATAAAACTTCTAATGTTTCTTGGTTAACATGTACGTGTCTAGCGCTAGTTTCAATAATAAATTCCTTCATAAACCCTCCACTTATTTTTGAATTTGTTTGACTAATTTTTCCATTTCTTTATCAAAATCAACACCGACATTATTATTAAAAACTAATAATTTGCAACCAGTATCTTTATTTGCTAAAGGGGTAGGAATTGAAAAATCGACACCTTTAATATATTCATCCCAGTGAGTCATTTTCCAAGTATCTCTTGATGAATTTCTTTCAAGCATTCTTTGATGACATGTTTCTGAAGATGCTTCAACCCAAACAAAGGTTAATTCAGCATTTTTTTCAGCAAGTCTTTTTGCTAAAGATTTAACATATTCAACATCTCTAATTTCTCTAGTAAAAGGAGCGTTAATTAACACTAAATCCTCATATTCTAAAGCTTCAAAAGCTAAATCAAGAGTTACTTCATATTCAACATCTCTAATAACTCGATTAAAGAAATCAGATGAACGATTATATTCTTCATTTGCCGCTTCAAAAATCTTTTTTGATAAAGGAATTAAAGTATCTTTATCTAGATAAACAACATGATGAAGTGCAGTTGCTAATTTTTTTGAAACATAGGTTTTTCCACAGGCAGGTGGAGAAACAACTAAAATTAATTTTTTTAAAAACATTTTTTCTTACTCCATTTCTAACAATAGTATTTTAATACTATTAAGAATAAATTACAAATAAAATGATTTTTTTATTCACTTCTTAAAGCAATAACTGGATCTTTTTTAGATGCAATTCTTGATGGAACAAGACCAGCGATAAAAGTAAGCAAACAACTTAGTATAACTAATAATACTCCACCTAAAATAGGAAGTTTTGCAACATTTAAATTCATATTTGAAACAGCATTTATAATTAAGTTAATTGGTACATTTAATAAACAAGTAACACCAATTCCTAGTAATCCAGAAATTAAACCAATAATTAAACTTTCTGCAGTAAAGACATTCTTGATATCTTTTTTAGATGCCCCTATTGATCTTAATACACCGATTTCTTTAGTTCTTTCTAAAACAGAAATATATGTTATAATACCTATCATAATAGAAGAAACAACAAGTGAAACTGAAACAAAGGCAATTAAAACATAACTAATAATATTGATAATTGTGGAAATTGAACTCATCATTAAAGCCACATAATCGCTATAAACTATTTCGTAATTTTCACCTAAAGAAGGATCATTTTTAACCATATTATTATATTCAATAATTTTATCTTTTAAACGATCTTTACTTTCAAAATCAGTGCAATAAAACGATATGCTACTTGGATCTGAAAGATCATTAACTCCAAAATTAATCATGTTTTGTACATAGGAATTATCATTTTTATTCAGTGAAGAATACATATTATCAATAAATGAAGGCATTTGTTCTTTCATTGTATCAATCATTTCATTTACTTTTTCTTTTAAAAGAACTTCATCATCTTGATATTGTTTTAAATTATTCCATAGCATTTCATTTTGTTGGAGCATTAATATTAATTCTTCTTTACTCATATTGTTAATATAGTTTTTAATATAAGTTACTTTTTCTTCTTGAGTTACACTACTAGGAAATTTTTTACCAGTTAAAACATCAATATTAGGATTATCTTTTTGTTTTTTAACTATTTCAGAATTATTAATTCTATTAATTATTTCTCTAGTTAAAGATGGACAATATCCAATAGGTGTTTTAATTGAATGGGCAACTGCATCAGAATTTGGCTTAACAATTCCAACAATTTTTAATGATAAATTTGTATTATCAAGCATTGATTTTACATAATTAGAATCTTCTTTTTTATTTAAATATGTTCCATCTTCTTGTTTTTGATAATAATCAGTATCTAATAAAATATTGAATTTTGTATTTAATAAGGTTTCATAAGAAATAGGATCTATTTTAATTTCATAGTTTTCATTATTTACTATACCTTCAGCGATTTCTTTTAAAGTTGGAGAAGTTGATAAACCTAAAGCGTATAAAGCATAGTCAGTTAATGTATTATTTTCATTAATAACTAAAACACATTCATCATAATTGCTTGGCCAACGTGAATTACCCACTAGATTGTATTGGCTTTCAAGTAAAGTAGGATTATCTAACATTTCAGAAAAAACATCAGTATTCATCATACTTGCTTGTTGCATAATCATTGTCATATCACTAGTTGAGCCACTTGCTTTAACTATTTCCTTTAATAAATCTGTAAAGGTGGTTGATGGATTTAATAAATTATCATTACTATCATATACATTTAAATTTGTATTATAAGTATATGAAATTGTATAATCTTTAAAAAATTCATCATTATCAATATATTCTTTAAAGTGCTTTAAATTATTGGTGGATGATTCTTTAAATAGTTTATTAAGCATTTCTACCATTTGAGAATTAGAGGATACAGTTCCATTATCTTCTACTGGTTCAGAAGAATTTTTGTTCATCATAAGTTCTAAAACAGCTGAATAATTTATTTGATCTTTTTCAATAGTCATAGGATAAGTTGATAAAGTATCTTCTTGAACAGTATTAATATAATTTTGGAATCCACTTGATAATGATAAAATTAAAGATATACCAATAATACCAATTGAACCAGCAAAACTAACTAAAGCAGTTCTTCCTTTTTTAGTTAATAAATTTTTTCCACTTAAAGATAAAGCGGTTAAATAAGACATATTAGTCTTACCTTTGATTTCGTCTTTTTCAATTTTTTCTTCATCAGTAAATGGTAAAGAATCATCAAGAACTTTCCCATCAAGTAATTTAACAATTCTAGTTGAGTATTTTTCAGCAAGTTCAGGATTATGGGTCACCATTATAATTAATTTTTCATTAGAAATTTCTTTTAATAGTTCCATAATTTGAACACTTGTTTTAGTATCAAGAGCCCCAGTTGGTTCATCAGCAAGAATAATATCTGGATCATTAACAATAGCTCTAGCGATTGCTACTCTTTGCATTTGTCCACCAGAAAGTTGAGAAGGTTTAGCGTTTAATTTATCTTGTAAACCTACCTTTTGTAAAGCGATGGTGGCTTTTTGCTTTCTTACTTGTTTATTAACTCCAGATAAAGTTAAGGCTAATTCAACATTTTCTAAAACTGTTTGATGAGGAATTAAATTATAACTTTGAAAAACAAAACCAATTTTATGATTACGATAATTATCCCAATCTTTATCTTTATATTTTTTCGTGGATACACCATTGATGATTAAATCACCATCACTATATTGATCAAGTCCACCAATAATATTTAATAAAGTTGTTTTACCACATCCAGAAGGGCCTAAAATAGAAACAAATTCGGTTTTTCTAAAAGAAATATCAATTCCTTTTAATGCTTCAACTGTTTGATAGTTTTTGTCACCTTTTTTTCCTATTTCATATGTTTTAAAAATTTTCTTTAATTCTAGCATTGGTTTTGCCTCCTTTGTTATTAAATTAAAGATAAATTTTTAACTATTTATTAACTTCATTATCTTTAGATAATAATTCAAATATTTTGTGATTATCTTTTTTTAATGAAGAGATAAATTTATTAATACCAAAGCCTCCAAAAGCTAAAATGGTATTAAAAATAGCTTTTCTTAAACCGACTAAACCTTCTTGAAAAAAGAAATTAAACCAACTAATAGGTTTATTATTAACTATATATATCATTGAATAAACTGTAAAAGAAATAATTAGAATTAAAGGAATTAAAGAAGTTGTTAATTTTAAAATTTTATTGCGATCGGCTTTTAATAATAAACTAGGTAATATTGATAAAAGTGGGCATAAAACTAATAAACCTGAAAAATAATTTAAATTGCTTTTCATTAAAAAATAACATGGAATTAAACCAATAAATGAACATATTAAAGATAAAACTATAGATAGATAAAATTTAAAATCATATTTTGGTTTTATTTGTAACATTTCATTTTTATATGAATTGTAGCAATTTTGATGCATTGGAACATAATTTTGTAAAAACAAATTATATTCTGCTTTTTGTAAACAAAGAGGACAAAGTTCTTTTTTTGTGTAATTTCTATTTTTTAAATATGTTAATAATCTTCTAATAATTTCATTTACTTTTTCAATAAATTTTTCATCTTTTTTACCTTCTGGTAAACTAACAATTAATATTTCATCTTTTTGATCAAGTTTTAATTTTCCACATGCATTATTTAGACAAACTTGTTCTAATTCTTTAATATTTTGTATTTTCCCTTTTAGAGGAATAAAAATTGAAGGGATAGTTAACATAAAATAATCCCAATTACCAAGATATAAGATATAATTATCTATTTCTTTAACATATATTCCTTTTATTAAAGAAAAACCAATTTTTTCTGCGTATTCTTTTATTTCCATATTGCACCTCTAGATATAATATAAACTATTTTTTTCACAAATTATATGATATGATTTTATTAAAGAAAACATATATGAAAAAAATACTTTTAATACCTCTTTTTATGATGAATTTTAATTCTTATCAAGAACCACCTACAGTTATTATTACTGGCTCAGATTTTCAAGGTAGTAGCCATGAGCAAAGTAAAAATAATGTAAGTAATATTATCTATCAAATGCAAGAAGATAACTATGATATAAATGGGGTTATTTTTTGTGGTGATTATACTGCTAAATTAAATAATAATCCTCAAGATAGTGAAGAAGGAATTGCTTATTTAAAACAATCTATTGAAGAAAATAATATTACTTTAAATGATGATAATTTAGTTTTAGTTAATGAAGATAATTATATGTGGATGCAAGGAAAAAATACTTCTAATGGAAATATTCTTACTACTGATGATGAATTAGAAATAAAGAAAACTTCTATTGCATTAGAAGAATATTTAAATAAAAAAGAAGAACAAAATTTTTATAAACCGATATTTATCGCTTCCAATTTAGGATTACATTATTCTCTTCGTTGTTATGAAGATGGTGATACCCATTACGCTAAATATATTTTTGATGTATTAAATAATCATCCTAATTTAAATATTATCTATTTATTTGGACATAATCATTCTCATGGTTGGGATAATTATTTAGGAGGCAGTTCGATATTTTTAACTAAAGGTGATGAAATTTATCTATCAACTTTAGAAAACAATTATGCTTGTTATAAAGACACTTTGAATTTTACATATATGAATGCGGGATATACTGGATATTATACAACAGATAATCCTCTTGATGGAGCTTGTGATATTTTAAGTATGTCATTATTTGAAATATATGATAATGAAGTAAAAATTAAAAGATATTCTGAAGATGGACAAGTAAATTTAAAAGAAGTAGGTGTTTTAAACACTAGGAAAGGTAGTGAAGAAAAATTGTCATTATATCCTCTTAATGAAGATTGTGTTGATGAATATATTTTAAAACTGAATAGAACTAATGAAAAAAATAATTTACCTTTGATTTTATCTATAATTGGAGGAAGTTTGTTTTTAATAGTTATTGTTTTTCTAGTTATTAAAAAAAGATATTGTAATAAAATAAAAAACAATTAAAATGGAAATATGACTACTTTAATTTCTGAATTATCTTTTAACATTGCTAAATACTTTATTATCATTACTGATATTATAATTCTTTTGATTGTGTTAATTTGCTATGGACATCGCTTGTTTCATGCTATTCATGGCTTATTTTGTAAAAAAGTCACTTATCCTTCTAGTAATAAAAAACATAAATACGGATATTTAATTACAGCAAGAAATGAAGAAAATGTTATTGGTTATTTAATTGATTCAATTAAAAATCAAAATTATCCTCAAGAATTAATGAAGATTTTTGTAGTGGCAGACAATTGCACTGATAAAACTGCTGAAATTAGTAGAAATAAAGGAGCCATTGTTTTTGAAAGATTTAATAAGAAATTAATTGGTAAAAGTTATGCTTTAGAATTAGCATTTAAAGAAATTATGTCAAATAAAGAATATGATGATATTGAAGCTTTTATTTTATTTGATGCTGATAATTTATTATCTAAAGAATATACTAATGAAATTAATAAATCATACGACCAAGGTAATAAGGTTATTGCTTCTTTTCGCCATTCTAAAAATTTTTCTTCTTCATGGGTTGCTGCTGGACAAAGTATATTTTTCTATTATGAAATGTTAATGCTTCATCGCTCTAGAGCTTCTTTAAATATGGGAACTGCGATTTCTGGAACTGGTTTTTTAATTGATCGAAGTGTAATGGAATTCTATGGTGGTTGGATTTTTCATACTTTAATTGAAGATGTAGAGTTTTCTTTAAATTGTGCGGTTGATAATATTAAAATTGCTTTTTGTGAAGATGCGGTTTTTTATGATGAACAACCAAGGACTGCTAAAGATTCTTTTGTGCAAAGAATGCGTTGGTGTAAAGGTTTAAAAGAATCATTTTTTAAATATACAAAAAAAATTCTTTCTAAAAAGAATGCTCATTTTAATCAATTAGTTTTTGAATTATTAATTCAAATTGCCCCTGTAACTAATATTCCAATTTGTTGGGCAATTATTAATGTTATATATGGTATTGTTTTTACTTGTTTAGGTTTTATTGAAGTTCAAGTTTTTCTTAATTATATTTTAATTTGTTTAATAACTATTTTTGTGATTTTAATTTTGAATTTTTGGTTTATTTCATTTTCTGTAATTATTAAATATAACAAAATTATTAAATCTTCTAAAACTAAAAAATTTGTAGGAGCGGTTTTGTATCCTTTATTTATGTTAATGTATTTACCTATATCAATAGTGGCTCAATTAAAAAATGTGGAATGGGTACCCACTCCACATAAAGAAAATATTTCTATTGATAAGATTGAAAAGTAGTTTAATTAAACATTATTTTTTCATCATTGAACATTCTAGTTAAAACATAAACACCAATAAAAATATAAATAATATTAGATATCATTGTTATAAAATAATTTAAAGGGTTAATAGTTAAAGAAAAGACTTCAATTAAACTTTGAATAGAATTATAAATTGGTATTAAATAAAGAAGCGAATTAGTGGTACTTTGATTTGTCATAAAATTAGATAAACCAATTAGCATTACAATAATCATAATAGGGGTACTATAAGAAGTAGCTTCTTTTACTGATTTTGCATATGTTGATACTAATGTTAATATTGTAGTGAATAATAAAACTGTTACTACGATAATCCCAAAAATGGCAATGACACTAGTAAAATTATAAGCAGATAAAGATATAGTATCGCTTCCCATTAATTTTGGTAAAGATAATATTAAACCTAAAAAACTAATTAATGCAGAAACTAAACCAGTAATAGCTAAAGAAGTAATTTTACCAATAGCAATTTCACTTCTTTTAGTTGGTGTAATTAACAAAGTAGCAATGGTTCCTCTTTCTTTTTCACCAGCGATTGATTCTGAACAAATACTCATAGCCCCGGTAAATAAGAAAGTTATTAATAAGAATGGTACTAAACTAGAAATGATTTGAACAGAAGTATCTTCTTGATTAGCAACATCATATTTAATATTTTCATCACCATTAACATCAAATTTATTAAACATTGCGGATTCAAAAGAATTTAAATATGTTTTATAAATATTGTATATATATGAAGAAACTTCATTTGCTGAATTATAATATATTTCTACTTGAGGAGCTTTAAGTCCACTACTAACATCGTAAGAAAGCATTTTGTTATAAAAATCTTCATCATAAACAACATATAAATCTAATTCTTTAGAAGATAACTTATTTTTACCTTCTTCTAAAGATAAATCATTATTGTAATGAACTTCCCACTTATCGTTATTTAAAAATGTTTTAAATTCATTAGGCTCGTTAATTATAGAAATATTGAATTCAGTGTATTCTTTATTTACATGATTAGAAATAACATTTCCCATTATGGTGTACATGCAAAAAATTAAAATACCAGGTAAAAATAAACTAATTAACATTCTTTTATCAGTAAAATATTTTTTTAATTCTTTTTTTATAATTGTCCAAATATTATTCATGTTTTCCTCCTTGGTATAAATCAAAGAAAACATCTTCTAAACATTTTTCTTTTGTCATTTCTTTTAAAGGACCATCTAAAGCCATTTTACCATCAAAAATAATACCTACTCGATCACATAATTTCTCTACAAGTGAAAATATATGTGTTGATAAAATAATGGTTTTACCTTGATTTTTTAAATCAACCAAAAAATCAGTAACAGTTTTCGAAGTAATAATATCTAAGCCATTAGTCGGTTCATCAAAAATAATAATTGAAGGATCATGGACAATAGAAATAACTAAGGAAACTTTTTGTTTCATACCAGTTGATAAATCACCAACTTTTACTTCTTTGAATTCCTCAATTCCAAATTTTAAGAATAATTCTTTTTTTCTTTTTTCAGAAATTTCTTTATTAACTTGATGAAGAGCAGAAAAATAATCAAATAAATAATTAGGGGTGAAATAATCTTCTAATTTTAATTCACTAGTTAAAAATCCAATTTTATTTCTAATAGTATCAGGATTATTTTTAACACTTATTCCTTCAATAAAAGCATCTCCTTCATCAGCTTTTATTAAAGTGGAGATAATCCTTAATGTTGTGGTTTTTCCGGCACCATTAGGCCCTAATAGACCATATATTTCACCTTTATATGCTTTAAAAGATAAATCATTAACGGCTATTTTATAGTTCTCGTTAGTTTTATTAAGTTTTTTTTGCTTTTTAGATAATTTAAAAGTTTTCTTTAAATGTTCTACAATAAGTATTTCTTCCATATGTTATTTCCTTATCAGTAAATTTATTAAAATATTTTTAACAATATTATTTAAATTAGCCCCCTTTTTATTACATAGTATCTATTTCCATTTTCTTCTTTAAATGTATAGTCTTTAACTCCACTTAAGGCATTTTTAGATAATGAATAAGTAAATCCATCTTCATAATTTTTATTACCAATCATTAAATTAATTAATGTGGTAGATAATGAAGTATAGATTTCACTTGCAAAATCTAGTTGAGTGACATTTTTAATAGTATTTAAGAAGGAAGAAGTTTGTTCATCAGTTAATTTGTTTATTTTTGTAGAAACATAATTTATTTCATATGAAAATGGTTCTTCTAAATGTGTAATTGAACTAGTCATACTTAAATATAAATAATTTGGAATATAATTTTTTAATAAAGTAAATGGGAAAGTATTATATTCTTCTTTAATTGATGAACAATCAAGTTTTACCATATAGGTAAAATAAGTACTTGTAGGGGTAATATTTGAGAATGTTACTTCTTTTACTTCAGGATTATATTTAGAGTATTCTTGTCCGTTTTTTTCCATTTCTTTTTTGAAAATTTCATTAACAATCGCACCAATTTGTTTATCAGTTAAATATATATCTTCTTCTAACATACTTATTTTATCTGGATCAATCGTGTATGTTCCATCTCCATTTTTATTAATAACATTATTTAAAGAAGAAATATTTTTACTTGAATCAAGATCTTCGTTAGAAAATTTATTTTCTATATATTCATTTTCATTAATTTCTTCATTCATTATTTTTAATTGATTAAAAACATCAATAACGTTAATTCCATAAGCACTATTTAAATAAATGCATCCACCTACTAAACCAATAATAACAATAATTAAAATTGTTAAAATAAACTTAATTAAAAATTTTAATAATTTAAACATAATTTTTATTCCTTTCAAAAAAAATTTCAAATTTATTTTGCTTAATTAATTCTATGAATTCTTTTTCGCTTTTTATTTTTTGATTAAATTTAACCCCAGCAAGTTTTTCTTGCTTACTTGCTAAATGATTATCACTTCCAGCAAATTTAATTAATTGATAATTTTCTGCATAGATATTAGCCATTTTATTTTCTAAATCAGTTCGACAAGCATTAATTACTTCAACACCATCAACTTGTCGAGGAAATAAACGAATATGATCGATGTAATGAGCCTCTCTAAATGGATGAGCTTGAATAATTAAAGCACCATTTTCTTTTAAGAAGATTAATTTTTCTTTCATTGATTTATTTTCATATTCAGGATGATTTAAAAAGAAATTTTTATCTAAACCATAAATTAAAAAATCAGTTCCTTTATAGGTAATTTCAATACCTAAAAAAACTTTAATTCCTATTTTTTGCGATAAAATTAAAGCTTCTTCATAATCAGAAAAATAAAAATTAATTCTTTTTTGATATGTTTCTAATGGACTAATATTAATATTACCATCAATAAAATGATTAGTAATAAAAACTCCATCATATTCTAATTCTTTATAAAATAATAAACTTTCTTCAACACTTGCTTTAGCACATTTACTAACAGGAAAAGTATGTAAATGAGTTTCATATTTAAACATTATTATCACCTAAAATAATAATAGCATTTAATTTTTTAAATAGATATATTTTATTTTTTATAATTAAGTATAATTAATTTTTTTGGCTTACATTTTTATTTATAATTTCATAGTTTATAAAAAAAAGACAGAGCAATAAAATCTCTGTCTTGAAACTGCAAATGTATTTGACTAACGTTTTGAGAATTGTGGAGCACGTCTTGCTTTTTTAAGACCATAGTGCTTTCTTTCTTTAACTCTTGGATCTCTAGTTAACATACCAGCGACTTTAAGAGGTGAACGGAAATCTGCACTTGCTTCAAGTAAAGCTCTAGCAATACCTAAACGGATAGCACCAGCTTGGCCTGTAAAACCACCACCAATAACAGTAGCAATAACATCAAATCTTTCTGTTGTGCCTGTTAATTCAAGAGGTTGTTTTAAATCCATAACTAATGTTGCGTGAGGTAAATAAGCATTTACATCTTGTCCATTAACTGTGATTGCACCTTTTCCTGGAACTAAATAAACTCTAGCGATAGATGCTTTTCTACGGCCTGTGCCATAGTATTTGACTTCTTTTTTCTTTGCCATATCTATTTCCTCCTAGAATTTTAAAGTTAACACTTCTGGATTTTGTGCAACTTGTTTGTGTTCAGCACCTTCGTAAACAAATAATTTAGATTCAATTTGTCTTCCTAAGCGACCTTTTGGTAACATACCATGAACAGCTCTTTCAACCATTTCAACTGGGTATTCTCTTTTCATAACGCCAGCAGTTCTAGTTCTAATTCCTCTAGCCCAACCTGAAGCATTATAATAGTTTTTCTTATGTTCAGCATCACCAGAAAGAGCAACCTTTCCAGCATTTACGATGATAACATAATCACCACAGTCAACGTTTGGTGTGTAGATAGCTTTCTTTTTGCCAGTTAAATATCTAGCAACTTCAGATGCTAAACGACCTAAAGGGAGGTTTGTAGCATCGATAACGTACCACTTACGTGTTACAGTTTTAGCATTAGCAATTGTTGTTTGTCTTTGCATAATTTTATCTCCTTGCAATTGTTTGTCTTACCGGGACTACAATTGGCAATTAGTGCCATTAATAATATTAGAATAATAAGTAAAGTAAATCAAGAAAAATAAGCATTTATTTTAATAAAATAATTATGCTAGTGTTCTAGAAATTTCTTCAACTTCTCCAATGAGAGTGTATTCTACATCAGTAACAAATCCACCTGTGTCATTATGGAAAGTTACACTAGTATCAGTAAGAGTAATAGTCATAGTAGCAAATGTTTGATTATTTGCAATTGCTCCATCAAATCCACAAAAACAACTTACTGTAGGTTTTGTTGACATTAATTCATCAAGCACAAATGTAAATATTGTTCCTGTTTCTGTTTCTTCTTTAGTAAAGAAAGCAGAAGAAATTTTAAATGATGGAAGTAAACTATCAATTGTTCCTTCAAGTTCTTCACCATCTTTTGTATACACTTCATCAGTTAATTTGTATTTTTGATAATGTGTTTCGTCAACCTTTTTGTATCCAATAAATTGAACAGAAGATTTTGTTTTATTTATTTCAAAATTTCCTTTTCCATCAGAAATAATTTCGCCTTGAGTATCAATAGCTAATCCATCTGACATCCAATCATATGATTTACGATAAAATGAGCCTTTATAATTTTGTTTTTGAAGTAGTGCTAATTTATCATCTAAAGCTTTATCGGCACCTGTTTTTGCTTCAATTTTAGAGACTTCAACTTCTTCGCCAAAGTTTAAAAATTCACAAGCTAAAGAAGATTTAACAGTGCTTCCATATGAATCGTATTCTTCATAAGTTAAAGAACAATTTGTTGGAGTGAAAGTATCATCTAAAGTAAGAGAAAAGGCTGTAACTGCTTGCTTAACAAAATAATGTGTAGAGTAACCATCAATATACATATATAATTGAGCTGATAATCTATTTAAAATATTAGTAAAATCATTATCCTCTTTCATACTTAAACTCATTACCTGGCCTTCTAAAGTGAAATCATCTTCACTTAATGCTAAAAATGCGTTTTCAAAAATAGACCAGTCTGCTTCTACATCTTGCCTAATCAAACTATCTTCAAGCATTAAAGGAGTTCTTACTATACTTCCATCAATATTATAAGAAACTGAATCGGCTAAATTAGAATCATTTTTTTCATATTGGAAAACTTGACTAACTTTTTCAAATTTATCATCAGAAAATTTTTTACTTTTAACTACTTCATTTCCAATATAATCCATATAATAAGATTTTGATGGAGTTCCTTCATCATATTGTTTTGAAAATGTTGTTTTAACAGTAAATCCACTTCTTAATTTTACTAATGCTTTTTCTTTATCGGAAAGTTCGATAACGGAAGAAGAATCTTCACTACTATCTTCTGAAGTTGTTGTTTCACTAGTTGTTGTTTCACTTGTAGTGGTTTCTGTGGTCGCTTCACTAGTTGAAGTGCTTGATGAAGCTGGTAAAGTGCTAGTTTGAACTTCTCCACATGCTGCAAGTAAAGCAAATAAAGAAACAAATAATAATCTTTTTTTCATAAATTTAAATCTCCTTTTTTATTTTATAATTGAAGGGTAGATTAATAATTGAGTAGTTTTAAAATAATCTGCCGCGAGATAAACCAAAACACCAATTGTTGTATTTTGATCGTTTACAGTTACATTTTTAGTAAAATAATCACCTTTACTAGAAGATGTTTGTAAAATAAATCCGTTTGTTTGTAATTTCTCTAAATAATTATTTTTTACTGATAAACCAACAGTATAATCATCAAAAGCAAGCATAATAACTGGTTTAGAAGGATTATAAGAAGCATCAACTGAAACTAATGTATATTTATCACCAATAGTTGGTATTTGATTAAGAACATCTTGAGAAATAGTTTTATAAAGTTTTTCAACTTCACTAACTTGATTTGATAATAAATCACTCCATTTTAATGAATTGGAGTTTTCATGTAAAGATGATAATAAATCACTAATTTGGTTAATTGATGAATATGTATATACTTCTTCAGTTAATTTTAATTTATTAGTTATAACTACTTGATCATTACTTATTGTAATAGTAAGTTTTCCAATGTTATCTCCACCTAAGGTACCATAATCACTAGCGTACACAGTACATTTAATATCATCTTTTAATGTATAAATTACTTGATCATCTTGTATCTTTTTATCAAAGAAAACAGAAGAAATATTAAATGTTGGTAAAATGCTAGACATATTTCCATCTAAAGGAGATAAGTTTTCATATAATTCATTGTTAATTTTTACAATTCCTTGAACTTGACTATCATTTTTTTGGTAGTAGCCATAAGAATTAGTTTTAATATTTTTGGAATTATAGATATCATAAACCATTGATTTTCCATCTTCGATATCCACTTCATAAATCTTAGATGCTAATTTGACTTTTAAATGATAATTTTGTTTTCTTAATTTTTCTAAAGTTTCCTGAAGAAAACTATCTTCATTTTCTTCTATTGGGGTGATTGGTGCAATAACGTTTTCACCAAAATTAATGAATTTTCCTTCAATTTCACTTTTATAAAAACCATATGAAGTTTCTACATCTTTAAAGGTTGCTTTATAATTTGAAAAGTTCCCATTTTCAATAGTTACTGCAAAACTTTCTAGTTCTAGGCCCATAATTCCAGTTAATTGATTAGCCAAAGCGGAAGTAAAAGTTTTTAAAGATGAATCAATAATTAATTCATATCCATTACCCATCTTTTTAAAAGAAGATACTTTTAATTTATCAAAAGCGTTTCCATAATTAGCTTCTCTCCAAGTAATGCCAATTGAAGAACTTGTTACTTGATAATAATGAATTTTGTTATCTAAACCTAGTTCAACTTCACATAACATTTCACTTAATCCATATTTATATGGAACATAATGACATGTGCTTTTTATTTTATCCATAGTAGGATTATTATCACTAGATTCGTAAGTAGTACAAGTGTATTCTTGACTTGTTGCACTTGCATTAACATAACTATACGAAAAACCTAATGAAGTATATCCAGATTTTAAAATTCCTAATGAAGTAAATCCATTTGAAATATTTTTTAATGATTCTGCAGTTAGTTCATCACTAATAACTTCACTTGTTATAGGCTGTGTGTTACATCCAACAAATAAAATAGAAGAGAATAATAACAATGCTATTTTTTTGTTCATATGGATACCTCTATTTATCAGCAGTAAAACTTAATTGAACTTGGAATTGTCCCCAGTCTTGAATAGAGTTCCACCAAAGATTTAAAGTGACATTTAAACGATATTTTCTATTGTTTACTGTAACTGATTTATAATAATTTGGTGAAGATTCTTCTAATTTTTCTCCGATTGTGGATTCGTCTAAAGTAAATCCTGCTTTGACTAATTCATTTCCATAACTTGATAATAAATCAATAGAATCTTGTTTATCATAAACTAAGAAATAAAGAACAGGTTTACTAGAACTGGAAACATCTGAATAGATATTTGAAACAAATGTAATTGTTGGAATTGAATCTAAAAGATCTTTTGTAAATATTTTAATAATGCTATTAACGTTTGCTTCATTATTAGAAAGAATTTCTGACCATTTTAAGCCTTCGGTTGTTTCATGGAATTTATCACTTGTTACAATATTTTCAACTTTACCAAAATTAGTATAATTAACATCTAAGATAAGTCCACTTTCACCTGTATCGGATGTTTCATTATGGATATTGATTTTATCGTTTTCAATAGTAATAGTTAAATTAATTATTCTATCTAAATATCCATCGGCATCAAAAGGAGTAAAAACGGAATCATTATTTTCTAAAGAAATATCGATATCACGATTTAATTTATAAACAAGTTTATCAGTTGTAGAAGAACTATCTTTAATAAATAAAATAGAAGAAATATCAAATGAAGGTAATAAGTCATCAAGTGAACCTTCATATAAATAATCTTGATAATATTGTCCATTTATTGGAACAATACCTAATTTACAATTTTCTTTCTCTTGATAACGAAGATAGCCATAACTCATGTATTTTTTACCATTAGCGGAATAATAATTATATACAACAGATTCTTTATTATAGAAATCTGCGATATACTTTCCTTGAGAAACAAATTTTTCAGTAGTATAATCAAAACTTTGTTGAGTCTCTTCTAAATGATAATTTTGAGTACGTAATTTTTTCATTGCATTTTCAAAATCAACATCTTCTTGACCTTGTAAAGGAGTACAAAAAGTAACAACATCTTCTCCTGAAGCATTAAAGACACCATTTGAACTTCTAAAAGAAGTTGCGTCATATAGTGTGTAAGGAAGATAATTTAATTCAAATCCAACAATATTATTACCATTAGTTAATAAAAAGAACGAATCGATTGAGGTATTGTCTAAAATTTCTTTATCACCATATAATTGAGCGCTTAATTTTGATGATATAGTTTCTTTAATAGATTCATCTAAATCATTTAGACTTAATTTAAATTTATTTTCATCACCTACACGAGTAAAATAAGAACTTGTTAAATCTATAAAGACATTTGATAAATATGATTCTTCCCAAGTTAATGGAATTTCTTCATAAGTATATTTATCTTCACCCATTACTGGAGTGTAGATTATTTTATTTCCAACACTTAAACCTGCACTATAGAGCATTTCAGTTTCTTCGGTAGGATTAATTTGATAATGATAAAAATAAGATCTTTTACCTAAAGAAGAAAATGTTGCATCTTTATCATAATATGTTGCTGTTTCGTAATTTTTTTCGTTACATTTAGCGGTTAGTATTTTTGATGAAGAAGTATTATCATCATATTCTGTGGATTGCTTGAAAGTTGTATCATATCCTTTTTTAAATGAATTAAGCATTTCTTCAGTTAAATTTTCAGTACGAATAAATTCACTAGAAGAAACACTATCATTAGATGAATTATCGCTAGTTGTAGTAGAATCATTACACCCAAATAAAGTAGTTAAAGATAATAATGTTAAAACAAATAAATGCTTGCCTTTTGTCATAGAAACCTCCAAAAACATTTTGTTTTTTTATTTGAAACAATTATATTCTTCTAATTTTTTAAAATAAAGCATTTACATAAAAAAATATAAAAATAATATATAAACTAGTGTTTAGTATATAAAAAAATATTATTTATTCAATTTTGTTTAATATTAAATTAGATATATGTATATTCATATTATATTTTTTAATAAAATAAAAATCTCATGAACTATTTCATGAGATTTAAATCAAATAAATAAAGGTTCTTTTAAATAAATTAATCTTCAATTTTAGCGTTATGATAAACGTTTTGAACATCTTCGACTTCATCAAGTAAATCAAGTAAGTCGTTGAATTTTCTTGCTTCTTCGCCTGTTAAAACAATTTCATCATTTGGAAGCATTGTAATTTCACATTGTTCAAATTCATTAAATCCTGCTTCATTTAAACAAGCTTTTGCTTTCATTAGATCAGATTTATCAACTTTTACAACGATTAAATCTTCATCTTGAGAAACATCATCAACATTGACATCTCCTAAAACTAAGGCTTCAGTAACTCCATCAACATCATTACCAACAAAAGTAATTAATCCAGTTTCTGTAAAATTATATGAAACTGATCCTGGAGTACCTAAATGACCACCTTTTTTATTGAAACACATTCTTACTGAATCATATGCTCTACGAACGTTATCAGTTAATGTATCAACAATAATTGCGACATTTCCAGGTCCATATCCTTCATATCTTCCTGCTTCATAAGCAGTAACTTCGCCACCTTTAGCTTTGTTAATTGCTCTTTCAATAACATCTTTAGTGACACCTTGACCTTTATATTTTTCTAAAACCGCTCTTAAGGCTAAGTTTGAATTTGGATCTGGTTCACCAGATTTTGCTGCCATATAAATTTCTTTACTAGCTCTCATGTATAAAGCAGATTTTGCTGCACTTGTAGCAGCCATTTTTTTTGCTCTTACTTCATGTGCTCTTCCCATAAATAACTCCTTATTAAATTTCCTTTTCTAGTTTATCACTAAATTGATAGAATTTCTATATATTTAAACTATCAATAATATTTAACTTTAAACTTTCTAATACTTTATATCCTTCATCATTAAGATAAGTTGTAATATCACTTGGGGCATGGGCATCAATACCAACAATGACTTTTGCTTTCATTTTACTAACAATTTTCCAAAATGGAATATATGGATATCCCCAACGAATTTCTTTTCCTTTTTTTTGTTTTCCTCTTCTAAAACAAGACAAATTAAATTCTAAAGGAATATCTAAATCTAAGCTTGCTTGAATAATCTCTTTAGAAATTTTTTTGACAAAATGATTCCATTTATAGTAGTTGTCCATAAAATAATCTGGATGTGCTACGCATGCAAATAAGCCTGTTTTCATACCAGTTATTAATGTATTTTTATATTCTATAATATCCTTTTTAGTGGTTATTTTAGAAAAGAAATTTCTTACTAATCCTTTATCTAAAGTACAATGGTTTCCTAAAATTAGATAATCAATTGTTTTTTCATCTAACAACTTTTTATAGTAAGGAAAAAATTCTTTAAATGCTTCAGCTTCAAAACCAAGTTTGATATTTATACGATCTTTATATTTGTTTTGAAGGTTTCTAATTGAATCAAAATATCCTTGAGTTGCTTCATAGTCTCCACGAACAAATTCTTGTTTAACATTTGGTAACATTACATGGTCAGAAAATCCTAATGTATTTAAACCTAATGCAATTGCTTCTAAAACGTATTCTTCATCGTTTCCTATAGCATGTCCACATCTAAAAGTATGAGTATGGTAATTATTTCTAATCATAAGATACCTCCACTAAATATAAACCTTGACTTGGAGCGTTATATAAAGTTGTCTTATATTTACCATTTAATCTATCTTCAATATAAGATAAATCAATTTGCTTATTATTTAAAGCTAAAATAGTTCCAATAATCATTCTAACCATATAACGTTTAAAACCAGAACCAATAATATCAAAAACAATTTCATCATCATTATAAGAAAGATTAAATTCATAAATCGTTCTAATATATTCTTCTTTTTCTTTATTAGAACAGAAGTTGATAAAGTTATGTTCCCCTAAAAATAAATTCATGCCTTTTTTTACTAATTCTTCGTTAAAATTATAAAAATAAAATAAACTATAATTTGCTAAAAATGGGTTCCTTTTTCTAGATATTAAATATCGATAATGTTTTTTAGTTGCTGAATATCTTGCATGAAAAGACAAATCTACTTCTTGTAATGATTTAACAAAAATGTCATTTGGTAATAATTTATTTAAGGCGTAACACATTTTATTTAAATCACGATATTCATCAATATCAAAATGAATAACTTGATTTAAAGCATGTACACCTCGATCAGTTCTTCCAGAAGCAAAAATTTTAGTTTCTTTATTCATAATTTTTGAAATAGCATCTTGCAAAAGTTTTTGAATAGAAATTTTATTTTCTTGAATTTGGAAACCATAATAGTGGCTTCCATCATAACTAATAATACCTTTCACTCTCATATAATCACAATCTTTAATATTGATAAAGTCAATATTCCTGAAAAAATAAGCAAAATAAATATACATGATAATGTATCATTCATTTTCCAGGTAAGTTTACGATATTTACTTCTTGGTTTACTTGGATCATATCCTCTTGCTTCCATGGCGTTAGCTAGTTCATCACTTCTTTGAAATGCCGATACAAATAAAGGAACAATTAAAGAAATAATAGCGGAAATTTTTTCTTTTAATTTTCCATCTTGAAAATCTACGCCGCGTGAGGCTTGGGCTTTCATAATTCGATCGGTTTCATCAAGTAAAGTTGGAATAAATCGTAAAGCAAGTGAAATCATCATTGAAACTTCATGAACAGGAAAATGGATAACTTTTAAAGGCTTAAAAAACCATTCTAAAGCATAAGTTAAATCCATAGGCTTAGTCGTAGAAGTTAATATTAAACTTAAACCAATCATTAATGCTAAACGAACAAAAATATAGAATGTATTTACAAAAGAGGCAATGTAGATAGTAAAATTAATTCCTGGGATTGTGAATCTATCAATATTACCAACTGATGGAATATAAATAAAAATTGATTCTTTAATAGTAAAAATATTAATAATAAATAATATTAATATCATTAGCCACATCATTTTTAATTGTTTAAATAATTGTCTTAAAGAAACTTTGCTTATTAACATTATAATATATATAAAAATAAAAAAGATTATATACATAATTAAATTTGTCCAAGTAGAACCAAAAGTAAAGAAAATCATAACCATCATTAAAATCATCGAAATAATTTTACTTCGAGGATCAAGACGATGGATAAATGTATCATAAGGAACATATCGACCGATAGAAATATTATTCATAATACGCCCTCTTAATTTCACTTACTAAAGATTTTTCATCTTTAATTAAGTCTAAATTTATATTTAATCCACCTTTAATTAAATTTTTAGCAAAACATATAACATTAGGCTCTTTGATATTATATTTTATAAATAAATCATCTCTTTTAAATAAATTTGTTGGAGTGTCGTTTAAAACAATTTCTCCTTCATTCATAACAATTGCTCGATTAGAATATTTTAAAACATTATTCATATTATGGCTGACCATTATAATTGTCGTGCCATTTTCGTGAATTTTTTTAAATAATTCCATGATGTCTTTTTCGCCTCTTGGATCAAGACCAGCTGTTGGTTCATCAAGAATTAATATTTTTGGTTGTAAAGCAATAATTCCAGCAATTGCGACTCTTCTTTTTTGTCCACCACTTAAATCAAAAGGAGATTTATTATATAAAGAAGAATCGATGCCTACCATTTCTAAAGCTTTAATGGCTTTATTTCTGCAGTTTTTTTCATCTTCATTAAAGTTTTTTGGACCGAAACAAACATCTTTTAAAACTGTTTCTTCAAATAGTTGATATTCTGGGAATTGAAAAACTAAACCAGCATATTTTTTTAATTGCTTTAAGTTTTTTATTTTTTTCTCATTAGAAATAATATATTCACCAACATAAACTTTACCTTCAGTTGGTTTTAATAAAGCATTTATTTGTTGAATTAAAGTTGACTTGCCACTTCCAGTATGACCAATTATAGAAACAAAATCGCCTTCGTTAATTGTTAAATTGATGTTTTTTAAAGCGGAAAATTCAAATGGTGTATTCTTTTGATAGGTAAAAAAAACATTTTCAAATCTTATCGACATAAATATTCTTTCACCTCTATTAAATTTTGACATTTAGAAACATCAATATTTTCTTTTATTAATAAATTTTTTATTTTCATCTCAAAAGGAATATCAAGTCCCATATTAACTAATTCATCATAATGAGAAAAAACATTTTTAGGGGTATCATAATATTTAATTTTTCCTTGATCGAGAACTAATACTTTATCTGATAAATAGGCTTCTTCTGGATCATGAGTAATTGAAAAAATAGTTAAATCTTTCTGATTGATTCTTAACAAATGAACTAAATCAATAATTTCTTTTTTCCCTCTTGGATCAAGCATAGAAGTAGCTTCATCAAGAATTAATATTTCTGGTTTCATTGCTAAAACACCAGCAATAGCCACTCTTTGTTTTTGCCCTCCGGATAAAGAAGAAGGTTCTTTACTTAAAAAGTTTTTCATGTTAACTTTTTCTGCAAATTCATTAATTATTTTATCCATATCTTCAGGTTTAACTAAATGGTTTTCTAAACCAAAAGCAATATCATCTTGTACGGTAGCACCAATAAATTGATTATCAGGATTTTGAAAAACAATTCCGAGTTTACTTCTTAATTCATTAATGTTACTTTCTTTCATTTCAATATCGTCAATATAAATAGAACCATTTTTATTTTCAAGTAAGCCCATTATTAATTTTGCTAAGGTTGATTTTCCACTTCCATTGTGTCCCATTAAAGTGATATATTCACCTTTTTCCACTTCAAAAGAAATGTTATCAAGAACAACATTTTTGTCATAGGAAAAACTTAACTTATCAATCTTTAATGAACTCACTTTTTATCACCTTTTTTTCTAAACATAAAATAACTCATTACTAAGTAATAAATAATTAAAAGCCCTAAAACCACGCCTAAAAATATGTATTTTCTATTGCCTTTTAAAACATCAAATTGCGTTAAAATAACAAAAGTTGGAAATACAGCAATGGCAAAGCATAAAGTTAATATTAAATACTTTTTAATCCACTTTTTCATATTCTTTCACTAAAATATCAAGTTTTCGTCCTTCATATTTTCTAACAATAATTCCTGCCATCATTAAAAGTCTTTTAGAAGCTTTAGTTGATAAATCTTCAGGAATTCTTTCATTTAAATAGACAACTTCTTTAATCCCAGATTGAATAATGGCTTTAGCACACTCATTACAAGGAAATAAAGTAACATATATTTTACAACCTTTAACAGGCGCGTATGAGTTTAGTATAGCATTAAATTCAGCATGGCAAACATAGAGATATTTATTATCGAGTTCATCTTTACCAACTCTTCCCCATGGCATTTCATCATCAGAAAGTCCAACAGGCATTCCATTATATCCCATCGTCACAACTTTATTATCGTTTGAAGCTACGCATGCTCCAACTTGGGTAGATGGGTCTTTACTTCTTTTACTTGATAAAACTGCAACACCCATAAAATATTCATCCCATGTAATATAATCTTTTCTTTTTTCACTCATATTTTTGCCTCTAAAACATTTTAACAAACCAAAATTAAAAAATATATAAATATGACTAGATTTTTTCTTTTACAAATTCAAGAGCATGGTAAATCCAAGTTTCTACATCTTTATAAACTTTATCTTCTTTGTGCCAATTTGTTATTTCATTACCTAAAGCTAAACCATGTCCACCTTCTGGATACATATGTAATTCAACTGGAATGTGGTGTTTAACTAATTCACTAGCAAAGCGTAAAGAGTTTTCTGGTGGAACAGCATTATCTTCTGAAGTTAAGAAAATAAATGTTTTTGGAAATTTATTTGTAACATGTTTTTCTATAGAAAACTTTTCAATCATTTCTTTATTACCATGGGTTCTACATCTTGCGGTTCCTGCATGAGTAAAATTAGGATCCATTGTAATAACTGGATAGCCTAAAAGTAAGCCATTAATTTTTAATTCTTCTTGTTTACAATCTAATAACTTTGAAAAATAATTATCTTCCATTAACATAGTTGTACTTGCTGCAAGATGACCACCTGCAGAAAATCCCATTAAAGAAATTTTATTAGCATCAACATGATATTTTTCAGCATTTTGTCTAATATATAAAATAGCGGCAAAAGTTTCATCAATTGGTTTAGGAAATTCAAATTCTCCAATCGTATATTCTAAAACAAAAGTAGCAATATCATGCCCTAAAAAAGCTAAGGCGATAGGTTCAGCTTCTCTTTGAGAAGTAAATTCATAACCTCCACCTGGAATAATTAAAATAGCTTTTCTTTTTCTTCCAGTTGAAAATTCTTCAAAATTATCAGGACAATAAGTAACAAGCTTACTATCTGAATTTATGTTTTTATAGAAGTTTTTTAATTTAATTGTTTCATTGATCATATTTTTTCCCTCTTTGGTAATTATAAATTATATGAACACAAAAAAAAAGAAGAAGTCAAAAATTAGGGTTTGCAAAGGAAAAAACTTCTTCTTTTTTATTCTGTAGTGCTTAATTAACGGTTAAGCGTAGAAACATTGGACCATATTACCAATATATACAACGCACATAACGTGGTAATAGATATACTACATTATTTTTTAATTATTGCAACTAGTAAAGTCATTATTTTTAAAATATTTAATAATATTTCTTGTAAAAATATTAATTATTTAAATAATTAAAGTTGTTTTTTACATATTTATTATTTTTTTAAAAAAAGAAATATTTTTCTATACTTAAAAATTAGATGTGATTATACTATTATTCGTTGGGGAAAATTTATGAATTCTTCATATTTAGGAAATAAAAATACTTTAAAAACAATTTTTAAATTAGCAATTCCATCAATGATTGGTCAACTAATTAGTGTTTTATATAATATTGTTGATAGAATCTTTGTAGGAAATTTACCTTTAAATGGTGAAATATCTTTAATTGGTGTAGGAGTTTGTTCGCCTATAGTAACTTTAATAACATCTTTTGCTTTTTTAGTTGGCTTAGGTGGAGCGCCAATGTTTTCAATAGCATTAGGTGAAAAAAACTATCAAAAGGCAAAAAAGATTCTTTCTAATGCTTTATTAATGTTAATTGTTGTTTCTTTAGTGTTAATGATTGTTTTTTATATGTTTTCTGAACCAATTTTATTTTTGTTTGGAGCAAGTGAAGCTTCTATTAGTTATGCATTAGATTATTTGCATGTGTATTTAATTGGAACTTTCTTTTCTTTATTGACACTAGGATTGGTTCAATATTTAACAGCTCAAGGTGAATCTTTTAAAGCAATGTTAACTACCATTATTGGATGTATTATTAATGTTGGTTTAGATCCGCTTTTTATGTATGTTTTTTCTTTAGGAGTTAAAGGAGCAGCTTTAGCAACAGTTATTTCTCAATTTATTTCTTTTATTTTAGTAATCTTTTTATTGGTTAAGAAATCTTCAATTAAGTTATCATTTGGAAATTATGATTTTAAAATAATGTTACAAATTGTTAAACTTGGTATTTCTCCATTTATTATTATGGCAACTGATTCATTCATTTTAATTTTATTAAATAGTGCTTTAAAATTGTATGGTCATGAAAATGGTGATTTTTATATTGAAATTGCTACAATTGTGCAAGCTTTTGAAACATTAGCCACTGGTCCATTATTAGGAATTAGCAGTGGAACTCAACCGATTCTAGGCTATAATTATGGGGCTAAAAATAAAGATTTAATTATTAAAGCTGAAAAACAATTATTAATTTTTGCTTTAATATTTACTTCATCTTTTTTTGCTTTATCTTTTGTAATTGCTAAACCATTTGCTATTATGTTTATTGGAATTGGTAAAGAAACAATTAATTATGAAATAGTAAACGAAGCAAGTAAAATAATTTTTTATTATATGATTGGAATTATTCCTCTTTCTTTTCAATATATTTTTGTAGATGGTCTTACTGGTCTTGGACAAGCAAGATATTCAATATGGTTATCTTTATTTAGAAAAGTAGGAATATTTATACCTTGTTTATTTTTATTACCTTTAATAAGTAATAATGTAGAAAGTTGTTTTTATGCTGAACCAATTAGTGATGTGATAAGTGCAATTATTTCTTCTACTTTTTATTTAATCTTTTTACCGAAGATATTAAAAAAAATAGAAACAAAAAAATGATTTATTATCATAACTATGATAAAATGACTTTTGGGAAGTAAATAAATATGTCAAAAATTGTTATCATCACAGATTCTAACAGTGGAATAAAATCTTTAGAAGCTCAAAAATTAGGTATTAAGATTATTCCTATGCCTTTCTTTTTAAAAGATAAAACATATTTTGAAGATATTTCATTATCTCAAAAAGAATTCTATGAAATGTTAGATAATGGTGAAATGTTAACAACTTCTCAACCTGCCATAGGTGAAATATGTTCTTTATGGGATGAACTTTTAAAAGAATATGATGAAATAATTCAAATACCAATGAGCTCAGGCTTATCAATGAGTTATGAAACTGCGAATTCTTTTGCTCAGGAAGAATCTTATTTAAATAAAGTATTTGTTGTTAATAATATGAGAATTTCTGTAACTCAAAGACAAGCTGTTTTAGATGCTTATGAATTAGTAAAGCAAGGAAAAACTGGTAAAGAAATAAAAGAGATTCTTGAAAAAGAAGCTTTATCATCTTCTATTTATATTATGGTAGAAAATTTAAAATATCTTGCTAAGGGTGGAAGAATTACTCCTGCTGCTGCGATGTTTGGCTCTTTTTTAGGTATTAAACCAGTTTTACAAATTCAAGGGAAAAAATTAGATGCTTTTAAAAAAACTAGAGGCGTCAAAATGGCAATGTTAACAATGATTGAAGCTGCTAAAGAGGATATTAAAAATAGATTTGGTGGAGATAATAAAAAAATTCATGTAGCAGTTGCTCATTCTAATAATTTAGAAATTGCTCAACATTTTTTAGAAGAAGTTAAAAAAGCAATTCCTGATGCTAAAGATTATTATCTTGATTCTCTTTCTTTATCTGTTTCAACTCATATTGGTCCAGGATCTTTAGCTATCGCTTTAAGTAAGGAAATATAATGAATAGTTTTAAATATCGTATTGATTATAAGCATGCATCATTATCAATTAAAGATATTTTAAGGAGTTTTTCTTTAGCAAAAGATAAAATTTATTTATACAATTTAAATAAAAAAATATTTTTAAATGAACAAAATGTTGATGATCAAACTATAGTTAAAGAAAACGATTTATTAGAAATTGAACTTAATGAAAATATTGATATTTTACCTTTAGGTGAAAATTTAAATATTGTTTATGAAGATGATTATTATTTAATTGTTAATAAAAAAAAGAATTTATTAGTTCATTCTGATGGAGTAAGTGATGAACTTACTTTATCTAATTATGTTGCTTCTTATTATAAAAAGCATCATATTAGAAGAAAAGTTAGAGTTTGCAATAGACTTGATTATAATACTAGTGGGCTTGTTATTTTTGCTAAAGATCCTCTTGCAAGTTCTAGTATGGATAAATTAATTAGAGAAAGAAAAATTAAAAAGAAATATTATGCTGTATGTCATAATAAATTTTCTCATCAAGAAGGTCTTATTGATGAAAAAATAGGTAATGACCGTCATAATAATAAAAAAATGATTATTACTAAAAATGGTAAAGAATCATTAACTAAATATAAAGTTATTAAAAATGGTAAAGCTTCTGTTTGTGATGTAGAACTTTTAACTGGTAGAACTCATCAAATAAGAGTGCATTTTGCTTATATCAATCATCCTTTATTAGGTGATGAATTATATTCAAAAGATGAAGATAAAAATTTGTTATTACAAGCATATTTTATTAGTTTTATTCATCCATTTACTAATGAAGAAGTTAATGTTCAAATAGAAATGGATAAAGATATTAAAAAGTATTGTTAAGGAGGAAAAGTAATGGAAAATAAAAAAATTATAAATGAAGATATTAAAGAAACTGCTTTTACTTTTGGAATTATAAGTTTTGTATTTTTAATACTTCAACCAGTTATTGCAATATTTCTATCAGCAATAGGAATTTATAGAGGAATTAATGAAGCTAATAAGCTTTATATTACTATGAATGCTTGTGTTTTTATCACATCTGTATATCTTATAATGTCAATGCTATTACGCTAAAATAAAAACTATACTATTTTTATAAAATGTGATATAATGAAAGCGCTTTAAAGGAAGGAAAATATGAGTTTAAAATTACTTGCGGACAAATACATTGAATTAAGTGTTAAAGCCATCGCAGAAATTACAAAAGACAATTATCAAAATTTTAATGGGATTGCAGAAGATTATTTATTTTTATATTGTCGAACTGGTTCAATGAAAATTATTGTTGATGATAATCCTTATGAATTAAATGAAAATGATATTATTTTAATTAGAATAAATAGTTCTTATTCTATTGAAAAAGAAAATTTTTCTACTATATTTTTAGCATTTAATGGCTCTTCAGCAGAAGATTTAATTTCGGTTATGGAATTTGAAAATAATATGTATCATGATGATTCTCATTTAGGTTATTATTTTTATAAAATTTATCATGCTTATCATGAGGCTGAATTTTTATCTATTAAATGTTTAGGTATTCTTTATGAATTATTCTATGAATTAACAAAGAATGCTAATGTGATTGATGTAGATTATAATAATCAACAAAAACATGTGGAAATTGCTAAAGAATACATTAATCAAAATTACCATTTAGATATCTCTATTTTAGATGTATCTAAAAAAGTAGGTGTTACTTCTAATTATTTAGCTAATATTTTTGCTAGATATTTAAAACGCTCACCTAAAACATATCTTACTGAAGTTAGAATGGAACAAGCTAAAAAAATATTGGCTACTCATAAATATAAAGTAAAAGATGTTGGTTCTTTTGTTGGATATAAAAATCAATTACATTTCTCTAGTGAATTTAAAAAATATACTGGTTATTCACCATCTGAATATTCTAAAATCACTAAAAATAATTCTTTTTAGAGAATTTTAAAATACCATTTTCGTATTTATCATCATTATCTTTATTTAATAAAATAGAGGCATATTCAAAGAATAAAGGGGATACATTATTCCCTTTTTCATTTATCATGTTTCGAGGTAAAAATTTAATTGAATTAGCAATTTTTTCTAAAGAGTTATAGTTATATTCAATTTTATTATCTTTTCTTTCCATGGTGACCATAATTCCAGTTAAGCCATTTAAAGAATATTGAACAGCTTTTCTTCCACATTCAATAGCTTCATCAATATCATTTTTAGAAGCGGTTTGTGCATAACATCTTTGAAGTAATGATAGTTCAATACCTCTAGTAGAATAATGTAATTTTTCTTCTACTAAGGATGCTAAATAAACACCTACTCCTCCTAATTGTTGATGAGAAAAAACATCTTTTGCTTTTTGAGTAAAAATAAATTTATTATCTTTAGTTCTAATTCCTTCTGAAACGGCTACTAAACATCGATGCTTTTTTTCATAAATAGTTTTAACATCTTCTAAAAATTTATTTGTATCAAAATAAATTTCTGGAACATAGATTAAATCAGGTCCATAAGGATAGGCTAATGCACTACTAGCGGTTAACCAACCTGCATCACGTCCCATGATTTCAACAATATTAACTCTTCCTTTAATATAGCAATCATTATCATAAGAAATAGATTTAATGACGTTAGCAATAAATTTTGCGCTGCTTGGATAACCAGGAGTATGATCAGTCAAAATTAAATCATTATCAATTGTTTTAGGAATTCCAATGACTTTACAATCAAAATTAATCTTCTTAAAATAATTAAATAATTTTTTTCCGGTATCCATGGAATCATTTCCACCATTTAAATAAATATATTTAATATTATGTTTTTTTAAAACATTAACGATTTTTTGATATTCTTCATCGTTTTCTTCAAAAGAAGCAAGTTTATGTCTAACCGATCCACATATAGCACTTGGTGTTTGTGTAAGTAAATCAATTTCATTTTGTGGTATTTCTCTATAATCTTTTAAATCATCGTTGATTAAACCTTTAATACCATTATGCATAAGAAATAATGTTTCAATTTCTTCATGTTTTTTAACTTCTTCAATAACTCCATATAAAGAAGAATTGATTACGCTTGTTGGTCCACCAGATTGACCATATACTGCATTATATTTCATAAAAAACTCCTTTAAAAAAACGGAAATTAGGTTGGTCCTAACTTCCGTATATAAAAATATATATTATTTTTGTGTTGTTAAAACTTTATAATCATCAAAAGAAGGGAAATTCATTTGAACATCATTTCCATATAAGAAGTTTACATATGTTTTAACTTCAAAATTAATATTTGTTTCATTAGAAGTAGTAGTGTCACCATCACTATTTTCTTCACTTACATAAGCACCTGCTTTAACATCAACAAAGATTGTTTTTAATTGTTTATCATTAAAGATAATACCAGCGTTAACATGATCAAAGTTACTCTTTGTTAACATTTCTTCAACTTGTTGCATTCCACTTTCAATAGCGGATGTTTTTTGCTCTGAAGTCATCATATCTCCAAGATTTGACATAGAATCTTCAATAGTTTTTCTTGCATAAGATAAAATTCCTTCTTTGTCTGCACTTAATTGAATTCCCCATTCTTTGTCATTGTATGATTTACATGTCATAAAATTAGTAGTAATATCATTAAATGTTGTGGTTGGAATTGAACTTGTAATTTTTGTGTAAACCTTATCAAAAGTTGATTCTAACATACCATCTTTTAATAATGGATAAGAAGTTGCTTCATCATCTGCTGGTACAGGAACGTAGAATTTAGTGTTTTCTAATGTTACATTAGCCATATCTTTAAGTAAAGCAATTAAATTTTCATTAGAAGCATCAACATAGGCATTTCCATCTTTAATGTAAGCTGCTGCACTAACATCAAGAGTTTTGTTAATGTTTGCTGAAGAATCATTAGTATTCTCGATTGTTAGATTTCCTTTAATACCTGTGCTAGCAGAAGCTTCAAGTTCACTAAATTTAGTAGCGGATGTTAATCCTTTGACTCCAAAAAATAAGTCAAAATCACTTAATTCAACATTAACATTAGTTTGTAAATTTTTGTTTTTAAAAGTTTTTACATTTAACTTAATAGCAGCGTCTTCAATTTTGACGCCTAAAGCATCTGTTGAATCCATTTCTTTTAAAGTGTTTGAAAATTTTGCTTTTGCATCAGTAAAAGCCATATCTTTTCCATTTTCTGGTAAATTATAATCGTTTCCACTATTATTTTCACCACATCCAACTGCAAATAAAGCAGGAATTAATAAAACTAATAATTTATTCTTTTTCATAAAAAATCCTCCTATATAATTTATATCAAATTAATGAATAAAATGCAATTTTCTCTAATTAAACTTATTTTCTATTTCTTTTAAAAAATAATCATCTTCAAAATAATCAATCTTCATAGCTTTACGAACTCTTTTTAAAGTGGAGTTTGCTTTGATATTTGCTTTTTGAGTTCCTTCTTTTAAAATTTTATAAACTTCATCTATTCTTTCTTCATAATATTTTCTTTTTTCTCTAATTGGAAATAAAATATCTTCTAAAACATTGAATAAGAATTTTTTACATTTAACATCACCAAGTCCACCTCTTTCATAGTGAGCTTTGAGTTCATCTAAATTGTTATATTCAGGTAAATATTTTTTGAAATGTTCATCAGTAGCAAAACATGATAAATAAATAAATACTGGATTATCTTTGGTATTTCCTGGGTCTTGAACTCTTAAATGATTTGGATCGGTATACATTGACATTACTTTTTGCTTTACAACTTCTGTTGGATCACTTAAATATATTGTATTACCGAGTGATTTGGACATTTTGGCTTTCCCATCAGTACCAACAAGTCTTCGACATGAATTATTTTCAGGTAATAATATTTTTGGCATTACTAAGGTTTCACCATATATAGAATTAAATTTTTGAACAATTTCTTGAGTTTGTTCAACCATTGGCATTTGATCTTCACCCGCTGGAACAATTGTTGCATCAAAAGCAGTGATATCTGCCGCTTGTGAAATAGGATAAGTAAAAAATCCAGTTGGAATAGATGTTTCAAAATCACGCATTTTAATTTCATTTTTTACAGTTGGATTTCTTTGTAATCTAGATACGGTAACTAAATTTAAATAATACATATTTAATTCAGTTAAACTAGGAATGGCAGATTGTACAAAAATAGTGGTTTTACTTGGGTCAATACCTACAGAAAGATAATCTAAAGCTACTTCAATTAAATTATCTCTAATTTTACTTGGATTATCAGCATTATCAGTTAATGCTTGACTATCCGCAATCATAATATAAATTTCATCAAATTCGTTAGAATTTTGTAATTCAACTCTTCTTCTAAGACTACCAACATAATGTCCAATATGTAATTTTCCAGTTGGTCTATCACCTGTTAAAATAATTTTTTTCATTTAATTAACCTCACTTTTATAATAATTCAACATTTTGTTTTTTCCAATAATTTATTTCTTCTTCTGGCCAATAGGATGCTTGCACTTCACCTATGTGCATTTTCTTTAACATAAACATACAAATTCTTGATTGACCAATGCCTCCACCTAAAGTTAAAGGTAATTGATCATTGATAATACTCTTATGGAATTCATAATTTAACTTATATTCTTCGTTTTTTATTTTTAATTGCTTAAGTAAACTTTCTTTGTTAACTCTAATACCCATACTAGATATTTCAAAAGAAGAGGATAAAACTTCATTATATAATAAAATATCACCATTCAATGACCAATCATCATAATCCGCGGCTCTATCATCATGTGGATAACCATTTTCTAATTTATTTCCTATATGCATTAAAAATACCGCTTTATATTTTTTAGTAATCATATCTTCTCTTTCTTTTGCATTTAAAGTTGGATATAAAGATAAAAGTTCTTCACTAGTTATAAAATGAATATCTTTAGGTAAATCTATTTTTAAAATTGGATAAGTATTATTAACTACTTCTGCAGTTTCTTTTAAGGCATTATAAATTTCTATAACTGTCTTTTTTAAATAATTTTCATTTCTATCTTCTTTAGATATTACTTTTTCATAATCCCATTGATCAACATATAATGAATGGATATTATCTAATTTTTCATATGGTCTAATTGCGTTCATATCAGTATAAATACCAGTAAAATTATATTTTTTTAAACAATATCTTTTCCATTTTGCTAGTGATTGAACAATTTCTAATTCTTTTTTATTTTCTTGAACAATAAAAGAAACAGCTTTTTCTTTGCCAGATAAGTTATCATTTAAACCTGTATTTGGATCAACAAACAATGGAGCACTTACTCTTATTAATGATAAATGTTTTGCTAGTTTTTCTTCAAAAGTATCTTTAACTAATTTGATGGCAATTTGAGTTTGTTTAATTGTTAATAATGATTGATACATCTCTTTGTTTCCTCTTTTAAAGATTATACACTTTTAAGAAGCTAATAACTATTAAAATGTAGTAAAAAACTTGGACAAATTTTATTAAAAGAAGTTAATAGTTAATAAATTAAATATTTTAAGATAATGATTTTATTTGTTATAATTGTTTTGTAGAGAAATAGATAAGTAAAATTATTTTTGATTTTAAAGGAGAATGATAATGGGATCACTCATATTAACTTTTCTATTTTTATTATTGTTATCAATTGCTATTAATTATGATGATAGAAGACCGATATCTGCTAAAATAAAATATAAATTTCGTGTAAAAGATAATTCTTTTTTTAGGAAAATATTTAAATTAAAAGATAAACCTGAAAGCCCATATAATTATTTTAAAATTATTCCAATTTTTATATTTTTGGTATGTTTAATTATTAGTTTTATTCTGTTTTTAATTGATTTATTTTCAAACAAAATTATAAGCAATTCAATAAATGATAATTTTATTGATATTTGTTGCGGCTTAATTATTGTAATATATTATCTTTATTTAGTTATTATTATTCTTTGGTGGGAAATTGTTGATGGCAAAGAGATGAAACTTACAAAAGAAGAAAAACAAGAGTTAAAAAATTTTAAAAGAAAATATAAAAAGAAAAAATAATTTAATTATAAAATTAATTATTTAAAATTTACTATTACAAATTTATTATTAAATTATAGGTCTTATTAAAAAGAGGAGTTGAAAAAAATATTTTATATGTTTAATTTGAAAGTAAATAAGGATTGGATAATTTATGATGATTTATACAAATAAAGCGATGTTACAACCTATGATAATTGTTCTTTCAGTTTTATTTATACCAAGTATTATTGTGTTAACAATTTATTGCGTTGTTTTTTCAAATTTTCAAGGATATATAATATTAGCGAGTTTTATTTTTTTATTTATTGTGGGTATTATTGTTGCGATAAAAGAAGCATATAGTCAGAGAAATTTTATTAAAATCAATGATTCATTCTTTGAAATTAAATTTGATAATTTATCTTCAAATGGACAAGCCATTATTGTTAATTATGATGATATTGTTCAAATAGATTATTATAAAATTAATTCGTTTATTTCTTGGTTACAATTATTATCTTATCAAATCCCTAAGGTTGCATTTATTACCATTCACGAAAATGAAAATATAATTACAAAAGCAATAGGATATTTTGAAAAAAATGATTTGATTAAAATATGTGAATCAAAAAATATTAAATTAATTATTCATTAATAAAAAAAGGAACTAATAATGAAAATAAATAGTAAAATGATTGCTAAAGATTTACGTTTAAGTGGATATATTTTTAAATTATTTTCTATTAAAAATTTTAAAAAAGCAAAATTTAAAAATATTAAAGAAAGAAAAAATATTAGTAAAAAAACTTATAATGTATATCTAACTAGAGATGATAAAACTAAGTTAAGAGTGTTAGTGAGAAAAAGTAAATCTAATATAGGTGTTTTATGGTTACATGGAGGTGGACATGTTTTAGGTAAATCTGAAATGATTTATTTATCAATAGTTAGAAAACTATTTAAAAAAGCCACAATTGTTTCACCTGATTATCGATTAAATCCTTTTCCTAATGATTTAGAAGATTGTTATTTAACATTAAAATGGATGGTTAAAAATGCTGATAAATTAAATATTAGAAAAGATAAAATATTTGTCGGTGGAGAATCTGCTGGTGGTGGATTAACTGTTAGTTTATGTTTACTTGCTAGAGATAAAAAAGAAGTTAATATTGCTTATCAAATGCCAATATATCCAATGTTAACAAATAAAAACACTTTATCAAAAGAAGATAATAACGCTCCTATATGGAATGAAAAACAAAACAAAAAAGCTTGGGAAATATATTTAGATGGAGTTAAAGATATTAATAAATATGCTTTACCTTTATTAGAAAATGATTTTTCTTGTTTACCTCCTTGTTTTAGTTTTGTAGGAACAATCGATCCTTTTTATGAAGAAACAAAAGAGTATATTTCTAGATTAAAAAAAGCTAACGTTGAGGTTAACTTTAAATTCTTTGAAGGTTGTTATCATGCTTTTGATATGATGGTTCCACATGCAAAAGAAAGTAAAGAAGCAGTGAATTTATTTCTTAAAAGTTTTGATTATGCAGTTAAATATTACAAAAAAGATAATTAGTCTTTTTTCGATGATAAAACAGTTGTTAATTGAGATAAGATGTCCCCTCCAGTAGTAAGATTAATATTACCAACTTTTTCACAAATTCTTTCAACATATTCTAATTCTTTTAATTTATATAATGTTGCGTTTTCATCCATTAATCGAGCAGTATTTAAAAGTGAACGCGTGGAAGCAACTTCTTCTCGACGAGTAATAACATTTGCTTGTGCTTTCTTTTCAGCAATTAAAACTGTATTCATAATATCACGAATTTCACCAGGTAAAACAATATCTTTAACTGATACTTCTTCAATATCTAAATATAAAAGAGCTCCTTTTTCTTTTAATGAAGTACTTAAATATTCTGATAATTCTTTTTTAGATGTTAAGATCGTATCAAGATTTCTTTCGCCAATATAGTCTCTTAAGGCAAGTTGAATAGCAATATAGAGTTGATTTTTATAATCATCAATTTTGCTTACGATTTTAATATAATCGGTGATTTTATAATTACAAACACAACTAATTCTTAAAGTTACTTTATCGTTAGTTAAAATCTCTTGTCCTAAGATATCTTGACAAATTAAGCAAGTATCTAAAACAGGACAATCAACAGAAACATTGCCATTTAAGTAATAATAAGTTCCTGGATTTAATAAACCTTGTATTTTATGGTCAAAATATAAAACTCCAATTTTTTTATCATTAATTTCAATTTTTTTAATATATGGAATAAGTCTATTATCATTTAATAAAGATTTTGGAAAACTATCAATTAAAATTGGTGAAGATAAATCAAGTTCAATAAAACTATGAGTTCTATCGATATTCCAAAAATAGTGTTTGCCTGCTTGTAAAACACTTTCAAATAAATCATTAACAAAATGTAAAGAGATTTGTCCATTTTTTACTTCATGGACAATTGTTTGATTGATAAAATTCTCATCTTGAGTAAAAATATTTAAATCAGTTTTTAAATTAGTAATTATTTCTTTATCATTTACTTTAGCAATATCATAAGTTCTTTTATTAAATGAGGTGTATTCTCCTGCTTCGACCATTTTAATAAATTTACCTTTTTTAAATAAAAAACCTTTATTTCCTTCAACGATAATTGTTTTCATGTTTTTCTCCTTTATATGAATCCATTATTTGGAATTATTGATAACTACCCTATAAAAAATAAGCGGTTATTGATTAAGTTATTACGCTTTATGATGAATAAAAATTGATCATAATTAATAATAACGGTATCCTCTTTAAGCAAGGCTTAGATTTTATTGTTAACTACTTTGTATTGCTCAAAAGCAATACTTTCGTTAACGCGGGCTTTTAATTTTTTTGTATTCTATAATACATGTTGTTTTTTTTGCATTCTGCCACTCTAACCACTGAGTTATCGATTTTTAATCGAGTAGGATTCGAACCTACGAACTACAATGTTATTTTAAGGTAATAACTAACCTACAATAACTTCAGTATACACTTTGGAATATCCTCGTGCACTGTGGTAAAAAATATACCTAACCTTATCGAATATTATTGTATAGAAATTGTAACATAAAAATTCAATATTTCCAAATTAAAATTTTTCTATGATTGCTTTAATGTCTTCTAAATTATTAGCAAAATATATTCCATTTTGTCTTTCTTTAGATGAAAAACCATTATCAATCATACAATTTAAAAAATTTTTAATATCATTATAATAACCATTTAAATTATAAAAAATACATGGTGAGGTAATTTGCTTTAAGGATATTTTTGACATTATTTCACTTATTTCTTCTAAAGTACCAGTTCCTCCAGGAAAAGCAATAAATACATCTCCTAATTCAATCATTTTATTTTTTCTTTCAGACATGTTTTTTGTAACGATTAATTCAGTTAATCCTTCAAATTGTAATTCTTCATCCATAAAAAATTGCACTTCAACACCAATAACTTTTCCTTTAGAAGCTAAAATACTTTCAGCTAGAATTCCCATTAAACCAGTTTTAGATCCGCCATAAATAAGAGTATGGTGATTTACTCCAATCCAATTTCCTAATTCTTTAATTGAATTTTCAAAAATAGGATCATTTCCTTTATTAGCACCTAAATATACAGTAATATTCATATTTACCTCCAGTTAATTTAAAATCATTATTAGAATTGCAATAAAAAATGCACGTTGAGAAATAGAATTACATATTTGTTTGATTCAATTCGCTTTAAGTTTTGATGAATCTAATTTAAAAGCAAAAAAACTTATGACATTTAATAAACTATAAATAAAGCAAATTAATGAGCCTATAATAAATAAAAAACTATTTAAATAAAAACCTAAAATAGAACAAGTTAGAAAAAAGAATATTACAGGTATAAAATCCACTAAAGATAATGTGAAATTTTGAGAAATAGTATTTTTGTTCATTAATTCACCTCTATGTAGTTTATTATAAAATTTTTTCTTAATAAGTTATATTATTATTGATAATTTGTGCTATATTTTAGTTAGAGGTGTCTAACTATGAAATTTTATGAATCAGGCAATAAATCTAATCCTGTTATTTTATTAATACCAGGAACATGTTGTCATTATAGTTTATTTGATAAAGTTTTACCTTTATTAAAGGAAAAATTTTATACTGTAGTTGTTTCTTTTTCTGGGTTTGATGAAAATGAAAAAAGTGAATATTTAAGTATGGATGATGAAACCATCAAAATAGAAAAATATATTAAAGATAACTTTAATAATCATATTTCGTGCATTTATGGCTGTTCTTTGGGCGGCTCATTTGCAAGTTATTTATTACAAAGAAATAATATTAAAGTTGATCATATTATTTTAGGTAGTAGTGATATGGATGAAGCTAATATTCTTTTAGCGTCAATAAAAGGGAAAATATTATCTCCAATTATGTATAAGATGATTCATACTGGTAAATTACCTAATTTTATGCAAAAGAAATTAGATAAAATAAAAATAAGTGATCCAACAAGATATAATCAAATGGTAGAATTTTTAAATTCATTTATGGTTCCTAGTTTAAAAAATATTGTGACAAAGAAAAGTATTTATAATCAATATGTTTCAGATTTAGTAACAAAAATTGATAAAAATATTTATCAAGAAAATACAACTGTTCATGTATTTTATGCTTTAGGAATGGGTAAAAAATATAGTAAAAGATATTTAACTCACTTTAAAAATCCAGATATTAGAGAGCAAAATATGAATCATGAAACTTTCTTTTTCTGTTATCCTAAGGAATGGACAAAAGAAGTTTTTGATTGTGTTTTTAATAATTAGTTTTATAAGTAATCATATAACAAATAAAAAATGGTCTATTTATAATTTCTTCCAAAACTATTTTCTACTTGATTAAATTGATTCTAAAAAGTTTTCGTTTAATAAAAAATCATATATATTTAACATTTTATATCCATTTTCTAAATTATTTAGAGGATTATTATCCATTGTTATCACAATTTTTTTAAATCCATCATCTAATCCTTTAAATGCTTTTAGTTCTCTTTTTTTGGTATTTTCATCTTCAATTGTTAAAGACACTTGAATGTAATATAAGTCTTTAAAAGTTCTTACAACAAAATCTATCTCAGATTCTTGATTTTTTCCAATATCAACTTGATAATTTCTTCTTAATAATTCTAAATAAACAATATTTTCAATTATATGAGTCATTTCAATTTGTCTATAATCTATTTTTTGATTTCTTAAACCAAGATCACAAACATAATATTTATTTAATGTTTTTAAATATTTTTTTCCTTTAATAAATTACTAATAAAAAAAGCAGAAATAACTATTATTAGTTATTCTGCTTTCACTTTTATTTATTGAAAACTGCGTCGTTTATTATTTGTGCAAATATGTCGTAACCTTTTTCATTTAAATGTATACCATCATTTCTATAAAGATCTTTTCTGGCCTCACCATCTTTTGTTAAAGAAGTAAATGTATCTATACCATTAAGCCAATTAGTATCCGCTACAAGTTTTTTCATTTCTTCTATAAATTGACCATATTCATAATTGAATTTGCCACCTTTATAGCAACTTGGAACTGCCATAGAATATATATAGTAAATTTTAGCATCTGGGAAATCAGCATGCATTTTGTTTAATAAATTTTCCATTAAACTTTCAGTATATTTTCCAGTATGGCCCATATTATTAATGTTATTACCACCTAAATATATCAAAATAGTAGAAGGATTAAATGGTTTTACAAGTTTATCATAAGCATATAGCCAATCTTCTACAATTGTTCCACCGATACCAACATTGTATCCAAGTCTATTACCGATATCAGTTTGCCAATCGCTCCAATAATCCATAGTGCTTGAACCCATGATGAGTACACCACCTTTTTCAGCTGATTGATATTGTTTTGCAAGTTTATTAATTCTTGTTTCATAAGGTGAAACATAAGTATATTCTTTCATATTTGATACAAAGTTTTCTACATATTGATTATTTGTGTTTGCTGTTAAATTTTTCAAAATAATTGTGCCTCCTTTACCACCGATTGTTGCTGTAGCGGTTTTTAAAAATTCAAATTCCACAGTATGATAAACTAAGCCATTTATTAGTAATGATGTTTTTCCTCCATAATTAACAAGTGTAAAATTCATGGTTGCAGCGTTTTTCACTTGCGGTCTAACAATTAGGGTATATCCTGTCCAATTATCAGTACCATTTTTTATTTCGTGGAAAACTTGATAAAATGATCCAGTATATTCAAAGACATATCTAACGGCATGTGTTTCATCAAAATAGGCACTTAGTTCTCCTTGGGTCCAAGCAGCATATTCTCCAAATTGCATTTTTCCTGAAATAAGCCAGTATTCTCCACATACTGATTTATCATCTTTAAAAGCAAATGCTTTGTTATATGTATTTTCTGTTTTATAATAAGTACCTGTATTACCATTACTAAAACAACCATTATCTATAAATGCATCTTTTTCAGATGAAAATTTTACTTCTAAGGTACGATTTTCAAGAGAATTTACAAGTGCATCAAAATCATCACCATAATATGTTTTGAAATTATCGAAAATTACATTACAATATTGTCTCATTGCTATTATAAACATTGTATATCCCCAATTTGCTTCTAGACTGTACACAAGTTTATAATCTGTTAAATAATTTCCATCTTTGAAATATACTTTTATTTCTTGTCCACTATAAACGAATATGTAATCAATTTGATATTCTGTTCCTTTTGGCATAGTATTATTTTCACAAGTTACTTTATTTAAATCTTTTCCATTTACTGTTGGAAAAGCAAAAATACTATTGTTTGTAGGATAACGGAAAAGTTGGATTTTGACAAAGTTTTGTACATTTTTAGCAATTTGTAATTCGATTTTACTTGCTGCACCACCAGATGTTTTTGTGTCAGTGATATTCAAATGACCAGAAACAGCATATTCATATCCACCTACAGGTACTCCGTTTTGATAAAGTGCACCCATTACTCTTTTGTTTGAGTTTTTACCTTCAACATATACACCACCATCAACATTTTCAACAAACTCATTTATATTTTCTGAGGTGTTTATCAATGAAACGCCTGTTAATTTATCTTTATAATTTATAAGTGCCTCCTTATACATGGTTTTTGCTTGTGCTTCATTTGATATAATTTGTAAATTCTTCATTTGTGCAGTGCACTCATAAGTAGAAATGAACATTTCAGTATAAGTGAGTTCTGGAAGAGTTCTTCTATAAATAACATTACCATCTATGGTCATTATCATACTTCCATTATCCACTATTACACCCATATTTATGCCTTGCTCTTTATTATATGATGTGGAAGCGATATGTTCTTTGTAATTGAAAAACTCTGATCTATCTTTATAGTCTGAGAAGATAAGATAATGGCTTTCGTCTACTCCCCTCATTACAAGACGAATTTGATAATTATCTGCATAAACTGCTGATAAAACTACCTCACTACCTTGAGCAAGTGATTGAGGATAAATTTGTGCTGAAAAGGCATAACTGCCATTTAAGTTTGTTCCGTTTTCATCAGTGACTGTTGCAGATCCATTTAATGAATATAATAGATTTTCATAATCATAAGTAACATATTTTTTACCACCACTTCCTGTAAGAGAATGTGTGCTAAAAGGAAGAGCAACATTTACTTCTATTTTTGCTTTGTTTGTTTTAGTTTCATCTTGAGATAAAACATTAAATATAAGTGAATGAGTTTGTTTATCAAAATTTACTTGTACTGTTGAACCTTTAGATGATTGATATTCACAAACCGAATCATAATCTTGTAAATTTAAAAAAGCTGCATATTCGCTTTCAGTAAATGTGACTTTGTCATCGATTACTTGTTTGTTATATACTTTTTTTACATCGATATCGGCAAGATTAGATAATACATTTAATGTAATTATATATTTTGCTTTGTTTCCACTTGAAGATGTTAAATCAAAAATAAGTTGATTTTCTTTTACTGAAACTACTACGTCTACTTCGTTTGGAAGTGTATATTCACATTTTTCTTTTGGTGACAAAATAAGATCATCGTATTGTGCTTGAGTAAGTGTAACATAATCGTCTTTTACTTCTACTCCTGCTACAGAAGTTACTTTAAAACCATCAAGAGGATTAATTTCACTTGTTGTTACATTAAGTGTACTGCTTTCACTTGCTGGTTTATCAAAAGAACTACTTTCACTTGTAGTGTTATTAAGTGAATTGCTACTTTCACTTGTTGTTTCACAAGCACATAGACATAGTGATAAAACGCTAAAAAGCATTAAAAATGATATTTTTTTCATTTTTTTCTCTCCTTAAATCTTGCTTTTTTGTTGACATATTTTTTTATGTCTAGCATACTTAAGTTATATTAAATTGCTCTTTTTGTTTCAATACATAAAATTGCAAACTTAAACACAATTACAGGTAATAAAGAGAAAATGAAAACAACTAAAAGAACTGTAGAATTACTTTCTGGCACTACATTAGCCATACGTCCAGATAATTATTATCGTCATCCATTATTATATAATGTTGTCCAATCTGGATATGTAATTGGTGGATTAAAACACTCCGTTTCAAGAGCGGGATATAACTCTTATGGACTATATGGAATAATTAAGGGTGAAGTAGTTTTAAAAATAAAAAACAAAACGTATAGAGCACATGCTGGAGATACATTATTTTTCTCACAAGAGGATGCTCACACCGTTATAAATGGTGGAAATATACCATATGAAGCATATTTTGCATATTTATATGGACCTGAAGTTAAAGGATTTTACGATAGTTTTCAAGCAAAATATACTTATATAATGACAGACTTTATTCCTCCATCACTTGCAAGTGCCATACAACAAATTACAACGATGATACAATCAGGAAACGAAAATAAATATCTTATTTCTTCGCTTCTTTATAATATGTTAACCGAACTTTTACAAAAATGCGACATAAACGAAGGATGCACTGGCATTACAGAAGCGATTAAATACGTAATGGAACATTACAAAGAAAAAATAACTCTTGACACTCTTTCTTCAATAGCACATACAGATAAGTTTTATTTTATAAGACAGTTTCATTCTCTTACTGGATTTACTCCAAAAGAATATCAAAACGAATTGCGCTTAAATGAAGCATTGAGTTTACTTAAAAACACTGATTTATCTGTAACTACAATAGCAAACGAGGTGGGTTTTGCTGATTCAAGAGGGCTTATTGCATTAATTAAAAATAGAAAAGGATGCTCTCCTTCACAATTAAGAAAAAAATAAAATACTTTTTCGTATGATAAAACCGAGAGGAATAATAATCTTCTTGGCTTTTCTTTTTTAT
>ERZ1106952.72-NODE-72-length-77318-cov-7.329019_pt1 | contig 77318 bp, 62 predicted proteins | sample MGYA00403677_ERZ1106952 | MGnify/ENA primary metagenome ERZ1106952 (study PRJEB35170, sample SAMEA104062415) | human gut metagenome | biome: human gut; feature: human-associated habitat; material: faeces | place: Denmark | collected 2012-05-14 ... | reverse complement strand
CGGATACGCGCAAAATTTCCCTCGTCACCGTAAGGTAGACTTCGGGGACGTGCGGCGGCTTGCCGCCGTACAAATTTTGCGCCTCTGCGCCTCGAAATCTCTCCGCAATCGCTGCTTAGACTCTTTGCAATCGCTCGTTCTTATTTTTAAGGTTAAACACTTTATAAAAAAGAATGAGTTGTTATAGTCAAGGACAGTAGCGATTGCGGAAAGATTTTCGAGATAGAACGCGCGTTCTTTCACCGAGCGTTATGCGAGGGCAGCCGCCGTCTGAGTGACCTCGCGGCGGCTGAAAAACGCGTGTTATATCCGAAAAGATACCGCAAGCGCGGGTGTATACGGCGCACGCCCTTGGCGAGCGTTAGCGGTGCGCCGATTATAAAATAGGAGCGAGCGAACGCGGAAGCGGTCGCCATAATGTGACCCTATGGCGACCCGAAAAAAGGTCTGCGCGCGAAAAAGACACCGCAGACGCGGAAATATATTGCGCACGCGAAGCGAGCGTTAGCGGTGCGCAAAATATATTTACTCCACCGTTACGCTTTTTGCGAGATTGCGGGGTTTGTCGACGTCGCGGCCGAGAAGAACGGCGGCGCGGTAAGCTATGAGCTGGAGAGGGATGACGCTTACCGCAGGCGACAGATAGGGGTCGGCAGAGGGGATACGTACGGCAAGGTCGGATGCTGTACATACGTCGCGGTCGTCGGTCACGGCAATGACGAAACCGCCGCGGGCGCGCACCGAAGCTATCGTGAGCAATGTTTTTTCGCGCAGTGCGGGGTCGGTATGAACGACGACCACCGGCGTGCCTTCGCTTATCAGCGATATGCTGCCGTGTTTGAGTTCGCCTGCGCTTAGTCCGAGCGCGGGTATATAAGTTATCTCTTTGAGTTTGAGCGCGCCTTCGAGCGCGACGCCGTAGTCGGCTTTCCGTCCTATAAAGAATGCGTCGGGGGAAACGGCGAGCAGTCTCGCGGCTTCCTCCGCTTCATCCGAAACGCCTGAGGCAAGCGCCTTTTCCATAACGAACGGCAGACGCTCGACGCTGTCGGCAAGGCTGCCGCGCGCAAGCATGGCGGCGACGGCGACTATCTGCGAAGTAAAGCCCTTGGTGGTCGCGACTGCCGTTTCGGGACCCGCTCGGGTGACGGCATGGTCGTCGCAGACGCGAGTCAGCGTGCTTGACGCGACGTTGACTATGGCGAAAGTGCGGCATGAGCGTCTTTCGGCTTCCTGCGCGGCGGCTACGGTATCCGCAGTTTCTCCGGACTGAGAGAGCAGCACCGCCGTCGTCCCGCGAAGCCTTACGCGTTCGGAGCACAGATATTCCCCCGCGAGCAGAGCCTGCGCAGGGCGGGCGCTGGCGCGGCAGGCGAGAGGGAGCATGCTCAGTCCCGCATGGTATGACGAGCCGCATCCGATAAAGTCCAAAGCGCCGCGCAGTTTTCTGCCCGAAAGCGCGGTTATCGTTCTTGCGGCGGCTTCTGGCTGTTCGTAAGTTTCTTTAAGCATATAGTGCGCGTAGCCGTCCTTTCCGCTGAGCGACGCCGCGGAAGAGAACGGCTCGGCAGGCAAAGCGACGCGTTTGCCTTTTCGGTAGAACTCCGCACCCGAGGGGCGGAGAAGCGCGCTTTCGCCGTCTTTGAGAAAGACGAGCGTTTCCGCGCCCGACAATGCGTTGCCGTCCGACGCCAGCGCGCAGAAATTTTTTCCCTGTCCGATAACGAGCGGACTGCGCGAAGCGAAGGCGTAGATCTCGTTGGGGCGGCATGAACACAATACCCCGACGGCGTAAGAGCCTTCGAGCATGCCCGCCACTTTGTCGGCAGTGCGGCGCAGGTCGCCTTCGAAATACATTTCGAGCAGGTGCGCGATAAGCTCGCTGTCCGTGTCGCTTACGGGCGAAATACCGCGACTTTCGCAAAGTAGTCGCAGCTGTCGGCAATTTTCGATTATCCCGTTATGTACTATTGCGAATTTTCCGCCGTAAGACAAGTGCGGATGACAGTTGGCGATAGTCGGCTTGCCGTGTGTCGCCCAGCGCGTATGCCCGATGCCGCAGGTCGAATCGGGGTGCAGTCCGTCCGTGAGTTTTTTAAGCTCCTTTATCCTTCCGACGGCTTTGACCGCCATGAGTTTGCCGTGTTCGCAGTATGCGATACCTGCGGAGTCGTAGCCGCGGTATTCGAGCTTTTCCAGCCCCGCGACGAGTTCGTCCGTAATATTCTTTTTTCCCGTGTAACCGATGATCCCGCACATACAAATATGTTATGCGCGGAAAGTAAAAGCCGTTACGGAAAATCGCCCGCAAATGCATAATCCGACGTGCGCGGGCATATGCGTTAAAGTATGAAGTATTTCGGAACGGACGGTATCCGCGGCGTTTACGGCGAGGGTATAACTGAAGACATTGCGTACAGAGCGGGTCGCGCGTTGGCGCGTCTGTTCGGCGGAAGGGGCATAGTGGGCAGAGATACTCGCGTATCGGGTCCCGTGCTCGAAAACGCGCTTGCGGCGGGCTTGACGGACGGCGGCGCGGACGTTTGCCTTGCGGGGATACTGCCCACTCCGGCTATATCTCATCTGACGAGCAAGCGCGGTTTTGCGTTCGGAGTGGAGATAAGCGCGTCGCACAATCCGCCCGAATACAACGGACTGAAAATATTCATGAGCGACGGCTACAAGCTGCCCGTGAGTGCGCAGAGCGCGCTCGAATATTATATGGACGACGTAGGCCGCGCGTGCGGAGGAGGATTAAAGACCGTCTGCGGCGGAGAGGACGAGTATCTCGATTATCTTCTCGGCAGGGTGCGTGAGCTTGCGAGAACGGCAGGCAGAACGGATAAACTGGAAGGTATGCGGGTGCTTCTCGATTGCGGCGGCGGTGCGGCGAGTTCGGTCGCGGTGCGTCTTTTCGAGGCGCTCGGGGCAGAGACCGAAACGCTTTGCGCCGATTGCAGAGGAGAGTGCATCAACGTCAGATGCGGCGCGCTCCATCCCGAAAAAATGTGTGAAAAGGCGGTCGATTTCGATCTCGGCGCGTCGTTCGACGGTGACGCCGACAGAGCGGTGATATTTTCCAAACGCCTGTACGGCGGCGATGAAGTGCTGTATAACCTGACCAGGTATTATCCTTACGGCACGGTCGTGGGCACGGTCATGACCAACAGCGCGCTCGAACGCAAACTTGCGGAAAAGGGCATGCGACTGCTCAGAACGGACGTGGGCGACAGGAACGTCGGAGAGCTTATGCGGCTGACGGGCGCTGAACTCGGCGGCGAACCGAGCGGACACTTTATCATAGGCGGCAGTGCGGGAGACGGCATACTGTCGGCGGCGGCATGCGCGTTGCTTGTCGGCGACGGAGGGCTTTATCGTCTTCAATGCGATCGTCAGGTGACCGCGAATATTCCCGCCGACAAAGCGGACGTCTCGGAAAAGAAACTTCGTGACGCGGAAAGTGCCGCACGCAGGCTCGCGAATCGCGTTGTCGTCCGTATGAGCGGCACCGAACCCGTAGTCCGCATTATGGCGGAAGGCGGAGATCCCGACGGCGCCGTCGAGCTGATAAGGAACGCGCTCGCATGAATATTTGGCAGGCACTTATTCTCGGCGCGGTGCAGGGACTGACCGAGTTTCTGCCCGTGTCGAGCAGCGGACATCTGCTGCTTTTGCGCGAGTTGTTCGGACTCGGTGACGCGGGAGTCCTGTTCGACGTGATGCTTCACGTCGGTACGTTGCTTGCGGTCGTGGTGGTTTTCCGCCGTGACATAGCCGGGCTGTTCCGCCCGCCGTTCGGAAGAGCCGCGTTGATACTGTTTGCCAGCATACCCGCCGCCGTCGCCGGATTTCTACTGTCCGACGTCATCGACGGAGTGTTCGGAAGCGGCGATCTTCTGTTCGTGTCGTTCGCTTTCACCGCGGTCATACTGATCTTTACGCGCAGGGTGGGAAGAGCGCGCGACGCCGCCGGGCTGGTCGGCAAAAGGATAGGCATCTGTCAGGCTGCCGCAATGGGTATCATGCAGGCAGTGGCGCTGATACCTGGCGTATCGCGAAGTGCATCCACCGTATTCGGCGGAGTAGTCTCGGGCGGAGAAAGATCGGATGTCGCTTCGTTCGCGTTCCTGATGAGTATCCTCGTCATCATCGGCAGCGCGCTGCTGGGACTTACGGGAGGACTGAGCGGGAGCGTGGAAACGGCGCCGCTGCTCATAGGAATGGCAGCCGCGTTCCTTTGCGGGCTCGTGTCCGCATCGGCAATGCTGAAGATCGTGCTTCGCGGAAAATATCTGCCGCTGATCATATACCTTTTCGCATTGTCCGTATTTACGCTCGTTATGCGTCTGGTCTGAGACGCGAACGCAATAAAACGAAAGAACGGGCGAGAATGCGGTAAACAAAATCCCCGCCGCGGCATATATCTGTCGGTAGGGAGATGTAATATGGCAACAGCGGTAATTTTCGGCGGAAGATCGTGCGAACACGACGTAAGCGTCATAACGGGAGTCCAGACGCTTGCCGAAACCGAGAAGCTCGATCTCGTACCCGTCTACATAGACAGGTCGGGGAACTGGTTCTCGGGGCGGATACGTTCGGCGGAGGACGTTAAAAACACGCGCGGGCTCAGGAGAGTTTATATGTGCCCGGGCAGCAACAGACTGCATACGCGCATGGGCAGAACGGCGGCGGTCATAGACACCGCTATTCTTTGCTGTCACGGAGCCAACGGCGAGGACGGCACGTTACAGGGGTTTCTGGAGCTTTGCGGGGTGGCATATACGGGCTCGGACGTTTACGCGAGCGCACTTTGCATGGATAAAGCGCGGTTCAAACGGTTTGCGACCGCGGAAGGTTTCACCATAGTGCCGTATACCGATTTCACACGCGCCGAATTCAACACGGACATATATTCGGTCGCGGAAAAGCTCAACGCCGTCGGTTATCCGTTCATGATAAAACCTTCCCGTCAGGGTTCGTCCATCGGCATAGGCAAAGCCGCGAACGAAAAAGAGCTCGTTTCGCGGGTGCGTACCGCCCTGGCTTATGACGACACGGTCATAGCGGAAAAACTGCTGTCGGGATTCAGGGAGTTCAACTGTGCGGCGATAAGCGACGGAAAAACGCTCACCGTCAGCGAAGTGGAAGAGCCCGTGGGCTGGAAGGATTTTTTGTCTTACGAGGACAAATACGCAGGCAAGAAAGCCGTTCGCCGCAGGTTCCCCGCTCGTATCGACGACGCTCTGCGCGATAGGATACGCGCCGAAACGGAAAGGATATACCGTGCCGCGGGGCTGGGCGGCGTCATAAGAGCGGACTTCATGCTGGGCGAAGACGGGACGTTGTACCTGAACGAAGTCAACACCCTTCCGGGCTCGCTTGCGTCCTACTTTTTCGCAGGCAGGGGAATGACCGCGGACGGGTTTTACGAAAAACTGATCGCCGACGCGCGCTTGCGTAAAGCCGCCCGCGACAGACTGGTTTACAAATACCGTCCGCCTTCGGGCAGAGGGCTTAAAAACGGAAAGTAAATTAGCTCGGGCGCATAGCGTCCGAAAGCACGTTTGAATAAAAAATCGCGGCAAAAACCGCGATTTTTTTCCGTTTCGGTATTGATTTAAGCGCCCGAATGTGATATAATTTCATTATATATTCATCTGGAGGGAAAATGAACGTAGCGATAGTGGAAGACGACGATGCCGCGGCAAAAGTTCTGCTCGGTTTTACGGCGCGTTACGCGAAAGAGGAAAACGCGGAAATAACGGTCCGCCGTTTTTCCCGAGCCGACGAATTTCTCAAAAACTACCGCCCCTCCGAATACGCCGCGGTGCTCATGGACATACAGATGCCGGGAATGAACGGCATGGACGCCGCGTTCGAGCTTCGGAAGCTGGATAAAAACGTGTCTTTGCTGTTCATTACGAGCATGGTACAGCACGCGCAGAAGGGTTATGAAGTGGACGCGGTAGGTTTTATGGTCAAGCCCGTAAGCTATTACGACTTCGCGCTCAAATTCAAAAAAGCGCTGGAAGTTTACGCGATGAACGAAAAGCGCAGCGTTACGATAACCGTTCCCGGCGGGATGTGCAGGATCTCCGTCGATAAACTGATGTATGTCGAGATAGTGAATCACAAGCTCAGATATCATCTCGTGGACGAAGTGCTGGAAATGAGCGGCTCGCTTTCGGTTGTGGAAAAAGAGCTTGCGCCTTACGGGCTGCTCAGGTGCAACAGCTGTTACCTGGTGAATCCGCGTTTCATCCGCAGCGTGAGAGGACTGGACCTCTGCATAGGCGACGAAACGCTGAGGATAAGCCGTCCCAAACGTCAGCAGTTCGTTGCCAAACTCACGGAATGGTTTTCCGGAGGTGACAAATGAGCTTCGGCTTTTTTCTCGGAACATACGCCAACGTAATATATGAGTTTTTATTCGAGCTGTATGTTTTTACCGCGCTTTTTACTTTCAGACTCAACCGCAAACGCCTTTTCCTTCTGCGGCTTTTTGCGGGATTGGCGGTTATGCTCGTCATAGGTTACGGCGCCATGGTCGTTTATCATTTCATAGGTCTGACGGTATGGGGAAGAGTCCTTATATATTTCGTGTTGTTCGTTTGCGTCATCGCGCATTGCCGTATCTGTTTCGCGGAGTCGATGTGGATGGTGCTTTTTTCCTGCGACATGGCGTACGCGGCGCAAAATCTCGTTTATAAGATTTACCTCACCTTATGGTGCGCGGCTTTAAATTTCGGTATTTTCCCTGCGGGGTATCCCGCTTTTGTTTTCAAGATCTGTTATTATACGTTTTTTCTGCTTTGCGCCGCAGGCGTTTATTTTCTCTTTGCGCGCAGGACTTATAAATTCTTATTGCACCGTAAACAGGATTATCGCACCATAATCGTTTCTTTCGTGATACTTGCGATAACCGTGATATTGTGTTCCATCGAGGATGTGTCCTTTCTTCCGCTTTCCGTCGGAGTGGAAAACAGATTCGACGAACCTTTGCTTTATCATATCCGCCAGGCGGGCAATCTGTTCTCCATTGCCTGTTGCGTCGTCGTTCTGCTTTATCTTTCGGGACTGCTCGAAAAACGCGACTTGCAGGAAGAGATAGATCGCATGCAGTACAATATGAAACAAATGGAACAGCAGTATGCCATAAGCAAGGATACGATAGAGCAGATAAACATAAAATGTCACGATATGCGGCACAAGGTCAGGTCGCTGATAGGCGGGAACGCGCCCGACGAGCTAGACAGGGATCTTGCCGAAGCGATAAAGATATACGACGCGAATATCAGGACGGGTAATAAGATACTCGACGTGATCCTTACCGAAAAGAGCCTTTATTGCGAAAGGAACGACATAACCCTTTCGTGTATGGTGGACGGCGATAAGCTGGGTTTCATGCGGGAATCCGACCTTTACTGCCTGTTCGGAAATATCATAGACAACGCCATAGAAGCAGTCAGGGCTATCGGCGACATGGACAAACGCGTGATAGACATAACAGCCAAGGCGCACGGCGATATGCTGATAGTGCAGGAAGAAAATTACTTTACAGGGAAACTGACTTTCGACGACGGGCTCCCCGTGACGACCAAAGCGGACAAGGCATATCACGGCTACGGCATGAAGAGCATAAGGATGATAGCCCGCGCGTACGGCGGGGAAATGACGGCGGGAGTCGATGGGGACAAATTCAGGCTTTCCGTGCTGCTCGATTGCGGCGGTGCGTCGTCGAGAAAATCGCGATAAGTGCAGATTACGAAAAAATATTTCAGATTAAGCGGCGCATATTGACTTGCTCCGCTTTTTATTTTATTTTAAGGGAGTAATATGAAAAAAGTAACGAGTACGAAAAATCATATATCGAAGCATATCCTTAAAGCGGCGGCTACCGTTTCGGCTGTCGTGTTCTTCATCGTCGCTTTGTTCGTCGCGCCCGCGTGCAATTTCGATTCATGCGCTTTCGATACCGAGCAGACAGACGAAGACCCGCTTGCTTCGCTTCCCGAAAAACCCGAATCGGAAATAACGAAAATAGCGGACTTCGCTTACGGCGGATCTTCTGACTTTGACTCAGCCGACGGCTATAAGAATCACGACTCCTTCTTCGGTTGTTACTGGAGCAGGAACAACGTCGCTTTCGGCAACGGGCAGATGTCGCTTAAACTCAGCGAGAGCGGCGGCATGTACTACGGCGGGGAATACCGCTCAAACGCGACTTACGGGCACGGATATTACTCCGTCAGCATGAAGCCGTTAAAAATGGACGGCGTCATATCCTCTTTCTTTACTTACACTGACAACCCGTGGGACGAGATAGACATCGAATTCCTCGGAGACGATACCACCAAAGTGCAGTTCAATTATTATACGAGCGGCGTGGGCGGGCACGAATACGTTTATCACCTCGGTTTCGACGCAAGCAAGGAGTTCCATACGTACGGGTTCGAATGGCTGGAGGATTGCATAATCTGGTACGTCGACGGCAAGGCGGTTTACAAGGCTACCGAAGACATTCCCGTGACCAATGCGAAAATCATGATGAATTTATGGAACGTCGAAGCCGGCGACAACGAAAGTCTGCAGAACTGGGCGGGCGTGTTTACGGGCGAAGGACTTCCCGGTTACGCCTATTACGAATGGATAGGGTTCGACTCTGCCGACGAAGATGCGGACGATGGTGCCGACGGCGGCACGGAAGACTTTTCGGACGGCATGGAAATAACGGACGGCTTATACCAGTGGGGCGGCAACAACCGCGATCATTATACTATCACTCCGTCGTCCGACAAGAGATCTTTCCGTGTAAGTTATAACGGACTGGACAGCCGATACTCGGGCATAGGCAGAGATCTCGGTCCGACCGTAGTGGGGAACAATAACACGCTTACGTTCATGATACGGAATCTCGCGGCGACTCCCGCCACGGTGCGAGCGGACGTCGGCACCAAAACGAGCGGAGCGCTTATAAACAAAGTGACGTCGGCAAGCTATACGGATGAAAGCGGCGCGCATACCTTGAATATGCAGGACGGATATATGACTCCGCTGACGATTGCGGCGGGCAAGACCGTTACGCTCGAAGTAACGTTTGCAACCGACAGTATAAGCGGAATGACGATTTCTATAGATTCGCTCGGAGAAAATTACGCAACGGTTTCCGGAGATCTCGTTTTCGGCGCGTTTAACTTTTCCGTTACGGGCGCCGCGGGCGGCGAGGAAAGCGTTACCGTATGGCCGGAATCGTCGGTCAATAAGATATCCGACTTTTCGAGCAAGGACGCGGCTACGAAAAATTTCGAAATGTCGAACTGGGCTAACGGCGGTATGTTCGGCTGCACATGGAGCGCGAACAACGTCAGCTTCGGTAATAATCTGATGACTCTTTCGCTTTCGAAAAGCGGCGACGCATACTACGGCGGGGAATATCGCTCTAAAACGACTTACGGGCACGGATATTATTCGGTATGTATGAAGCCGCTCAAAAAAGCGGGTACCATATCCTCGTTTTTTACATACACCGGAGAAGCGGACGGCACGCGCTGGGATGAGATAGATATCGAGTTTCTCGGCGACGACACCACCAAAGTGCAGTTCAATTATTATTCCGACAGCGTGGGCGAACACGAAAAAATTTACGAGCTCGGTTTCGACGCGAGCGAAGAATGGCATAATTACGGCTTCGAATGGAGAGAAGATTGCATAATCTGGTACGTCGACGGCAAGGCGGTTTACAAAGCCACCGAAAATATACCGATAACCAACGCAAAGATAATGACCAACCTTTGGAACATAGACACGGAAAATTATCCCGATCTTAAGGATTGGGCGGGCGTGTTCGACGGAAATACCGACGGGGCAACTGCGGAATATTCCTGGATAGGCTTTAATGCCGCGACCTGAAAAGGCGCGTAACATAAAAAATAATATAAAAAGGAGAAATGTTATGGAAAAGAAAAGAGCGGGACGTATCGCGCTCGGCATCATACTTGCTGTGGTGCTGGCGGTGATATCTGTCGGAGGCGGCGCATGCGGCTGTTCTCCCGACCTCAGCGACGCTCCCGAATTTGAACGCAAGATCATCGCCGACTTTACCAAAGGCGAGCAGTCGGAGGTTTTTTCCGCTACCGACGGCTACGGTAACGGCGATGTATTCAACGTGGAATGGGATACGAGCATGGTGACTTACGCAAACGGTACGGCTAATCTCTCGATAGCCGAGAAGCCCGAAGGCGAAGGAAACGATCCCACGTATACGCATTACGGCGCGGAATTGCGTTCGAGCAAAATGTACCATTACGGGTTTTACTCGGTAGTAATGAAGCCTTCCAAAGTAACAGGAACCTGCTCGGCGTTCTTTACGTATACCGGACCGTACGATTATGACGAAGAAGGAAACCCGCATCCTTGGGACGAGATAGATATCGAGTTTCTCGGTAAGGATACGACGATGGTGCAGTTCAATTACTTCGTCAACGGCGTGGGCGGACACGAATACGAGTATAAACTCGGTTTCGACGCAAGCAAAGAATATCACGAGTACGGATTTTATTGGGAAGAAGACCGTATAACCTGGTATGTGGACGGCAAACCCGTATATCGCGTTGAAGAGTCCGCCAAGAATCCGCTTCCTTCCACTCCCGGAAGAATAATGATGAACCATTGGTACGGCAATGCGAAAGCGGAAGTATGGATGGGTAAATATACCGCCGATAAGAGCACGTCGTACTATAAAACCGTAAGCTGTACCGCGGAAGGCAAAGAGCCTAACCCCGAGCCTCAGCCTCCCGAAACGGAAGGGGATTACGAACTTTCCGAAACCGCTAACGTCGCGCTCGGTTTCGTTAGTGCCGGTAGCGCATATACGATTACCGATACGAGTGAAGACGCCAAGACTTCGTATAACGTGACATATTCGGAGCTCGAAAGTGAAAGCTGGGGCGAAAATCTCGTGGCAAGCGGAAGCGATATCGTCAGATTCAGTAATAATAACAATACTTTCGGCTTGACCGTAAAAAACAACGGTACGGAAGCGGTCAACGTCAGAGTGGACGTTATGGATACATCTATTGAAGTTAGCGGTGGAAACAACGACGGCAAGCCTAAGCATCAGTGCATAAACGATTCCGCATATCAGGATAACATAGCGGTAACCACGGATAAAGAATGGGGCGGATCCAAATTCGCTATCGAAGCGGGCGAAACGAGCAGGCTGATAGTCATTTATGACGGTAATCCCGATAAGATATCCGTTTTCCTCGATTCTCATATGCCTAATGTCAACGGTAGTCCGGTAGTATATTCAGGTGACGTGGACATAAGCGAATTCAATTTCTGCGTTGCAACCGGTGAAGGGATCCCCGAACCTGCCGCTCCCGTAGAGGTTCCCGAAACCCCCGAAACCCCGACCGAGCAGGAACTGCTTATCGACGGTATGTATGCTTGGGGCGGATATACTCTTGCCAAGGCAGAGGACAATAAGTCCGTGGAAGTCACTTACGGAACGGAAACGCCGGGTATAGATCAGTGGGCGGCGGTCGCGCAGGATTTCAATTCCGGCATATTCGGCTCTAACGACATCTTTTCCGTGAAAGCAGAGAACAAAGGCACGGCGCCCGTGGTGTTCCGTATAAACATTGAAAACGCCACAGACAACGTCAGTTTTGTGAAGTCTGCAAGTTATACCGACGAAACGGGCGCGGTCACCGACGCGAGCGGCGGTGGCGGATATATGGGTAACATTACGCTCGAGGCGGGCAAGACAATAACCGTCAAAGTCGTATTCGAAAAGGACGCGAGCATAACGAGATTCAGTCTTAATTTCGATTCGCATACCGATAACTATGCCACCGCATCGGGCGACATACTGCTCAGCGAATTCAAACTGTCCGCCGACCCCATGCCTCAGATAACGGGCGATCAGAGCGCGCCCACCGACAGCAACGGCATTTCTCTCAGCGGAGTATATACCTGGGGCGGATACAACAGTCCTTTGTTCTCCGAAAACGGTACGTCCTTCCGTATTACATACAGGGGACTCGATATGTACGCGGGTTTCGGTAACGACATTGCTTCGGAAACGGTGGGAAGCAACGATACGCTTACGCTCAGTATAAGGAACGACAGCGAGTCCGGTACTGCGAAAGTAAAGATAGACGTCGGAACCAAAACGGACGGCGCGCTTACGAACAAAGTGACGGCGGCAAGTTATAACGACGGAAGCGAAGATCACGAAGTTATAGTAAGCGGCGGATTTATGACCCCTATAGAAATTGCGGCGGGTCAGACCGTAACGCTCAAAGTAGTGTTTACCAATGCGGGAGACATTACCGGTTACAATATTGCGGCGGATTCCTTCGATTCTTCATGCGCGAGCGTAGCGGGAAATCTCGTATTCGGCGATTTCAATTTCTCGACGACTGCATAAAAAACTGATCCGTGCAACGTGACTTTTTCCCGAGCTTAAGTTCGCTTATAAAGTCGATACATGTCGGTGAAGAGATATGTTGATGTAAAAGAAAACGCGGCGGAAATTTCCGCCGCGTTTTCTTATGCGTATTTCAATTATTTGACGAGCGGGGCGGAAAAATGGTATAATGCGAAAGTAATACGTTTGTACCGTATGAATCATAAGTAAATTCCATTTTGCGAGGTATGGCAAATGTCTAAAATAACTTACGAAAAACCGATCGTCGAAATGCAGGGCGACGAAATGACCAGAGTGCTCTGGGACTGGATAAAGGAAATTCTTCTCGATCCGTTCGTTGAGCTCAAAACCGAATATTACGACCTCGGGCTCGTACACCGCGACGAAACGGACGACGCCGTCACGCGCGAGGCGGGAGAGGCGATAAAACGTCTCGGCGTGGGTGTCAAATGCGCGACCATAACCCCTAACGATCAGCGCATGGAAGAGTACAAACTCAAACGGCTTTATCCTTCGCCGAACGGCACTATCCGCGCCATTCTCGACGGTACCGTGTTCCGAACTCCCATTCTCGTCAAAGGCATAACGCCTTACGTGCCGAGCTGGACAAAACCCATAACCATTGCCCGTCACGCGTACGGCGACGTTTACAAAGCCACCGACGTCCGCATAGACGGACCCGCGACGGCGGAGCTTAAAGTTACCGACGCCGACGGCAACGTAAAGACCTATCCCGTGCATAAGTTCACGGGAGCGGGAGTCTTGCAGGGCATGCATAACACCGACAAGTCCATAACGGCTTTCGCTTATGCCTGCTTTAATTACGCGCTTGGTGAAAAACGCGACCTGTGGCTGGGCACGAAAGACACGATAAGCAAAATATACGACGGCAGATTCAAGGCTATCTTCGCGGACATTTACGAGCGCGAATTCAAAGACAAATACGAAAAAGCGGGCATAAAGTACGAATACACGCTTATCGACGACTGTGTGGCGCGCGTGATGCGCAGCAACGGCGGAATGATATGGGCGTGCAAGAACTACGACGGCGACGTGATGAGCGATATGCTCGCCACCGCGTTCGGTTCGCTCGCCATGATGAGCAGCGTGCTCGTTTCGCCCGAAGGCAATTACGAATACGAGGCGGCGCACGGTACGGTCACGCGTCATTATTACAAATGGCGCGCGGGCGAGGAAACGTCTACCAACCCCGTTGCGACCATATTCGCATGGAGCGGCGCGCTCGCAAAGCGCGGTGAAACGGAAAACAACGCCGCTCTCGTCGACTTTGCGAAACGCCTGGAAAAAGCTACGCTCTCCACGATCGAAAGCGGCTATATGACGGGCGATCTTGCAAGCATATTCAAAGCGGACGGCATAACTCCCAAAAAGCTCAACTCCGAGGATTTCCTCAAAGCCATAGCTTCGCGTATCCGATAATTTCCGAAAAAAATTTTCAAATGACCGTGAGGAAGACATCATCCTTGCGGTCTTTTTTTATGCCTATAAGTAACACAAAAATATTTTTTGCAATATAAATCGCTTGCTTAGTGTAAGAAATGCAATAAAACGGTGTCGGATTTACAATTGACGGGTGATTTGGGCGGTTATATAATTAAATCGATCCCGTTCGAACGGGGTCTGAAAATATAAAAGGAGGTATGCTATATATGCAATTTTTTAAGAAAGTTGCGGATTATTTCAGAACGCGCGGAATAGGTTTTTACTTTACCGCCGTTGCAGTTGTGATGTCGTTGATTCAAATGATAATCTATATATCGGCATTTACGCCGGCGGCATGGGTAAGCTATATGCACTGGTCCGTAATTTTATTTGCGGTTATAGCAATTGTTGGTGGTATCGCATTGTCGATATTTGATTGTACCGCAGGTTTTGCGCCTGCCGTCGTAACGCTTATGGAGTTTTTGTCTTTTATAATGTTCATGCGTTACGGCTATATGTATTTCTCGCAGATATTTTTCAGTGGGGTTACTTTGATGTTGATTTTCCAGATGTATTACGGTTATCTCGGAAGTCTTATTCTTTATTTCCTGACTTTTATCGTCGGAATAGCCGCGATATTTATCAGACAAGTAAAGAAGCCGATCAAAAAAGATACTTTTGAAACGGAAGGAGCGGGAATATGAGTAACGGATTCGAAAAATTTATAATAAAAAGAAAAAAGCCTGTTAAACTCATCGCGAAGATTTGCATAGTGTTGTTTGTCGCACTTTTCGGTCTTTCGATGATAGGCGGAACGATAATGTTTGAGAACGAAGATGCCGTAAACACGGTATTTAAGGCTGTTACTCAGATCAAGCAAGAAGATCCGGACGCGGCAAATAAAGATCTTGAATATTATAAGAGTGCTTTCAGAAGCGTTAAGGAAGTGCAGAATAACGGTAGGGCTTATGCCGAAACGATAGTAGCGGAAGGCGCGACTTTGCTGAAAAACGAAAAGCCGAATAATATCGACACAAAAGCATTGCCGCTCGTAAAAGGCGCAAAAATAAGCCTTTTTTCGACTTCTTCAACCGATCCTATCATAAGCGGAACAGGATCGAGCGGTACGGCAGGTGCAGACGTTTCGTTGATGGACGGAATAAAAGCTGCCGGTATCGAAGTTAATGAAGATCTTTATACATGGTATGAAATGAATCAGTCGAAATATGGCAGACAGCAGTCCGGCGGGTTTATAGGGCGTAAATTTTCAATCGGTGACGCATATTGGAATGAAATAGATACCGAAGCAAAAACGGATAAAGAATATGGCGATGCCGCTGTTTTTGTACTTTCGCGTATAGGCGGCGAGGGACGTGACGCTACAATGTACGGCGATCCTGCCGACGATGCGACGGACGGAAATTACCTTAAACTTTCGCCGAGCGAAAGAGATATGTTGAAAAATCTCAAAAAAGAAAAGGATAACGGCACGTTCAAGAGAATAATAGTGCTTATCAACAGCGCGAATTTTGTAGAAGGGGAATTCATAAACGATCCCGAACTCGGTATAGACGCTGCTATATGGGTAGGCGCTTACGGGTCAATGGGTGCGTATGCCATAGGCGATATATTGGTCGGAAACGTCAATCCTTCGGGAAGACTTTCCGATACGATGTGGAAATATCATTATAAAAATCCCGTACATGCTAATTTCGGCATGCTTACGGCAGATGAGAAAGATCCTGAAAAAGTAACGCAATGGACGATAACGACTAATGCTTCGGCAAACAAGAACATAGTCTATCAGGAAGGTATATATTCCGGTTACCGTTATACCGAAACGCGTTATGAAGATAAAGTGCTCGGAACAGAGAATGCGGGTGATTTCGATTATGCCGATACCGTGTCTTATCCGTTCGGATACGGACTTTCTTATGCGGATTTTGAATACTCAAATTTCAACGTAACGCGTAACCTCGGATCCGCGGTGGAAGGCACGGAAAATACTTATACGGTTTCCGTAGACGTGACGAATATGAGTAAAGACGTTTCCGGAAAAGAAGTGGTACAGATTTATTTACAGAAGCCTTATACTGATTATGATAAGGAAAATCACATCGAAAAGGCTGCTGTTGAGCTTGTCGGATTCGGTAAGACCGCTTTGCTTGAACCCGGAAAGACGGAAACGGTTAAAGTAACGGTTGAAGAAAGATATTTTGCGTCTTACGATTCGTATAAAGCAAAAACATATATCGTGGATTCTGGTTATTATTATCTTACCGCGGCGCGTGACGCACACGATGCGGTAAACAATATACTTGCAAAAAAAGGAAAAACCACTTCAGACGGTATGACTGCCGACGGTAATTCTTCGTTCGTATTTGAACAAAGAATGCTGTTTGACAACGAATTATATTCCAAGTCCGCTGTAACGGGAGCGAAAATAACCAATCAGTTTGATAACGTGGATCTGAAACTTTATGACGGTGCCGGTGAGAACAGAGATAAGTTCGAATACGTTACTCGCAGTGATTGGCAGGGAACCGTGACTTACGGGCTCGGAGCGAAAAACGAGTGGCTTGACAGCAGAGTAAAAGTTACCACTACCTCGAAAATGCAAGAAGAGTTCACCAAAAACTGGGATCCGGTCGTTGAAAAGGACGATGTAGAGTATCCTACTTACGGTTCTAAAAAAACGTCATGGAACCTGATTGACCTCAGAGCTTTTGCAGATGACGATGAAGATCCTACAAACGACAAATGGATACCTTACAAGCATGAAATGTGGGACGAACTGCTCGATCAGCTTACTTTTGAAGATACTGTTCAGCTTCTGAAATGCGGATTCAGAAAAACCAATCCGCTTGCAAGTATAGGTAAACCCGAAACTATTGATCATAACGGAGCAAGCGGTCCTGTCGAAGCGTATAACGTTATGTCCAATGCGGATATTTCAAAGAGCGTAAATCAGGGACTTGCGGTCAGAAAAAACGATCCGGATAAGGGCGAAAAACCTGTCGCATATCCGTGCAACGGACTTGTTGCATCGACGTTTAATCTTGTGCTTGCGGATTATTACGGACGTCATATCGGCGAAAATATGCTTTGGGCGGGTTACTCCGGACTTTACGGTTTCGGCATCAATACTCATCGCAGTCCTTACGGCGGAAGAAACTTTGAATATTACAGTGAGGATCCTTTCCTTGCCGGTATGATTTGCGCCGAGCAGACGAGGGGAGTTGCAACGCGTGGCGGTTATGTATATCTTAAACATTGCTTCCTTAACGATCAGGAAAGTTATCGTTGCGGCGGCTTTACTTGGGCAAACGAGCAGACTTGCCGCGAGATCTATCTGCGCGCTTTCCAGATCGCTATTGAAAAAGGTGGCGCACAATGCGTTATGGGCGGGCTTAACTCTCTCGGCGTCGAATGGACGGGAACGCAGGGCTTTATGAATACCGTTCTTCGTGGCGAGTTCGGTATGACGGGGCATGCCGTTACAGACTCCTACGGCGCTTATAACGGAAGTTATGTAAGAGGCGTTTATTACGGAAACGACATTCCCGACGGAACAATGAACGCAAGCAAAGAAAATTTTGATTATGTAAAAGATGGCGGTTACGGTAAAATGGCATGGGCAATGCGCGAAGCCGCTCACAGAGTGCTTTATACCGTTGTTCACAGCAACGCAATGAACAATTATTCTTCGGGTACGAGGATAATTATCATAACCCCTTGGTGGAAAACCATGATGATTGCTTTTAGAGCGGTATTCGGAGTGCTTATGGGACTCAGCATTGCGGCATGGGGTACGGTTTACTTCTTTGAAATTAAAAACAGAAAGGCAGGTGAAAGATAATGAAAAAGATAGTAAAAATTCTTGTGGCTTTGTTATCTGCTATAATGCTTTGCTTTGCGTTCGTTGCGTGCGGCGATACAAATACTCCTGCTCCCGGTCCTGATCCCGGAAAAGACAATACGATACGCGACAACGATTTCCTTGAGGATCCGAATCGACGTCCCGACAGACTTCCTTTCGAGGATAATACGCCTCTCGAAGAGGAAGGTGCGGTACTGAAAGATTATTCTTTTGAGTTTGAGAATGCTTTTTACAGCGGAATGACATTGAATTCAAAGCCCGTTCTTCATAAATGCTATGCAAACAGTTTTGAATTCAATCCGTATTTCAGCGGAAATCTTTGTATGAAAAATATAGTCGGCGGTTCGTCTTTTACGTTCACTTTCGAATCGGATAAAGCAGTGCGTTCGCCCATGACAATGTATGTTTCGAATGCTTATGTGGGCGGCGGTACGCTCGGAAGCGCTTATACGATGACCGTAAACGGCAATCCGGTAGTAGATACTTCTGTGATTGTACCTTCGGAAGGAAAAATACCTCCGGGAGCGAATTCATATTTCGAGATGGTTACGATACAAACGAAGATTTCGCTTGCTAAAGGTAAAAACAAACTTGTTATAAAGTCTAATACCGATTCCTGCCCCAACATGGACGGATTCGTGATACACACAAGTGCCGAAGTAGCCGATACTACCGTAGGTAATTGGATAACGGAAGAAATAAGTCTTGCGGATATATTCAGTGTGACGACGCAGCCGACACTGACAGAAGCGGGCAAAATTAGTTATAAATGTATTGCGGAAGGACTTGAAACTCATTGCCCGGCTGTAGAAAAACCCACAGAAAGAGCATTGCCCGCATATAATTCAGGTCTTTATATCGAAAAAGACATTGAAAGCGGTACCGAATTTTCCGTTAAAATGTTCGGGAATGAGCTTACCGTCGGATCGGCAGCGGAAAAACGCTATACTATTACGTTGCAAGACGGCGGATCGTTTGCCGACGGATCGATTTCGGGTAAAGTTTTGCAGGGAGCAGTACCTTCATTGACTTACGAAAGACCTTACGGGTATATGTTTGTCGGTTGGGAAGATGTAAATGATGCAACTGTTTATCCCGAAGGTTTCGCAATGCCTGAAAAGGATATAACGATAAAGCCTAAATTTGAAAAACTTACTACAAAAACGCTTAAACTCACCAATGGCGCAAAATTTGAGGACGGTACGACTCAGAAATCCGTTATGCCGTTTGAGGAAGTTACTATTCTGTGCGACATTCCGGAAGGAAAAGTGCTTACAGGCTGGTATGATGTTTCATCTCATAAAGATCTCGGTTTATCCGAAGTCTTTACAATGCCTAATTCCGATGTCACGGTGACTCCCGTATTCGATGTGGACGAGAGCGGTTATGGTCCGCTTGACTACACTGCTGTCGATGAAGGAAAGCTCAGGCTTTATCCGAAGAACGGATTATCCGGTCCAGGAGCGGGCGGCTCTTCGTGGCGCAGCGATAAAATGCCGGAAGGCGGATATCTCGACAGTGCAAAGCTGGGTGCGGTAGAGAAGCCTGACGGATCTGCTGAACTCGGAGCGGTGTACAGACTTGTAGGAGGAAATAAGCAGACCGGTGAGAAAGGGCAGCTTTCTAAAGGTTTCTTCGGAATGTCGCAGAATCCGTTCAAAATCATTGGTAATACAAAATATACCGCTACCGTTACCGTGCAGAATAACGGATCGGACGCGCTCGAGCTTCAGTTCTATGCAACCGGATCGTCGGGGACGCCCAGACCTGCGGGCAGCGGCTCGGAAGAAGTGACCCTTGCTCCGAACGAAACAAAGACAATAAGCTTCGAATTTACTTTCACCGAGGATAACAACAATATAATGTTCGTATTCGATCTGCTTAACGATACGCCGATCGACGAAATGAACATAGGAATGTACGTTTATGTGGCAAAGAAAGTATAAATGCTTATAAATCATACGTCATCATAAAATGCGAAAATACAAAAGCGTGCGGTCGCAATATGCGATCGTACGCTTTTTGCCGAAACAAAAAGTGATAGGCGTGTATTTTTTGTGACGGATTTGCGAAATTTCGGAAATAAGATAAAAAGCGGTGACAAAGCGCAAGTTTAGTTGTATAATGTATATATGTTTTACGGGGATTATCATACGCATACCGTTTTTTCGCACGGCAAAGGTACCGTGGAAGAGAACGTGAGAGCGGCTGTCGCAAAAGGGCTGAAAGCCATTGCGCTCACCGATCACGGTATTTGCGGTTATCCCGATAATCTCAATCCCGCCGATTTCGACGGTTTCATTGCGGAAGTGGAGCGCGTGCGCAAGCTGTATCCGCAGATAAAAGTGCTTGCGGGGGTGGAGACCAATCTGCTCGGCGAAGACGGTGAAGCGGACTTGCCCGCGGAATTCGAAAACAGGCTCGACGTGATCCTGTGCGGATTCCATTTTGCGAGAGTGCCGCGCTCGTTCGGCGAATTTCTCGGTTTCTGGATGCCGAACATGCTGCCTTTCAAACATCGCAGAAAGCGTGTGGCGAAAAATACCGACGCATATATACGCGCGCTCGATCGTTACCGCATCGGGGTCATAGCTCATCCCATGCGCAGTTGTTGCGTAGACCTTAAAGCGCTCGGCGAGGCGGCTGCCGCAAAGCATGTTTATATAGAACTGAACAGCAAGTCCATGTGTATGACGGCGAAAGATCTTCGTACGCTTGCGGAAACGGGGTGCAGGTTCATCTGCTCGTCGGACGCGCATTCGCCCGATCGGGTAGGCGATTTTTCGGCAGCGGATAAGCTGACTCAGGCAGGACTCGATATTAAACTCATTGCAAATATGGATAACGAACCCGTTTTCAGGTAAAAGTCCGCGTCGTTCGACGCTGCTTTAAAGGTCAGATCACATGACGATAAGCGAAAAAGATATAAAAAGAATAAAAAGCGGGCTGTTGTGTCTCGGCTGCTATGCTTCTCGCGAAACGGGGGACAGTCTTGTCGGCGACATGCCTTATTTTTTCGAGAAAGGTTTTTCCCACAGCGTACACGCCTCTCTTTTCGGCTCGAACATAGCGATAAGCGTGTCCGAAAAATTCAGCAGGATAAGCCCTTACGAACTCCGGAAAACGGAAAAAGGTTACGTTATAGCGACGGAAGGGATCACTGTTCCGATAAAATTCTTCCCGCGTTTGCCGCAGACGGGCACGGTGGTGGATACTCTTGCAAAATATCATTCGCCTGATTGCATAACGCTTTGGCCTAGTACTTCCTGCTGCTACGATCGACCCGGCATGAAATGCCGTTTCTGCTCGCTTGTGGGCGAACAGCCTGAGCCCGTTGATACCGCCGCACTTGCGGAGGGGCTGCGTAAGCTGTTTGAAAAAGTGCCGCACACCCATACGTTGAACTTTTCGGGCGCGACATACAAAAATCCCGACGTAATGTGCGATTACTGGACGACTCTGACGGGAAAGCTCCGCGCTTTTTATAAAGGAGATATAAGCATAGAGTTCGCGCCGCCTTCCGATCTCGGAAAGCTCGACGACATGAAAAACGCGGGCGTGACCAACTTTATCATGAATCTCGAAATCGCCGATCCCGTTCTCCGTAAAAAAATATGCCCGGGCAAGGGCAGCATAAGCTACGCGCAATATTACGCCGCTTTCGACCGCGCCGTCGCGCTTGCCGGCAGAGGGCAGGTGTCCAGCGTGCTCATAGCAGGGATCCAGCCGTATGACGACATACTTCGCGAATGCGAAAAAATGATAAGCGTCGGGGTAATACCCACCGTCATGCCTTTCCGCCCGTTCGACGATTCGTCCATGCCCGATATGCCGATGTGTGATCCCGAAGAGTATATCATGATAGAGGAAAAACTCGGCAAAATGCTTCGCGACGCCGCGCTCGATCCTGAAAAAATGTCGGGTTGCACAAAATGCGGCGGCTGCAGCCTGGAAAACGACTGTTACAAAAACAAAAAATAATATTTCGATAACAAACTTTTGACGGCTCTTTGCGAGCCGTTTTTTTATAGCTTTAGTATAAAAAAAGCGTCGGCGCTTTATCTGGCGCCGACGTATGGTTTTTTATCTGCCCTTGACCATACCGAGAAAATATTCGTGGACGCGGGTGTCATCGGTAAGTTCGGGGTGGAAGGCGGTAACGAGCTGATTGTCCTGCCGTGCCGCGACGATATGTCCGTCGACTTCGGCAAGGGCATGAGCTTTCGCTCCGACTTCGGTTATATAAGGTGCGCGGATGAACGTCATCGGTATTTCGCCTATGCCTTCGAAAGGAGCCACGCAGGCAAAGCTGCCGAGCTGTCTTCCGTAAGCGTTGCGCATTACCGTGATATCCATCGTCGCAAGGTGAGAGCGGTTGTCGTTTTCTATGCGTTCGGCAAGGAGTATGAGTCCCGCGCATGTTCCGAAGACGGGTAGTCCGTCTTTTATCATGCCGCGTACTTGATCCGTCATTCCGAGGTCGCCGAGAAGTTTGCCGATCACCGTCGATTCGCCGCCGGGGATTATAAGCCCGTCGAACGAGCGGCGCAGGTCGCTTTTCTGACGTATTTCGAAACTTTCGGTCCCGAGCTTGTCAAGCGTGTGGATATGTTCGATGAACGCACCTTGCAGACAAAGTATGCCTATCCGCATTATTTGCCGCGCTCCGCCATGAGCAGCTGTATCTCCTGTTCGTTGATGCCGACCATGGCTTCGCCGAGATCTTCACTGAGCTTGGCGATGAGTTTCGCGTCCTTGTAGTTGGTGACTGCCTGAACGATTGCGCGTGCGCGTTTTGCGGGGTTGCCCGATTTGAAAATACCGCTTCCGACGAATACGCCTTCCGCACCGAGCTGCATCATGAGCGACGCGTCTGCGGGGGTGGCGATACCGCCTGCCGCGAAGTTGACAACGGGCAGTTTGCCGTTTTTATGCACGTAAAGCACGAGATCGTAGGGGACCTGAAGCTTTTTGGCTTCGTCGAACAGCTCGTCCTCGGCGCAGGAAGTAAGACGGCGGATGTCGCTCATCATCTTGCGCATGTGGCGTACTGCCTGCACGACGTCGCCCGTACCCGGCTCGCCCTTGGTGCGTATCATTGACGCGCCTTCGTTTATACGGCGGAGAGCCTCTCCGAGGTCTTTGGCGCCGCAAACGAAAGGCACCTTGAATTTGGTCTTGTCGATATGATAAACGTCGTCGGCGGGGGAAAGCACTTCGGATTCGTCGATATAGTCGATCTCGATGGCTTCGAGGATCTGCGCTTCCGCAAAGTGTCCTATACGGCATTTAGCCATAACGGGGATGGAAACTGCTTCCTGTATGCCTTTGATCATTTTAGGGTCGCTCATACGCGAAACGCCGCCCGCCGCGCGTATATCTGCGGGGATACGTTCGAGCGCCATGACTGCGCAAGCGCCCGCTTCTTCCGCGATGCGAGCCTGTTCGGGGGTCGTTACGTCCATGATGACGCCGCCTTTGAGCATTTGTGCGAGATTTTTATTGAGTTCCCAACGGTTTTCCATAGTAGTGTACCTCTGAACTTGATTTTGTTATTGTTTACGTTTAATAATACACCTTTTGCGCGGCTTTTGTCAAGCGCGTTGCGGTATAAAACGTCGTCAGGCGGGAGCGAAACGTGCCGCATGAGTGCGGAGAGTGCGTAAACCAAAAGAAAATATTACAAAATGTTTACACCCGTGAAACAATATCCGCGTGACAATCGGCATTCAATGTCTTATAATAAGCATGTAAGAAACGCAAAGAGAGTGCGTTCCCGAAGAAATTCCGACAGAAAAACTTTGGAAACAGCCGCGTTTCTTCGCTCGCACGGTAAGGCGCAGAATGCGGCCGCCTGCGATAACGACAACCGCGAAAGCCTTTCGATAAAATTCAAAGCGCTTTCGTTACAAATATACGCAGTCCGATTTCGGCTTATCGGACAAGCGAAAAACACAAGCCGATGACTTTGCCTGTTACGACCGCGCGTCAAAAGGCGCGCGTGTTCCCTTTTCCGAGTACCGACGTATTGATTACGGCGGTATTTTTTTATATATTATGGGAAATTAATCGTATTCTAATCCGAATATAATGAAAGCGGGATTTTTTCAAGGTTATATTCACGATGTTATGTTATATTGCGATCAAAGAGGTGATAATACCATGAACGTAATATCAGTTATGACATTGAAAAACCGATCCGAATATCTGAGTGCGGCGCATACTCTCGAAACGGCTGCCGATCGTCTGCACGACGCAGGCGGCGCATTGCCCGTCGTGGACGTTAGCGGCGAGTATCTCGGCATTGTGAACGAGCGTATGCTGCTGTGGGCGCTTTATTCTGGGGAAGTCGCCCCTGACAGTCTGCTCGTGGAAATAAGCGACGGTTTCGATCTCATAAAAACGGGCGCCGCCGCGGAGTGTGAGGAAATAACCGATCTCGCGTGCAAGTACGGCGTGTTGCCCGTGACGGACGACCGCGGTATGTTCATCGGCACGGTACTCGCAAGCGACCTGCCTTGCGCGGAAAATACCCGTAGCGGCGCGCCCGACGAAAAAAACAAGCGTTGAAATAAAAAAAACCGTAAAAACATATCCGTAATTTATATTTGGTTTATATTTGGGAATTACTATATAAGACAAAAGGTAAATCGGAGAAATTAAATGACGGATAAAAAGGTACTTATCGTCGGGGGCGGGGTATCCGGTCTTGCGACGGGAATATATTTGCTTAAAAGCGGTTACGACGTAGAGATACTCGAAAAGAACGCGATCCCTGGCGGCGCATGCATAGGCTGGGAAAGAAAAGGCTGTTATATCGACGGCTGCATACATTGGCTCGTCGGTACCAAACCCGGTAATCCTTATTACGAATTCTGGCGCGAAACGCACGCGCTCGAAGAAAATACCGAGATATTCTTCCACGACGTTTTTTCCGTGTTCGACTTCAACGACGGAAAAAAACTGACCATATACGCGGACTTCGAGAAATTCGAGAAAGAGATACTCGCTTTCGCGCCCGAGGACGAGAAAGAACTCAGGCGTTTTTGCCGTATGATAAAGCGCTTCCGCAAGATAGAAGGTCCCGTAGACAAACCCGTAGACATGATGAGCCCCTTCCAACTCATGAAGATAGGTCTTACCATGGCGGGCGATTATTACTGGGTGAGCAAGTACAGCAAGATAGATTGCGTGGAGTACGGCAAGCGTTTCAAGAGCCCGCACCTTCGTTATCTGTTCGCGAATTACATGGCGCCCGGGTATAACCTCATGAGCATGCTTTACATGCTCGCTCACGTCATGAATAAGGACGGCGGAGTTCCGATAGGCGGCAGCACGGGCGTAAGCAGACGTATGGCGGCGTATTACGAATCGCTCGGCGGCATAATCCGTTACAACAGCGAAGTGGAACGCATAATCGTCGAAAACAACCGCGCCAAGGGCGTCGAACTCAAGAACGGTCTTAAACTTTCGTCCGACTGGGTAGTATCGAGCACTGCCGCGGAGCATTGCCTGAAAAAACTGCTCGGCGGCGCCTACAAAGTGAATAAAATGGAAGAGCGCTGGGCGGACAGAGAGAAATATCCCATCTATACGATGACGATAGCCGCCTTCAAGTGCAAAAAAGAGCTTACGCAGGAAGAATTCCCCGTGGGACTTCACGGCATGTTCAGACGACCCATCCGCCTGGATAAAGATTATCCGGGAGTGGCTATCCGCAATTACTCTTACGATCCCACGCTCAGGTGTCCCGACGGTTGCAGCATAGTGCAGGCGCAGATAATAGGTGACGACGATATGTATTTCTGGTGGAAAGCGCGCAAGGCAGACGGCACTTATAAAGCGGAAAAAGCGCGCGTGGCGAACGAGCTTATCGAGCTTATATGCGAGCGGTATCCCGAACTCGAAGGCATGCTCGAACCCGTCGACGTGGTCACGCCCATGACTTACGAACGTTACCTCAACACCCGCCACGGTTCGTTCCAGGGCTTCGTTCATACCGCCACGGGTAAAGCTCTTATGCAGAAGGGTACGATCCGCGGGCTTAAAGGCTTTGTGCTTTCGGGGCAGTGCATTTTCCAGAGCGGCGGTCTTCCTCCCGCGGTGATAACGGGCAGGTTCGCGGCACAGCGCATATGCAGCGCGGACGGACGTAAATTCATGTCGGCGCAGAAACCGCTTACCAATCCGCTCGACCTGCTTGCGAGAAAGAAGAACGTTTCAAGAAGCTGAAAAACAGTATTATAACAAGACCGTCCGTAACAGCGGACGGTCTTTTCGCATACTCGTTATTAAAAAACTTTGCGATTTTGCCTTCAGGTATTGAAAAATGAAAAACGGTGTGATATAATGGTAAACGAAAAAGCGAAAGGAGAAAAAATGATGAATATATGGCACGATATAGCGCCCGAGCGCATTACGCCCAAAGATTTTATTGCCTACATAGAGATAACGAAGGGGCAGAAGCAAAAGTACGAACTCGATAAAAGCACGGGGATGCTCATCCTCGACCGCGTGCTCTACACGTCCACGCATTATCCCGCGAATTACGGCTTTATACCGCGCACGCTCAGCGAAGACGGGGACCCTCTCGACGTGCTCGTTATGTGCACCGAACCCATACTTAATTGTTCGCTCGTTCGTTGCCACCCGATAGGCATAATCGCAATGGAGGATAACGGGGAGCTCGACGAAAAGATAATAGCCCTGCCTTTCGGCGATCCTACATATGCCGCTTATAAATCGATACACGAAATGCCCAAACACATAACCGACGAAATGATGCACTTTTTTACGGTCTATAAAGAGCTTGAAGGGAAAAAGACTTTCATTTCCCGCAGCGGAGGGCACAAGGAAGCTCAGCAGGTCATCGAAAAGTGCATAAAGGCATATAACGATAAGTACGGAGCGCATTGACATTGAGTTTTATTTGTCGCGTAAAGCGCGGATAATGCTTACGCGATTCGGCAAAAAAACGAAACGAGAGAAAACTCGTTTCGTTTTTTTTGCGCCGGCGTAATGTCGGCTGTGCGTAAATATACATGTTCAGTCGACCGCTTTCATCGAGTCTGCCATGTTTATTCGGTTGAGTTTGGGCAGAAGGAGCAAGTCGACGAGTCCCGTGAACACGAACGTGAGCGCGACCGTCGAAACGTAGCTCCACCAGCTGATGACGAAGGGGAATGTCATGAAACTCGACGTTATCTGCGTGATAATGAAATACAGCAGCCCCATGCCGAGCGGCACTCCGATGATAACGCCGAACACGACGAGCGTCAGTATTTCTCGGAACACATATCCCGAAACTTCGCGCCTTCTGTAACCGAGCACTTTGAGTGTGGCAATTTCTTTGCGCCGCTCGCATATGTTGATATTCGTCAGGTTGTAAAGCACTATGACGACGAGCAGTCCCGCCGCGACAACGAGTACGAGCGTTACAAGCCCTATCGTCGACGTTATGTTTTCGAAATAATCCTTTTCGTCAGCCGAGAATGTTACGCTCGAAACGCAATCGAGGCCGAACAGCGTCTGCTTGACGGTATCGTAATCGCTTTCCGCTATGTCTTTTTTGACGAGCAGAGTGTTGGGCGTATAGGAGACGTTCTCGCCGAACTGCGCATAGACGTTTTTGCCGACGAAAAGCCAGCATTCCGAATATACGGTGGTTACTCCCGTTACGCTGAGCTCGGCGCGTTCGCCCGTGGACAAACGTACGTCCACTTTGTCTCCGACCTTTATATCATACACTTTTGCGAGCGCTTTGGATATAACGACGGAGTCATCGTCGTATTCGCAATCGATGGTTATGAAATCGGATACTTCGTCCGACTCCGCAGTTACGATGTTTACCGTATCGCTGCTGTTTTCCGAATACAGCGTGCCCATAGTGCTCATTATGCTTATGCGTTCGCCGCCTTCGATGATCTTTTCCAGCTCGGCATAATCGGCGGATTCGGTGTAATTAGAGGTCACGCCTATTTCGAGATCGTATTTGAATATCTCGCCGTACTGAAGATCGCCGACCGCTGTCATCGTGTTGAGCAGTCCGAAGCCCGCGAGTATGAGCGCGCTGCATCCCGCGACGGAAAGCACGGTCATGAGCAGATTGCGCTTGAACCTGAATATGTTGCGGAACATCGCCTTGAACTTGAACGACAGTTTTTTCCATATGGGCGTGCGTTCGAGCAGTATGCGTTTTCCGGGTTTGGGCGCCCGCGGTTGAAGTATGGACGCAGGCGTTTCTTTGAGCGAGGAGTAGCAGGCGAATACCGTAACGAGTATGGTCGCAGCGACCGTACCGACAAACGCTATCACGCAGAACAGCCAGTCGGCTGTGAACGTGAGCGCGGGAAGGGTATACATGGAGCCGTATGCGTTCCATAGTATCACGGGGAGCATGAACGCTCCGAACGGCACGCTTATCGCGCAGCCGAGCAACGCGGCAGCCACACTGTAAAATATGTATTTGCCGACTATCTGCGAGCTGTTATAGCCAAGCGAACGCAATGTACCGAGCTGACCGCGGTCCTCGTCCACCATACGCACTATCGTTGAGAACGCAACGAGCGCGGCTATGAGTATGAAGAACACGGGAAAGATGCCCGCTATCTGCGACACCTTGTCTATGTTGATAGACATCGAGTAATACGAAGAATTTGTTTTCCTTCCGAGCACGTACCAGCTCGAGGCGTCTTTTCCTTCTTCGGTGCCGAGCTCTTCGATCTTTTTCTGCATATCCGAAGCGAAAGCGTCGTAGTCATCCGTAAATGCCGTATATCCGTTACCGCCTGCGTTGACCCAGAGCTCGGTATAGTATCTGGTCCCCAAAAAAGGCACCGTCGCGACCGTAGTGTCAGCCGCACCGTAAACTATAATATCCACCGTGCCGCTGCCTATCGAACAGCTTTCGCTCGACTTGGTAAAGTAAAGCGGGGAAGTGGCAAGCCCCACGACCTCGAGATCGCCTTTTTCGTTGACAGAAGAAGCAAGATCGATATTTTCGTTCCTGCTTTCGGAATAATGAAGTACGTCGCCGACTTTGATATCATACATATCACCGAACGGCACGATAGCGACTACTTCGCCGACTGCCGACGGCCATTTGCTGTCTTCTCCGACAAGCGTCAGTTTGTTGACTTCCGTCAGGCCGTCCGTCCCGTTCTTTCCCGCGCTTATCACGCGCACGGTCTTTGCCGATTCGTCGCCGCTTATGTTGTAATACGCGTCGACGGAAACGACGGGTTCGACGGTGCTGTCCGTTATTTCCTTTTCTATCTTATCTACTGTTTCGTCCGTGGGCAGCGCGGCGAGTTGTTCGGCTGCGGACGAATCTTCGGATATGCTCGGATAAACGGTGAAGTCATAGTAACCGCTGTTATCGAAATACCCGGTCATCGTCGTTTTCATGTCGGGAGTGACGAAACTGAGTCCCATCAGTATAGCCACGCCGAGGGCGATGATACCCGTTATCGCGATAAAGCGCCCGAAACTGCTTCCGAACTCCTTAAATACGATTTTTGCATGTTTTCTCATAACGCATCACCATACCAATTCTTCCACGGGGGTGGGGTTGTCGTTTTTCTGTTCGAAGGATATTTTGCCGTTCTTGATCCCGAAAACGTGATCCGCCATCTTTGTGAGCTCGGAGTTGTGCGTGATTATTATCACCGTTTTGCCCGTTTCGCGGCAAATGCGTTGGAGCAGTCCGAGGATGTTTTTGCCCGTTTCGTAGTCGAGTGCGCCCGTAGGTTCGTCGCACAGCAATATCTTGGGATTTTTAGCGATGGCGCGCGCTATGGCGACGCGCTGCTGTTCGCCGCCGGAAAGCTGAGCGGGGAAGTTTTTCATCCTGTCGCCGAGCCCCACGCTTTCGAGCGTGGCTTTTGCGTCCAGCGGGTCGCGGCATATCTCGTTCGCGAGCTCCACGTTTTCCAGTGCGGTCAGGTTCTGCACGAGGTTGTAGAACTGAAACACGAATCCGACGTCGTAACGTCTGTACAAGGTGAGCTGTCTCGGCGTCATCTTGCTGATATCCTGTCCGTCGAGCATGACTGTGCCGGAAGTCGCCGTATCCATGCCGCCGAGAATGTTGAGTATCGTGGTCTTGCCCGCGCCGCTCGGCCCTACGATCACGCAGAATTCGCCCTTTTCTATGCTGAGAGTGACTCCTGCCGCGGCATGTATCTTGTTGCCGCCCATATCGTATGTTTTGTAAACGTCTTTAAGCTCCACAAAAGACATTTCTCCCTCCTCGTGTGCGCCTTGCGGGCATCGCCGTATACGCACTTCTTATATTACATTTTAATTATATAGCTCAACCTTTAATCTAAGGTTAAGACCGTTTTTCGTTTCGTGTAATCTTCTTCACATTGATACACCGTGTAAACAACATAGCGCTTTTGTGAGTATCGGAGAGCTCTCATAATGCCGCGATATGTCACGACACGTGTTCAGTATCATTATAAACCTTTTCGGGTCCGTAACGTGTGCGCATTGTGTGAAATTTTGTGAAAAATACATTAAATTATTATTAAATAAATTGACACAACAATAATGTTTATGATAAAATCGTATTATAAATTTGCCGTATAACGGCAATAAAAACGGGAGGAAGAAAAAATGAAAAAGACGATCGCCGCATTTCTGATAGCGGCTGTTCTGTCCGTCGGCGCCATGTTCGCGCTTACGGCATGCGGGGGGGGGTAGACAATAAATCCGCCGAAGGAGTCATCAAAAGTTACGTTACCGCTCAGATGACCGCAGATTTAGACGCGGTCATGGACTGTCTGTATTTTGAGGATGAGAGCGCGAAGGAAGAAGCTCGGGAGTTTCTCGAAGGTATCATGAGCGGCGTCAAAGTTACGGGCACCGTAAACGGATTCAAGATCGAAGTGACCAAAGAGTACAGCGAAGACGAAGTCAAAGCGTATGCCGAAACGGCAGATATAACGGCAACCGTGACCGCGGTCAAAGAATTGTCCGTTACGTATTCTTACGATCTTAAAGCCACGATGACGGTAGACGGATCGGAAACGAGCATGGAACAGAAAGGAACGGAAGAGAACGAGCCTTTCACGGTATTCGAAATAGACGGCAAATGGTATGTTCAGGCATGAGCCGTGAAATAATACATAAAGATTGCCGACCCGAAAAAATTTCGGGTCGGTTTTCGCTTGGAGCGTTTTTGCGTTTCGTGCGGCTGTGCGAAGATTGACAAAGCTTTCGCATACGGATATAATATATCGTGTGAAAGGACTTATAATAAAAAACGCATATTGGGACGCGCCCGTGCTCACGCACCAGACGGAGCGCATGAAGGCGGAGCTTGCCGCGCTCGGGGTGCACGCGGATATCGTACGTAACGGGCGTTTTCCCGCGGTGACCGACGGGCATGCGATAAACCGCTACGGCGATCGCGATTTCTGCATATATTTCGACAAGGACAAGTACGCGTCCGCGCTTCTTGAAAAATGCGGGATAAGGTTGTTTAACACTCACGCGGCAATAGAAGCGTGCGACGACAAAATGCAGACTTATGTCGCGCTGACGAATGTCGGCATCAGATTTCCGCTTACACTGCCGGGGACATTGTGCTATACGGCGGGAGCGAAGGTGAGCGAAAGCACTCTTGACGATGTCGAAGCGCTGCTCGGCTATCCCGTTATAATCAAGGCGTGTTACGGCTCGCGCGGGAGCGGGGTGTACAAAGCCGACGACCGCGACAAACTGCGTAAAGTCGCGCAGAAACTCATCGGCGTGCCGCACTTGTTCCAGAAATACGTCGAATGCGGCGGAAAGGATCTTCGCGTCATAGTTATAGGCGGCAAAGTGCTCGGATGCATGGAGCGGACGGGCAACGGCGATTTTCGCGCCAACATAGGCAGGGGAGGCAGCGGACGCGCCGTTGATTGCGACGAAAAACTTGCGGCGCTCTGCGAAAAATGCGCCGTTACTCTCGGACTGGATTATTGCGGAGTGGACGTACTCGAAGGCGAGAACGGTTACGAGCTTTGCGAAGTCAATTCCAACGCGTTTTTCGAGGAATTCGAACGCGTGACGGGCATAAACGTCGCGGGCGCTTATGCGCGGCATATACTGCGGGTGACAGGATGAGCGAACACGTTTACCATACGATACCGCCCGTTTACGACAGCCGCAGCCGCGTGCTCATACTCGGAAGTATGCCTTCTCCGAAGTCGAGGGCGGCGGGGTTTTATTACGCGCATCCGCAAAACAGGTTCTGGAAAACCCTTGCGGGCGTTTTCGGAGTGCCGCCTTTCGGGTCGGTAAGCGAAAAAAAAGAATTCTGCCTGCGGCGCGGTATAGCGTTGTGGGACGTGATCGCCGAGTGCGATATCGTCGGAGCGAGCGATGCGAGCGTGAAGAACGCGGTGCCGAACGATTTTTCGCGCATAATGAGCGAGTGCGATATAAAAGCGGTGTTCACGACGGGCAGGCTCGCGCACGATCTGCTTTACAAACTTTGCGGATTGCAGAGCGTGTGTCTTCCCAGCCCGAGCGCGGCAAACCGTGCCGTGAGCGACGAACGACTGCTGCGCGAATATACCGCGATAGCCGACGTTCTCAATAGCACGGAGACGGGCGGCTGCGGAAATGTCGGCTGAAAAGACTCGCGTTTTATCCTTGACATACGGACCGTCAAAGGCTATAATGGGTACGAAAGACAGAAAGGCGAACTTTTCGCGATCATGCGGAAATGTTCGCCCTTTAGTGTGTTTGGGGATATTTTCTGCCATGCGTTGCCGCGGTACGGAGGTGTGAAATGGACGGTGAAAAAACGGTGCAGCGTAACGTAAACATATGTAAGACGTTTCTTAAATATCTTTTTGCCGCATTCGGCGCGGTGCTTACCACATCCGTATATTCGTTCGTAGATACGGTAGTGATCGGGCAATACGAAGGGGAGATCGGTACCGCCGCGGTCAGTTGCGTGATGCCCGTGTGGAACATATTTATCGGAACGGGCATACTGTTCGGCATAGGCGGCTCGGTAATGTACTCGTTCATGCGCGGAAAGGGCGACGCGCGTCGGGCAAACGCGTTTTTCACGGCTTCGTTCATAGCCTGCGTAGTCGTTGCGGTCGTGCTTTATGCGGTGTTTCTCATATTCCGCAGCGAAATTTTGTGGCTGTTCGGAGCGAAAGACGCCGAAGTGCTCGTGAAAGCGGAGTTGTATGTCGGCTGGATATCGTATGTCATGCCGCTCTTCGTGCTCGGTCAGTTTTTCATAGCGTTCATACGCAACGACGGCAACCCTCTGCTTACTACGGTCGCGGTGATAAGCGGCGGCGCTTTCAATATTTTCGGAGACATATTTTTTGCCTTCGGGCTGGACATGGGCATAAGCGGGGCGGGGCTCGCTACCATGATAGGTCAGATAATAGCGTTCTGTATACTGCTGACGCATTTCCCGAGGAAGAAGAATACGTTGCGTTTAGTCAGGACGGAAAAATTCTTTTCCACGTTATTTCAGGCCGTAAAAAGCGGTTTTGCTCCGTTCATCGTCGATTTTTCCTTCGGCGTGCTCGTTATCATGTTCAACAACCGCATAATGCAGACGGGCAGCGCGGGTGACCTCGCGGTGTTCGGCGCGGTATCCACCACAATGCTTTTGCTCCAATCGCTGTTCTACGGCGTGGGACAGGCGCTCCAACCGATAGTTTCATACAGTTACGGAGCGGGCGACGGCAAAGCCGTTTCCGCCGTACTGCGCTATGCGCTCATCGCCACGGGCATAATGAGCATACTGTTTTTTACCCTAGACATGGCGCTTGCGGAGCCTTTGACGCGTATTTACATAGGCAATGCCGAAGGTCAGACGCTCGGAACGGGGATATTCGCTTTTCGCGCATATTCCGTAACCTTCCTGCTCATGGGGTTCAACGTCACGCTCGGCTATTATTTCCAGTCCGTACTGCGTTCGGCGCTGTCGGTGACGATAAGCCTTCTCCGCGGCATAGTGCTGTGCGGCGCTTTCCTGTATCTGTTCACGGGCGTTTTCGGTGCGTCGGCGGTGTGGTGGGTAATGCCCGCCGCGGAGACCGTTACGTTCGCGGTGACGGCGGTGTTTTTGTTCGTTTCGCGTTCAAAATCCCCGCGCGTAAATTGCAAATCCCGCGAATAAGTGATATAATGAAGGCATGGAAACGATGTATGCCAGAACTTTGCCGCTTTTCGGAGAGAGCGGTACGGAAAAGATAAAAAATGCGCGCGTCGCTCTGTTCGGAGTCGGCGGCGTGGGCGGTCATGCCGCGGAAGCGCTCGTGCGCGGCGGTATAGGCGGGCTGACCGTCATCGACGGAGATGTCTTTTCTCCGTCCAATCTGAACCGTCAACGCTTCGCGACGCTTTCCGTTATAGGGAAGAACAAAGCGCTCGTCGCCAAGGAAGCGCTTTCGGATATCAACGCGTCGGCGGAGATAACGGCTGTGCCCGAATTTTTCAAAGTGGGCGACCATTTTGATTTCGCGTCCTATGATTATATTCTCGACGCCGTCGACGATATCCGTGCGAAAGAGGATATAATAGTCCGTTCTCACGCCGCGGGGATACCGCTCGTATGTGCGTGCGGCGCGGGGAACAAACTCGACCCCACGCGCTTTCGCGTCGCCGACGTCTTTTCCACGAGCGTCTGTCCTCTCGCACGGGCGCTCCGTAAGATTTGCCGAGCTCACGGCATAGAGTCTCTTAAAGTCGTTTACAGCGAGGAAGAACCGCTGAAAACTCCTTCCGCGCCCGCTTCCGTATCTTTCGTCCCCGGAGTGATGGGCATGATAATGGCGGGGGAGGTCCTTCGCTCGATAGCGGAAAACCGATGTCCCGTCCGACGCGGATCATAGCGTAAAAAGAAAATGCCGACAGGCATTTTTTTGTTTCGTTTACTTGCCGCAACTGTCAAAGCGCGCATTATATGCACGTTTTGACATCATGTAACGCCGCAGAACAGACCGATAAAAACGGTTTGTTCAAAGGCGAAGCCGAACCAAGAGTATATAACGCCGTAGAACAGACCGATAAGAAAACAGCGGAACAGAAAAAGGAAAAGCCGAAGACTTTTCCTTTTTTCAATCATCGTAAAGATCGCGTTTTATGAGACGTACAGCGCCCGCATCGAGTTTGCGATCGCCACGAGGCACACGCCTACGTCGCCGATTATCGCGAGCCAGAGCGGGAAAGCGGGGAGCACTATCGCAAGCACCATTATGGCGAGTTTGACCGCGAGCGAACCGACTATGTTCTGCATTGCGACAGAGATCACTTTGCGGGCGTGTTTTTTGCCTTTGACGACTTTTGTAAGGTCGTCGTTCATTATCACGACGTCAGCCGCTTCGATCGCGGCGTCGCTTCCCACGCCGCCCATAGCGCAGCCCGTATCGGCTACCGCAAGCACGGGCGCGTCGTTGATCCCGTCGCCGCAGAATATCACTTTATGCCCTTCGCTTTGCAGGCGTTTGACCGCTTCGACTTTTCCTTCGGGGAGCAGTCCGTAGCGCACCTCGTCCACGCCCGTTTCTTTGGCGATCGCGAGAGCGACTTCTTTTCTGTCGCCCGTGAGCATGACGGTTTTGATGCCTGCTTTTTTCAGCTCGGCGATCGCTTCCGCGCTGCTGCGTCTGACGGTATCCGCGACGGTGACGTAACCTTTATATACTCCGTCCGCCGCGACGTGTATCACCGTGTACGGGGACGCTGCGTCACGGCAAGAGATACCGCTTTCGCGCATGAATTCCATGTTGCCCGCAATGATGTTTTTGCCGTTGCACACGGCGCGTATGCCGCGCCCCGCAACGTCTTCGGCGGAAGTGCAGACCGCGTCGGTACGGCATGAAGAAAACGCCTGCGCTATCGGATGGTTGAACCTGCTTTCGCAAGCCGCCAGCAGAGCGAACGTATCGTCGTCAAGACGGTTTTCTTTGATACCGAATCTGCCTTCGGTGAGCGTTCCCGTTTTGTCTACGGCTACGACGTCGGCGGATGCGAATGCGGAAAAGCAGTCCGACCCTTTGACGAGTATGCCCATACGCCCCGCTCCTCCTATGCCGCCGAAGAACGTCAGAGGCACGCTGATGACGAGCGCGCAAGGGCAGGAGATGACCAGCAGCGAAAGCGCCGTGTATATCCATTGCTGCCATACATTCGCGCCGGAAGCGAGCATTACGGCGATCGGGGGCACGACCGCGATGATCAGGGCGGCGGCGCAGACAAGGGGAGTGTATACCTTTGCGAAACCGCTTATAAAAGTTTCCTGTTTGGCTTTTTTGTCGGCAGCCTCTTCGACGAGTCTGAGCATTTTGCTTGCGGTGGACTCCCCGAAACCCTTTGTGGTCTTTATCGTGATCAGTCCGTCCGTCGCTATGCAACCGCTCTTGACTTCGCTCCCGACCTGCGCGTAAACGGGTACGCTTTCACCCGTGATCGCCGCGGCGTCGATGTAGCTCGCTCCGTCGGTGACTATGCCGTCAAGCGGAATGCGTTCGCCCGCGCGCACTATCACGGTTTCGCCCGTCTTCACTTCTTCGGGGTCGACTTCCGTCTCTTTGCCGTCGCGCAGGACGGTAGCGCTGTCGGGACGGAGCGCGAGCAACGTGCGTATGCTCTTGCGCGAACGTCTGACCGCAAGCGCCTGAAAATATTCTCCGACCTGATAGAGTATCATGACGAGCACGCCGTCCATCATGGCTTCTCCGCCGCCGCGCGAGTTCAGCTCGGCAAAGTCGCTGAATACCAGATTGAGCACGAATGCGCCCAGCGACGCTATCATCATAAGGAAATTTTCGTCGAATATCGTCCCGTGCGCTATGTTCCTCGCCGCTTTTGCGACAACGGACCATGCCGCCGCACACCAAGCGAGCGCGTAAAGAGGGAAGTAGGCGGCAAATATGCCCGCCGCTTTTTCTATTATAACCGCGGGTATGAAAAATACCAGCGACACAAGTACGGATATAAGCCGCTTGTCAGCCATTATCTGCTCCTCATCTTAGCGTCGGGCTCGACGCGTTTCATTATCTTCGCGACAGCCTTTTCCACGTCGCGGATGTCCTTTTCGGTGGTTATCTTCATCGTGGACATGGCAAAACTGAGTTTGCATTCCACTCCGTCCAGTTTGTTGACTTCGTCTTCTATCCTTCCCGCGCAATGCGCACAGTCCAGATTCTCTATTTCATACGTCTTGGTCATGAGCCGCCTCCGTGATTTTTAATTAAATGATTAAGCAACTGTTTAATCATATTCATATTATAGCGTATGTATTACGGTTTGTCAAGAGAAAAAAGGCAAAAAATCCGTAAATTTCGATAGGCTGCCGTTCATATACGGTATAATGTCGCTCATATACTTGATAAAGAAGGAAAACAAGGAGAATGAAAATGAAAAAAGCGTTTATATTGACGGCGATATTATTTATATTCGCAGCGTCCGTGGCGGTGTTTACGGCGTGCGGGAGCAGTGAAGAGGCGACCAAGTATACCATAAAAGCTGTATACGACGCGGAAAACAGGCTGCTCGACGCGGACATGACGGTACATTACGTCAACGACGGCGACGCGCTCGACTCGGTTTACTTCCATTTATATCCCGCGTCTTACCGTGAGGGCGCGAGGTTTGCCCCGATAACCGAAGACGATGTGGGCGCTGCGTACCCCAACGGGATTTCTTACGGCGGCATAACGATAGAGAACGTGACTGTCGGCGGGGAAAACGTGCCGTGGGAGATAGGCGGGGAGGACGAAAACATGCTTATTGTGAACACGGCTGTGGACGGCGGGAAGAGCGCGGACATAGGCATATCGTTCACGGTCAACGTCCCCGAAGTGCGTCATCGTCTCGGTTATGCGGACGGAGTGCTCAATCTCGGCAACTGGTATCCGATAGCCGCAGTTTACGAAAACGGGGCGTTCAGGTGCGATCCTTATTATTCCAACGGCGATCCGTTTTATTCGGAGACCGCCGATTACGACGTGGAACTGACTTTGCCCTCGGGCTGGGAAGCGGCAGGCAGCGGCAGCGTGACGACCACATTGAGCGGCGACGTTTCCGTATTCGAATTTACCGCAGAGAACGTCCGTGACTTCGCGATATGCGCTTCCGCGGGCTTTACGTGCGTCGAAGGCGAGCAGGACGGGGTCAAGATAAGGTTCTACGGCAATCCCTTGCAGGCGGAAAACGGGCTTGTGATCGCCAAAGACGCGGTACGCACATTTTCCGAGCTGTTCGGGCAATATCCTTATGCGACTTACAGCGTGGCGGTCACGCCTTTCACCGAGGGCGGAATGGAGTATCCCGCGCTTGCGTACATATCTTCGGACATGACGGGATCGCTGTTTGCGGAAACGATAGTCCACGAGACCGCTCATCAGTGGTGGTATGCCGCGGTAGGCAACGACCAGATAAACAACGCGTGGATGGACGAAGGGCTTGCGGAATATTCCACGACTTTGTTTTACGAACATAATCCTTCTTACGGCGTGACGGCAGAGGACAGGATAGCGGATGCCATGCAGTCGTTCGTGCTTTTCTCCGAAGTGTACGGCGGCAGCGAAGGTTTCGGGCGTATGGACCGCGCTCTCGGCGAGTATTCGACAGCCACGGAGTACGCGTTCCATGCCTATGTAAAAGGCGAGCTCATGTTCGATACCGTGCGTCACGTCATAGGCGACGACGCGTTCCTCAAAGCGCTGAGGGCGTATTATAAGGAATACAGCGGTAAGACGGCGACTCCCGACGCGCTCATAGCCGCGTTCGAGGAAGCGTCGGGATTGCAGCTTGCCGATTTCATGGAAAGCTGGATAAGCGGCGAAGCGGCGGTGAACTGACGTGAAGCTGATAATGACTAAAAAGCGCGCCGTGCTCGCATTGGCCGTTGCGGTGCTCGCGGTAGCTCTCATAATAACGCTTGCCGCGGTCATACCGCATACCGTGAGCGCGGTCGCGCCCAACGGGAAGACGGTGGTGATAGACGTGGGGCACGGCGGCGCGGACGGAGGCGTGGTGGGGCCCGTGACCGGCGTGAAAGAAAGCGAGATAAACCTCGGCGTTGCGAAGAGCCTGCGACACTTTCTGCGCGAAGCGGGGTATGCCGTTGTGATGACGCGAGAAAAGGACGTCGATCTCGCGGTAGACGGAGAGGATTTCAAAAAATCGGATATGCGCGCGCGTAAAAAAATAATAGAAGACGCGTCGCCCGATCTCATGGTCAGCATACATCAGAATTTTTATCCGCTCCGAAGCGTTCACGGCGCGCAGGTGTTCTATGCGGCAACGAGCGAAGTGAGCAAAGGCTATGCCGAGCGCATGCAGGAGGTGCTTAACGCCACGCTGTCCTGCGACCGCGCGGCTAAAAGCGGCGATTATTACGTACTTACGGCGACGGCTTGCCCCGCGCTTCTGGTGGAATGCGGTTTTCTGTCCAACGCGGAGGAAGAACGTAAGCTCGTTACGCCCGAGTATCAGCGGGAAGTTGCTTATTCGGTATATACGGGGATAAACGCAATACTGACCGAATAACGCTTGCGGCTTTTGAAAGTATGTGATATTATATCGTAAAGGAGACCAAAGATGATAAGACCCGTTGAAAAAAGCGACGAAAGCGTTTATATCGCGCTTGCAAAAGAATTCTATTCGTCGGACGCTGTTTTGCACAATATAGACGAAAAATATATATGCCGCGCGTTTCGTGAGATTACGCGTCCGTCACCGTATGCGGAAGGATTTTTATTCTTCGACGGCGACGAGGTCGCGGGTTACGGATTAATTGCCAAGACGTTTTCGCAGGAACACGGCGGCCCGCTCGTCTGGATAGACGAAGTGTACGTCCGCGCGCCTTACCGCGGCAAAGGCCTCGGCAAAGAATTTTTTGAATATATTTTCGAACGTTACAAAGATTCCGCGTTCCGTCTGGAAACCGAAAAGGACAATGAACGCGCTCGCAAACTTTACGGACAACTCGGGTTCGAAGAACTCGGCTATCTGCAGATGGTAAGAAAAAACAAGAGTAATTTTTAACCGTATTGACAAAACTTGCAGGCTGTGTTATAAATACGGTGAACATGCTTTAACTAAGGAGAAGGATTATGATAAATAAAATTATTAAATTTTTGCCGGCTTTATTCGCCGTGTGCATTATGGCAACGGCTGTATCCGTAGCCGTTCCCGTTTCTTATGCCGCAGAAGGCGAAGGCAACGCGGCGACGGAATCGCTCGATTTTATGACGGAACCGCCTCAGACGAAAACCGTGCGCGGCGCGGGCGAAGGAACGGTGACTTATGAACCGAAGAGCAACGGCTCGGCGGTTATAACCATGGATAACGCGACTACGGAATCGTATTTTACGGTTTCGTATAACGGACCCAATTATGTGAATGCGGCGCTTGCGGCGACGGGCGAAATAACGCTCGTTCTTGTGGGCAAAAATACCGTATATATCGATTCGTCTTCATGTTCGCCGTTGTTCTTTTATGACGCTAACGTAACGGTCAGCGGCGAGGGATTGCTGAATATATGTTACAAAAACGATAGCTCGCAGAATTTTAACGCAACTCCGTTCCATGTGTGCGGGGATTACGCCGTCAGCGGTTCGTCGTTTGCCGATACGGGAAATCTTACCATGGAAAGCGGCAGTATAATTATATCCGCAAAGGGATCGAGCAGCTCGGGCGCTGTTACCGCTAATAACGACATAACGGTGAAAGGCGGCAGTATAACTACGGAAGGGCGTGCAACCGGTCTGTATTCGGTATACCGCGACGTTATCGCTCTCGGCGGCGAGATTAAATGCACCGATTTTACCGCAAACGGCATATATACTCGCCGCGGCGGTATACGCGTTGACGGAGCGAAAGTTACGCTCGAAAGCGAACAGAACAGATATGTTTTCGGAATGTACTCGAAAGTCGACGGCAAAGACGTTTCCGAAAATGCGGGTAAAATTTCCGTCGAAAGCGGGGAACTGTTCGTAAAATCGCCTTATCTCGGAATATACGCCTGCGGTTCGCCCGAACTCGAAGGCAGCGGCAGTATAAGCATAAGCGGCGGCGCAGTGAACGTCGAATGTAAAAGCGCGAAAGATCTCGTCGCGGGAATATACGCCGAGATAGACGACGATTCTCCGAACGGTAAAATAGAAGTGAGCGGCGGCTCTGTTTATGTTAATACGCAAAGCGACTATTCGGGAGAAGACGGAAGTACCGTCGGAATATGCGCGACGGGTAAAGCCGAATTTTCGGATTGTTCCGTTACGGTTAATGCTTCGGGCGCGGAAAACGTTACCGCATATGCGGTCAGCGCGGGAAGCGTTATGCTCGACTGCGATTTTTCGCTTGCGGGTACGACGGGCGCGACGGATGTTCCGCCGCGGTTCGGCGCAGGCATAATCCCGAGTGCTTCCGCGAGCGGTGCGGAAGGCGAGTATGAAACTTACGACCCCGAGAAACACGGAACGTATAAATATATAGTTTATGAAACCGTTACTCCCGAACCGTCCGTGCCGATTACGGGCGAAGGCGGCTTGCCCGCAGGCGCGATTGTCGGCATAGCGCTCGGTTCGGCGGCTGCGATTGCCGCGGTAATAGTGATTGTGCTCGTTATAAAAAAGCGCAAAACCATATAAATTTAAATTTATTGTGACAAAGCGGTCGGAAACGTCGATGTTCCGCCGCTTTTTTTGTTTTGATAAACGCAAGCGTATCGCCGATATATTCAAAATAATTGCAATTATCCTTTGTCGGTGGTATAATTCCTATGTATGGAAAAAAGGGATAAAATAGGTATAGTCGGTCTCGGACTCATCGGCGGTTCGCTTGCGCTCGCGCTTCGCGACAAATACGACGTCGTCGCCATAAGCTGTAAATCCGAAACCACGGCTTATGCGCTCGGCTGCGGAATGATAAAAGGCGTTGCGAAGAGCTATTCGGATCTTGCGGACTGCCGTGCCGTCATCGTCTGCGTGCCGATAGGACTCGTCCGCAAAATGGTGAGCGAGCTTGCCGCGCTTCTTCCCGACGTGATAATATCCGACGTGGGTAGCGTCAAGGGAATGCTCCGCGGGATCCCTGGCAGGATCATCGGCGGACACCCTATGGCGGGCACCGAACAGAGCGGGGTGCACGCCGCGAAAGAGCGCCTGCTCGAAAACGCTTACTATATCCTGACGGATTACAACGGCAATACGGACGATCTCGAATACATGAAAAGGCTCGCTTCAGACGCGGGCGCGATACCCGTTGTCATGAGCGCGGAAGAACATGACAGGCTCGTGGGCAAGATATCCCACGTCGTGCACATAGCGGCGTATTCGCTCGCGGAGTCCATGCTTACTGGCGACGAAACGATAGTGGGCAGCGGATTCATGGATACGACGCGCATTGCGTCTTCCTCTCCCGAATTCTGGAACACGGTCTGCGCGCTCAACCGCGAGAACATAGTCGCGGACATCGACGAACTTACCGCGACCATGCGTGCCGTCCGCGACGACATAGCCGCGGGAAAGGACATAACGCCGTTTCTTGCGGAGGCAAAGAAAAAGCGGGACAGGCTGGTATATAAAAAGCGGTACATGACGGAATATGTGATATACGTCGACGTACCCGATTGCGTGGGGTCGATAGCGGGCGTGCTGAACAGTCTGACCGCGGAAGGCATAAGCATAGAGAACCTCGGCGTCGTGCACGCGCGCGAGGGTGCGGGCGGCGCGCTCCGCATAGAGCTTAAAGACGAAAGAGATTATCTGAAAGCGAAGGAGATACTCGGATGAGATTACTTACAGCAGGAGAAAGTCACGGACAGTGTCTTGTCGGCATACTCGAAGGTCTGCCGTCGGGCGCGGTAATAGATACGCGGAAAGTAGACGAAGAGCTTGCCCGCCGTCAGCAGGGCTACGGCAGAGGCGGCAGGATGAAGATAGAAACGGACAGGATAAAGGTGCTCTCGGGCATGGTAGGCGGGAAAACGCTTGCAGACCCGTTTGCGTTCGAGATAGAAAACCGCGACTATGCCAACTGGGAAAAGGTCATGTCGCCCGTCAGCGGCGACATATCGCTGAAAAAGCTGTCGGCGGTCCGCCCCGGACATGCCGACCTTACGGGCGTGATAAAATACGGGTTCGGGGATAACGCCCGTCCCGTGCTCGAACGTGCGAGCGCCCGCGAGACCGCGGTCAGAGTCGCCGCCGGGGCAGTCTGCAAACAGGTGCTCGGCGCGCTCGGCATTTCCGTAAAGGGTGAAGTCCTGCATATCTGCGGCAAGACCGACGTTTCGGAAATGCACGCCGCAGTGGACGAGGCAAGAAGGAGCGGCGATACTCTCGGCGGAGAAGGCAGAGTGATCATAAGCGGCATGCCTGCGGGCGTGGGCAGTTATGTTCAGTACGACCGCAAACTGGACGCTCTGTTCGCTTTTCATCTTATGAGCATTCAGTCCGTCAAGGCGGTGGGCGTGGGCGAAGGCGCCGCGCTCGCGTATAAGAAAGGCAGTCAGGCGCACGACGAGATATTCGCGGACGGCAGAAAGACCAATCGCGCGGGCGGCATAGAAGGCGGCATGAGCAACGGAGAGGACATCGTTCTCACGGCTTCTTTCAAACCCATCCCCACGCTGATGAAAGGACTCTCGACTGTGGATCTGTCGAGCGGTCAGGCGGCGAGAGCGGCAAGCGAAAGGAGCGACTGCTGCGCGGTGGAAGCCGCGGTAGTCGTTGCGGAAAACGTAGCGGCGTTCGCGGCGCTCGACGCGCTTATCGCTACGTTCGGCGGCGATACGCTGGACGAGCTTAAAGCCCGTGTGGAGGAAAGGAGAGCGAAATGCGCGTTGCGGAAATAAACGACGGAATAAACGCGGCGGCGGAAGCGCTGCGCGGAGATAACGTGTACGCCGTGACCGATTCCGAAGTCATGCGGCTTTATCCTCGGCTTTTCGACGGGGTGAGTACGACGGTAATACCCGCGGGCGAGGAGCATAAAAACCTCGGTACGGTAGGCAGGATAATTTCGGATATGGTGGAAGCGGGTTGCGACAGATCGTCCACAGTCGTGGCTGTCGGCGGCGGAGTGACGGGCGATACCGCTGGTTTCGCGGCGGCTTGTTTCATGCGCGGCGTCAGGTGGATAAACGTGCCGACGACGTTGCTCGCGATGGTGGACAGCGGCGTAGGCGGGAAAACGGGCGTCGACGTAGGCGGTTATAAAAACGTGGCGGGGGCGTTCCACATGCCCGCGCGCGTGATAGTGTGCCGTGATTTTTTAAGCACGCTGCCCGAGCGCGAATGGCTCTGCGGCTGCGGAGAAATGATAAAGCACGCACTGCTCGACAAGGACATATGGCGTGAAACGACCGCGCATATAGACGAACTGACGGCCCGCGGCGCCGCGGCGTATCCGCTGATAGAAATGTCGGTCAGGTACAAGGAAAGCGTGGTCGCGGCTGATTTCAAAGAGAGCGGACTGCGAAAGAGGCTCAACGTCGGGCATACCGTCGGGCATGCCGTGGAGCGGCTGGACGGGTTCCGCCTTTCACACGGTGAGTATGTCGCACTCGGCATACTGGCGGAAACGGGCATGTTCGCCGAGCGTCTGGAAAGCGCTTTTCTCGACGAAGTGCGCATGCTTTGCGGCAAAGTCTGCACTCATCCGTTCCCGATAAAAGACGCGGCGGCGATAACGGCGACCGCGCGCGCGGACAAAAAGAACAGCGGCGGCAACATAGTGGTAATGCTGCCGACGGGCGGCGGAAATGTCGAGGAGATCGCGCTTTCGCCCGAAGAATTCGAACAGAGGCTGAAAAAGTGTTTATCCGACCTGTAAAAAATTTCCGTAAAACGACGGCGACGGCGCCCGACAAGAGCATAACTCACCGCGCGGTGATGTTCAATGCGGCGGCAGACGGCGAAGCGACGATAACGAACGCGCTTCTCGGCGGCGATTGCCGTTCCACGATAGACTGCATGCGTCGGCTCGGCGCGTCCGTAACGGTTGAAGGGAGCACGGTATACGTGCGCGGAACATCGGTATTTTCGGATGCGGCGCTCGACGCGGGCAACTCAGGCACGACGACGCGTCTGCTGACGGGACTGCTCGCAGGCAAGGGCATAACCGCGAGCATAGACGGCGACGACAGTCTGCGTACCCGTCCCATGCGCAGGGTGACCGATCCGCTTTCGGCAATGGGCGCGGACGTTTCCGCGACGGACGGCAAAGTCCCCATACACATACGCCCCGCGCACCTTCACGGTATCGATTACGTTCTTCCCGTTGCGAGCGCTCAGCTGAAAAGCGCGCTGCTTCTGGCGGGGCTGAACGCGGACGGGGTGACCCGTATCACCGAACCTGCGGCTTCGCGCGATCATACCGAGCTCATGCTGAAAGCCATGGGCGCGAACATAGTGACGGAGGGACTGACGGTGAGCATAACGCGCGGCGCGCTTAAAAACGTCGACGTTTGCGTACCCGGCGACATATCGTCCGCGGCGTTTCTTCTGGCAGCGGCGGCTGTCACGCACGGCAGCGTGACCGTTACGGACGTAGGGCTCAATCCCACGCGTACGGGCGTGCTCGAAGTGCTGAAAGCCATGGGCGCGGGAGTGGAGATAAACAATTACAGACACGACGTGGAACCGCGCGGCGACGTTACGGTCGGCGCGGACGTTCTTCGGCCTTTTTCGATAGGTGCAAAGGAAGTCCCGTCGCTTATCGACGAACTGCCGCTTCTTGCCGTCGTCGCATGCTTTGCGAAAGGCGACAGCGAAGTGCGCGGCGCGTCGGAGCTGCGCGTTAAAGAATCGGACAGGATAAAGACCACGGCGGAAACGGTGCGCGCGCTGGGCGGGAAGATCACAGAGTTGCCCGACGGGTTCGTCATCCACGGAGAAGGCGGACTGGTCGGCGGCAAGGTGTTTTCTCACGGCGACCATCGGATAGCGATGAGCGCCGCGATAGGCGGACTGGGCAGCCGCGAGGGCTGCGAAATAGTGGGCGCGGACAGCGCGGCTATCAGTTATCCGTCTTTCTGGGAGGATATATGCTGAAATTCTGTGTGCTCGGCGGAGGGATAAAATATACGCTTTCGCCTTTGCTTCACGGCGCGGTGTTCGCTCTTCTCGGCGTCGACGCGAGTTACACCGTCTGCGACGTTTCGGAAAAAGAATTTCCCGATCGCATGAAAGAGCTTGCTTCGGAGTTTAACGGCTTCAACGTGACGAAGCCGTATAAGCGCGCCGTGCTCGGCTATCTTGCCGAACGCCGTACGGAGATAGAAGCCGTCAACACGGTAGTCAACGACGGCGGGCGGCTCATAGGCTACAACACCGACGTGTACGGTTTCGGGCTTGCCTTTGACGGACTTTGCGGGGACGTAAAAGGAAAAAGCGTGCTCGTCCTCGGCGCGGGCGGCGCGGCTGAGGCGGTGCTCTGCGCATTGAAAGCGCGCGGAGCGGACGTTACGGTGGTCAACCGTACGTTCGGGCGCGGCAAAGCGCTTGCCGAAAAATACGGCATGAAAGCCGCCGAACAGACCTACGGTATGCGTCCCGCGATAATAGTGAACTGGGCCACGTTGGGCAACGACGGCGTGAGCTCTCCGCTCGGCGGAAGGGAAGATCTCGGCGGGCTCGAGTATGCATACGACCTCGTATATTCGCCCTTGCACACGCAGTTCATGAAAGACTGCGAAAAAGCGGGAGCCAAGACCGCATGCGGACTGAGCATGCTCATATACCAGGCGGTAGTCGCCGACGAGATATTTCTCGGACTCAAAGACACTGACAGGAACAGACTGTTCGCCGCGGCGGAACGCGCGGTGAAAAAGGAGCTGAAATGAAGATACTGATAATCAACGGACCCAATCTCAATATGCTCGGCGCGCGCGAAAAGCAGATCTACGGCGAGCAGACCCTCGAAGAAATGAATAAAGAGATAGCGGATTTCTGTGCGCGAAACGGCATGGAAACGGTGTTTTATCAATCCAACATAGAGGGAGAGCTCGTCAGCGCGATACACGGGGTAAAGCGCGTTTACGGCGCGGACGCGATAGCTATCAACGCTGGGGCGTATACGCATTACTCGCATGCGATAGGCGACGCGCTCGCATGCGTTCAGGTGCCCAAGACCGAAGTGCACATATCCAACGTGCACGCGCGCGAAAACTTCCGTCATCTGTCCGTGCTCGCGGACAACTGCAACGGCGTCATATGCGGGTTCGGCGCGGACAGCTATAAGCTCGCTTGCCTTGCGATGAAAAGCATACTCGAAAAGGCGGAAAAATGAACATCGCGCTTATAGGAATGCCCGGTTGCATGAAGACCACGGTGGGCAAGCGGCTCGCTTTGCTTACGGGAATGGATTTCGTCGATACGGACGCGGAGTTCGTCAGGCGCGAGGGCGCCGACATAAGCCGCACTTTTGCGGAAAAAGGCGAGGCGTATTTCAGAGAACGCGAGCGCGATATCGTGAAAGAGGTCTGCGCTGGCGACGGGAAAGTGATCTCCTGCGGCGGCGGTACGCCTATGAATGCCGAGTGTCGGAGTGCGCTTGCCGCGTGCTACGTTGTCCGCCTGACTGCGACCGCCGAATGTATAGCGAAGCGCACGTGCTCGGATGACACCCGTCCTCTTCTCGCGGGAGGAGGCATCGGCAGGATAAAACAACTGATGACCGAGCGTGAAGGCTGTTACTCGGCTTGCGCGGACTTGACTGTCGATACGACGGACAAAGACCCCGACGATATAGCCGCGCTTATAGCGGAAGCGGTAAAAACAGAAAAAAAGTCTTAAATCGAATAAAGGCTGTCTATAAAATGACTTGCAAAACCGACGTCGTCGGTTGTATAATAAAGACATAAATCCATTGTACGTAACGAGGAGAAGCCATGGACAGGAAAACACTTAAAGCAGTAATCGATTCCGTGAGGGTACTTTCGGCAGACATGATCGAAAAAGCCAAAAGCGGACATCCGGGGACTCCGCTCGGAGCCGCGCCCGTAGTCAGCGCGCTTTACGGCGAATACCTTAAACACAATCCCAAGAACCCGTCGTTTTTCGACAGGGACAGGTTCGTGCTTTCGGCGGGGCACGCTTCCGCAATGCTTTACAGCGTCCTGCATCTCTGCGGCTATAACATCACGAAGGAAGACCTCGCGTCTTTCCGTCAGCTCAGGAGCAAACTGCCCGCTCATCCCGAACACGGCATAACGCCGGGCGTGGAAACGAGCACCGGTCCGCTCGGTCAGGGCGTAGGCAACGCCGTCGGTTTCGCGCTTGCGGAAAAAGTGCTTGCGGCTAAGTTCAATAAAGACGACATAAAGCTCGTGGATCATTATACTTATGCGTTCTGCGGCGACGGGTGTATGATGGAGGGACTCAGCTACGAGGCGTGCGCGCTTGCGGGGTCCTGGGAGCTGGGTAAGCTCATCGTGATTTACGACAAGAACAACATCACGATAGAAGGCGGCATAAACGGAGTGTTCGACGAGGATGTCGGAGCGCGTTTCGCCGCACAGGGCTGGCAGGTGATAAACGCGGGCGACGGCAACGATATCGATACTTTCGGAGCGGCTGTCGCGCTTGCCAAGAGCGATAAAAAACGCCCTTCGCTGATAATAGTCAATACCGTCATCGGTTACGGCACGAGCAAGGCGAACAGCGCGTCCTGCCACGGTGCGCCGCTCGGCGAAGACTGCATAAAAGACATGAAAGCCGCAATGGGCTGGGATCTCCCGCTCTTTGCCGTTCCCAAGGAAACGGAGGCTTATACCGCCGAGGTATGCGCGCGCGGCGCGAAAGCGGAAGCGGAATGGAACAAGAGCCTTCGCGCATATAAGGCGAAATATCCCGAGGACTATGCGGAATTCATCGCATGGACGAAAGGCAAGATGCCCGATCTTACGGGGGACGAGGAATTCTGGAAAAACGTACCGACGGGCGACGCGGCGACGCGCGCTCATTTAGGCAAGATCCTCAACTGGATAGCGGATAACCGCATACCCAACCTTATCGGCGGAAGCGCGGACCTCGGTCCGTCCAACTGCACGGTCATGAACTCGCGCGAGTATTATTCTCCGTCCTGTCCTTCGGGTACGAGCCTTCATTTCGGCGTGCGTGAACTTGCCATGGCAAGTATCTGCAACGGGCTTTGCCTGCACGGCGGTCTGCACCCTTACTGCTCCACGTTCTTCGTTTTCTCGGATTATATGAAGGGTTCGGTGCGTATGAGCGCGATAATGGACATCCCTGTGCTGTACGTGTTCTCTCACGACTCTATAGGCGTGGGAGAGGACGGTCCCACTCATCAGCCGATAGAACAGCTCGCTATGTTCAGAGCTCTTCCCAATCTGCGCGTGTTCCGTCCCTGCGACGCGACGGAGACCGCGGCGGCGTTTGCTTATTACACGACTGCGAAACATCCCACCGCGATCATAACCAGCCGTCAGAAGCTCGTTTCTCCCGTGGGTACGGACAAGGACGGCGCACTCAGGGGCGGTTATATCCTTTCCGACAGCGATAAAGAAACGCCCGACGTGATACTTATGGGTTCGGGCAGCGAAGTACAGCTGCTTTGCGGCGCAAAAGCCGCGCTCAAAGAAAAAGGCGTGGACGCTCGCATAGTGAGCATGCCTTGCACCGAAGAATTCGACGCGCAGAAGGAATCTTACAAACAGTCCGTTCTTCCCGACGCAGTGCGTGCGCGCGTGGCTGTGGAAGCGGGCGCTTCCGTTTGCTGGTACAAGTATATAGGGCTGGACGGCATTGCCGTATGCAAAGACGATTTCGGTATGAGCGCGCCCGCCTCGGTACTGTTCGAAATAAACAAATTCACCGTCGACGACGTTACCGCCGCCGCACTCAAAGCGATAAAGAGGGCTAAGAAATGAGCGTATTCTACGCTTTCGTCACTCGTCTCAAATATATAGGACGTTGGGGACTGATGCGCAACACGCGCACGGAAAACGTGCTCGAACACAGTGCGATAGTCGCCATGTTCGCGCATGCCGTCGCCGTGCTCCATAACAAGTTCGGCGGGAACGTGGATCCCGATCACGTCGGCATGATGGCGCTTTTCCACGAAACGGGCGAGGTGATAACCGGCGATATGCCCACTCCCGTCAAGTATTTCAACGGCGACATCACCGCGGCGTATAAGGAAATAGAAAAGCAGAGCGAGCGTAAACTCGTTACGTCGCTCAGCGACGAAGTCAGAGAAGAGGTCGGAGAGCTCGTCCTCGGCGGCAGCGAGACCGAACGCCGCCTCGTCAAGTATGCCGATACTCTTGCGGCTTACGTCAAGTGCATAGAGGAGACGTCGCAGGGCAACGGTGAGTTCAGGGAAGCGCTCGACTCGACAGAAAAGAAACTTCGGGCATACGACAGTCGGGAAGTAAATTATTTCATGGAAAATTTCGTGACCCCGTTCGGACTTTCCCTCGATAAGCTCGGAGCCGAGCTGAATGCAAAAAAACAGTAACGGATAAAAATATCCGCATGTAAACGAAAAATTAGAAAATATTTTTCAAAAGTGGACACACAGTTGTCCACTTTTTGCATTATAATTAAAGAAAAAACACAGGAGATAAATATTATGCTTGCGCGTAAGTACGGATTGAAAAAAATGACGGGAATGTTAGGGGCGAACGAATTACAGCTTGTCCCCATCGTCTGCGGAAAAGGCGAGGACCTGCCCGAGCAGTATCTGCTTTACGGGGAAGAAATAAAGGATTATTCGCTTGCGCTGACCGCGCTTCGGGATATGTGCGACGAAATAACGCGCCGTTCGCGCAGCGGACTTGTGCTGCCGAGAATGGTCGTAAGCGTGGATAACGTCGATGCGCTTTTGCTCCGCTCTCCCGACGGCGAGATAGCCCGCCTGCTCGATATCCTCGACAAAGAGGGCGAGAACTGCGGAGTGGAGCTTATAGCATAACTTTTTTATTTGTTTTTATGGCGTTTTTCGGAAAACCCCTTTTGGGATAAAAAGGGGTTTCACGAACCCTTCCCTAAAAACTTACGATTTTTTATTTAGGTGTGTATTAGCTTACTTTTTTGTAAAAGGCTGATTTTCGTTTGTTTCGTTGTTGTCACATTAGGTTTAAGAGGCGCATATAGCTGTATGAGGAGGAAACAAAATGGATATGACTGACAGCGAAATGCATCTGCCGTACCCGTCGCTCGGCGGACTGAAACGTAACCGCAGACAATGCGAACTGATATTCGGCGCATATTCGGGAAGAGACAGCGAACTTACCGCGATAACGCAGTACGTTTATCACGAACTTATATTCGATTCGCTCGGTTACAGCGACATAGCGGCGCAGTATGAAGAGATATTCGTCGAAGAAATGCGGCACCTTTCGCTTCTCGGCGGCGCAATAATCAAGCTGGGAGGGGATCCCGTTTATGCGGTGATGCCGCGCGGGTTCTGGATGGCTTCATTCGTTACATATTCGTCCGAACCGTGCCGAATGTTGCTCGACGACATAGCGGCGGAAACTGCGGGGATAAGGGGCTACAAGACCATTCTTCCGCAACTCGGCGACACTCCGCTCGCCGCGCTCATACAGCGCATAATCATGGACGAAGAACGCCACCTCGCCGCGTTCAAAGCGATGTATGCGGGGATCGCGGGATAAATTTTCGCGCGAGCTCACGGTCGGTACCTTGCGGAGCGAAGGTATAGCTCGGCTTAACGTCGTAAGCCTATGCGCGCGAAATTATAAAAGTACTTTGTACGTTCCGACAAAAAAGCCTTTCATGTGATAAGGCTTTTTTGTTTTATGTGTCGATTATGACATAATTCCGTACGGGTATTGACATAAAGGCTTGAATAAATTATAATAGTTTTATGGATATGGTAATAGACAAAAAATGCGAAATGTGCGGCGCGCAGCTGGAAGTAAGCGCGGACAGGATGAAAGCCGTCTGTCCGTATTGCGGCAGCACGTATTCGTACGTAAAACCCATTACCGAAGATACGGCCACATACATAAACAGAGCAAACAATTACCGCATGCGCAATATGTTCGACAACGCGATCGTCGAGTATAAAACTCTGCTGATGAATAAAGAGCTCAAAGACAACGCGGAGTTATACTGGGGCTTGTTGCTCTCCGAGTTCGGCATAGAATTCGTATACGACAGCCGCGACGACAGGTATGTCCCCACATGCCACAGAACTTTGAGCGGCTCGATCTTCGATGACGCGAATTACAAAAAGGCGATAGAGCTGGCTACCGACGAAATGAAAGCGGAGTATGCGGAGAAAGCGGCGGAAATAGACGCTTTGCAACGCAGCATAAAGGCGCAGGCGGAGCAGGTGGAAGATTACGACGTATTCATCTGTTTCAAATCCACCGACAAAAAGGCGGCTACGGAAGACAGGTACATAGCGCGCAGGATATTCGACGAAACGACAAAGCGCGGGTTCCGCACGTTTTTTTCGGAAATCAGTCTGAAAGGCAGACTGGGCAGCGAATACGAACCCATAATATATAAAGCGCTCACCACGGCAAAAGTAATGATACTCGTGGCAACGAAGGAGGAGTATCTGAACGCTCCTTTCGTGAAAAACGAATGGGGCAGGTTTCTCGAACGTAAAAAATCCGATCCTTTGCTTAAAATAGTGCCCGTATTCAGGGATACAGACGTCAGCGTATTGCCGACGAGAGAACAGGGAATAGACCTTTCAAAGTATCCCGCAGGCGGCTATGAAATAGACATTGCGGACAATCTGGAAAGGATATTGCGTGGGATGAATATCGTTCCGAATTATAGCGGCGTCGATAACGAAACGGTGCTTGAAAGCATGTATGTGAAAGCCAAACTCGATGTCGATACAAGTCCGGTGCAAAAGAAAACGACAGGCGAACAATATGCGGAAAAAGCGGCTGCCATGCGTGATCTCGGGAAATATAAAGACGCGGAAAAATTGGCAAAACATTATTCGGCGCTTTCCGAGTCTTATATCAACAAAGAAAACGCCGTTTTCTCCCGCATGCGTATGATAAATATTTTCGGAGCGCTCGTGTCTGTCACGGTTATTGCTTTGAGTATCGCAGGAATATATCTGATAGATGTCGATCTTATAGCGTCATTGACTGTTTTTCTCATCGTGTTATCGTTTTTTATTGCTGCGGTCATAATGACGATCTCGATAATATACGCAATATTTATAAAAAGAATTTTCTTTTCTAAACCATTGAAAACTTTTGAGATAACCGTTTATTCGATCCTTTCCGCAGCGCAAATCTTTGTCGCATTGTTTCTCAAAGCCTTTCTTTTTACGATAAACCTGTGTCTGATAGTGATAGTTTTGGTCGCCAATATCGTCAAATACGTTGCGATCCAAAAAGCCTTGCGACCGTGATCGTCACGTATACATAATTATTATAAAATATCATCGTATTATAAAAGAGACCTGTGTCCATGAAGAACAAGGTCTCTTTTGCGTACATTAAAAATCAGAAGTATTATTCCTTGAAAGCGGGGGTGATGTCATAATCGCGGCTGCCCGTGAGTTCTTTTATGAACAGCGCGCGTATGTAGCCCTTGTCCGACGTTGTGGAGTGGACGAAGAACCGTTTGCCGTAATAATAGCGGGCGAGGGTATAAAAACGCGTGTTGGTGTGCAGCGCGACGGCTTTGAACCCGTTGACTTCGCAGTATTCGCAGGCGACGGCGAGCAGTTTACTTCCCACGCCTATGTTCTTTATATCGCTGCGCACGCCGAAACGGTAGATATACGCGAGGTCGTCCGTAAGTTTTTTTACTCTTATGGAGCCGATGACCTTTCCTTCGGTGGTCACTGCGACGAATACCGCGTGTTTGCGTATATCTTCGAGTATATCGTCTGTGGTTTCCGTCAGCGCGTGGAGTTTATAATCGTTTTTTATGTCTTCAAGATAGCCCGCGAATGCGGAATGCATGATGCCCTGAATGGCATAAGCGTCGTCTTCCGCGGCGTAGCGTACGGTGTAATCCGATTTATCCATGATATCAATCCTTCATAAGCAGATACATGACCGCTTTCTGCGCATGCAAACGGTTTTCCGCTTCGGGGAATATCCACGACTGCGGGCTTTCCATGACTTCATCGGTGACTTCTTCTCCGCGGTGAGCGGGCAAACAATGCAGGAATATCGCGTCGGGGTCGGCTTTCTTCATCATCGCGGCGTTGACCTGCATGGGCATCAGCGCTTTTTCTTTTGCGGGGTCTTTTGCCTGACCCATGGAGAAGAACACATCGGTGTATACGGCGTGAGCGCCTTTTATGGCTTCGTCTATATCCGACGTGACCGTCACCTTTGCGCCGCCGAAAGCGCCTTTACGCGCAGCTTCCACGATAGCGGGGTCGGGACCGAGCCCTTCGGGCGAGCAGATGCAGACGTCCATGCCCACTTTCGCGCAACCGAGCATGAGCGAGTTCGCCATATTGAATCCTTCGCCGAAGAATGTGAGCTTTTTCCCTTCGAGCGTGCCGAACTTTTCGTATACGGTAAGGATATCGGCAAGCACCTGACAGGGGTGGAATTCGTCTGTAAGCCCGTTAATGACGGGGATGTGCCCCCACTTGGCAAGCTCGTTCAGATCGCTCTGTTTGAACGTCCTTATCATTATGCCGTCGATATTCATCCTCTCCATAACTCTCACGGTGTCGCGTATGGGTTCGCCGCGTCCGAGCTGTATGTCGTTGGTGGAAAGGAAGAGGGGATGACCGCCGAGCTGTCTGATGCCCTGTTCGAAAGAAATGCGCGTACGCGTGGAAGACTTGGCGAATATCATCGCAAGCGTTTTGCCCGCAAGATACTCGTGCTTTTCGTGAGCGTACTGTTTGCGTTTGAGCTCGACGGCGCATTTGAGTATTTCCCATATCTCCTCCGTGGAATAGTCCATAAGAGTGAGCATGTGTTTATTGACGAGTTTGCCCGTAGGCTTGTAGGAATTGAAGTCCATGAAAATTCTCCTTTTCGTGGGTATAGACTGACGTTACCGTCAGATATTGGTGTTTGAAAAAATGGTTTCCAGTTTATCGGTGAGATCGTCTATCTCTTCGCGCGTGATGATGTAAGGCGGTGCTATGCGCAGAGTATTGTGTCCGCAGGTCCCGACGATAACGCCCAGACTGAGCAGTTTGCCCGCCACCGTTGCCGCGTTAAGTTTTTCGTCGAGCTGTACTCCGCGGAGCAGTCCTTTGCCGCGTATGTCGAGCACGAACTTATGCCGCGCGAGTTTTTTGGCGAGGGAATCCGCGAGATATTCGCCCGTGTGCGTGACGCGGTCGAGCAGGTCGGTGTCCTGCAGCTTGCCCACGACTACGTTAGCCGCGGCGCAGGCAAGGGGATTGCCGCCGAATGTGGTCCCGTGGTCGCCCGGTTGGAAGGTTTCCGCCACCTCTCCGCGCGCAAGACAGCAGGCAATGGGTACGCCGCCGCCCAGACCTTTCGCGAGCGTGACTATATCGGGTTGTATGCCGTAATGTTCGAAGCAATAAAATTTGCCCGTTCTGCCCGTGCCCGTCTGCACTTCGTCGAGGATAAGGAGCAGCCCTTTCTGTTTTGCGAACGCATACGCGCCCACGAGGTAATCGTAAGACGCGGGGCGCACGCCGCTTTCACCCTGTATACATTCGAGCATGATGGCGCCGACGTCGGGCGTGGTGGCTTCGCGCAGCGCTTCGAGGTCGCCGTAAGGCACATGCTTGAATCCTTCGGGCAGGGGTCTGAACGCTTTGCTGTACTTTTCCTGACCCGTAGCGGTGACCGTCGCCAGCGTTCTTCCATGGAACGATTCGTTCGCAGTGATGACGGTAGTCTTGCCGCTACCGCTGTCGCTTGCGAATTTACGGACGAGTTTTATCGCGCACTCGTTGGCTTCCGCGCCGCTGTTGCAAAGGAAAATACGCGAGAACGTCCCGTCGCGCGTGAGCCTTTCGGTAAGCTCCGCCTGCGGCAGGTTGTAATAAAGATTGGAAACGTGTATGAGCTTAGCCGCCTGATCGCTTATCGCTTTGACGAGATCGGGGTGATTGTAGCCCAGGCAGTTGACCGCTATACCGCCGAAAAAGTCGGTGTACGCGTGTCCCGCCGTATCGTAAAGAGTGCAGCCTTCGCCGCGCTCGAAGCAGATATTCTGCTTTTTGAAGAGTTTGAGATAATGATCCTTTTCTATTTCTTTGATTTTTTCAAGTTCCATTTCGATGCCTTTTTATAAAATCGGTTTTTACGCCGTTGATTTTATTCTTTTATGAGCGTACCCGTGCCCTTGTCCGTGAAGAGCTCCACGAGTATGGAGTGGGGGATGGTGCCGTTGACGATGAATACGTGCTTAATGCCTTTTTTGACCGCCGTCACGCAGCCGCGGACCTTCGGTATCATTCCGCCCGATATCGTGCCGTCGTCTATCATTTTTTCCACTTCGCTTACCCTGACTTCGGGCAGCAGCGTGGAAGGATCGTCGGCTTTTAGCCGAATGCCGTCTATATCCGTCAGATAAATGAGCTTGTCCGCGCCGATAGCCGCGCCTATTTCGCCCGCGGCGGTATCCGCGTTGACGTTATAACTCAGTCCCGCGGTGTCCACGCCTACCGAAGCGATAACGGGCACGTAGTCTTCTATGCAGAGATCTTCTATCATGCTTCCGTTGACCGAGGTTATCTCTCCGACAAAGCCGTAATCCACGCCGCCTACCGGCGGTTTTTTATTGACCTGTATCAGCCCGCCGTCTTTGCCGCTCAGTCCGATCGCTTTTACGCCCATGGTGCAGAGCTGAGAACAGATATTTTTGTTTATTTTACCGCAGAGTATCATCTGCACTATTTCCATCGTTTCCGCGTCGGTCACGCGCAGTCCGTTCACGAACGTGCTCTTTTTGCCTATACGTTCGAGCATGGTGTTGATCTCCGGCCCGCCGCCGTGAACGAGAACGGGGAACACTCCTACCATTTTAAGCGCAGCCACGTCCTGAAGTATTGTCTTTATGATCTCGGGATTGTTCATCGCGTTCCCGCCGTACTTGATGACAACGTATTTGTTGCTGTACGCGCGTATATAAGGCAACGCTTCGACAAGCGTCTGCGCTTTCTGAATTATGGATTGATAGTTGTTCATGAATTTCTCCTTACGCTTTAAAGGTGGAAGCCTACGAGCGGAAGTCCCGCGGTTTCGTCCAGTCCGAACATTATGTTCATGTTCTGGATAGCCTGACCGCTCGCGCCCTTTATGAGATTGTCTATACAGCTGACGACGATAAGCCGCCCCGTTTTTTCCTCCGCCTTGCAGCCGATATAGCAGCAGTTGCTTCCCGCCGCGCTCTTTATCTCGGGCAGACGATCGCCGAGATAGTGCACGAAAGGTTCGTTTTCGTAACGCGCGTATGCCTTTGCCACGTCCTCCGCGTCCCCTTTGAGGTCGCAGTATATCGTCGCGAGTATGCCGCGCTTGACGGGGAGCAGGTGAGGCACGAACGTGACCCGCGTTCCGCTTTTTTCCTCTATCTCCGTGGTGTGGCGGTGCGTGGTCACGCCGTATGCCTTGAAACTGCCCTCGGTTTCGTTGAAATTATACGATATGTCCGCTTTGCGCCCCGCGCCGCTGACGCCGCTCTTCGCGTCGATGATGACGGTGTTTTTGTCTATGATACCCGCTTCCACGAGCGGTTTTATCGCAAGCACGGACGCCGTCACATAGCAACCGGGGTTGCCTATGAGCCGCGCGGTCCTGATCTTGTCGCGGTTATATTCGGGCAGACCGTATACCGCTTCCGCGCACAGATCCTTCCTCGGATGCGTGAGTTTGTAAGTGCTTTCGTAAAGCGATATGTCGTCATAGCGGTAGTCCGCAGAAAGATCGATGACGCGCACTCCCGCGTCGACGAGCTCGCCGCATATCTCCGCGCTCTGTCCGTGGGGCAGGCAGGCGAACACCACGTCGCATTTCTTCGCCTCTCCGAGCGAAAACTCCGCGTACTTCATGTCCCCGTAAGCGCCTCTCAGCGTGGGATAGGTCTTTGCGACCTCTTCGCCCGCAAGCGAACGCGACGAAGCGAAAAGCACCTCCGCTTCGGGGTGCGCGGCAAGCAGCCGCATAAGCTCGAATCCCGTGTATCCGTTCGCGCCCACTATTCCCGTTTTTATCATTGCCGTAACGTCCTTTTTTGAAATAATATGAATATTATACAACTATGCGTATAATTATGCAAGCATTTGTATGCTGTTTTTTGGGTGTGACCGCATTGATTTTCAACGCATGCCGCACATTGATTTTAATATTATACTCCGAAAAAACGGTTTCGTCAACAGGTAGACCGCCGTTATGTCAAAGTGGGGGAAATATGGGGACAAACGCTTGCGCTTTGCGCGCGGAAAAAGTATAATTGGAGCAAAGGAGACGCGGATGAAAGTCGTACTCGATAAAGTAACGAAAAAATACGATCTCGATACGCTGGGAGTGGAAGATATCGACATAGTCGCCGAGAACTGCGTATACGGTATTATAGGCGAGGAGGGAAGCGGCAAGTCCACGGTACTGCGCTTTATAGGCGGGATAGTGGACGCGGACGGCGGCGAGCTGACGTTTGACGGAAAGGTCATGAACAGCGTGCCGCCCGAATCGCGCGATGTCGTTCTTGTGGAAGGGAAGAGCCCGCTCGGCGGGAGCGTTAAGCGCGTGTTGTCCTACGGGCTTAAACTGCGGCGTTTCCCGCGTGCCGAGATAAGCCGCAGAGTGGACGAAGCGGCGGAGCTGTTCGGCTTTTCGGGCAGACTCGACGTCAACGTCAAGACGCTGGACGCGGAGGATACGTTGCGGCTGGGTCTTGCGCGTGCGGCGGCGCGCAGGTCGAAAGTAGTCGTTATCGACGAGCCGTATGCGCGTGTGCGCGAAGAGAGCCGCGCTTCGCTTTACGCGGACATAGTGCGGCTCGCAAAACACAACGAAGGCGTGGTGTTCGTCGCTTCCTCGAACGGAGCGGACGCCGGATACACGGGCGATATCATATCCGTAATGCGTAACGGCAGGATAATAAGAACGGGAGGTTTCGCGGAAGTCACCGAAGATCCCCGCTCGGCATACGTCGCGCGGTTCGCGGGCGAAATGCCGATGAACATACTGCGCACGGACGACGGAGTTTTTGCGGTGCGCGCGGACATGGTGCGTCTGACGGAAGGCGATCATGAGGTAGTCGGGGTATCCGAACGCGAAGGCGGGAGCGTTGTGGCGCTGCTCGTTTCCGAGAACGAACCGCCGTTCATAATCTATGCCGACGGACGCGTCCCCGAAAAAGGCATGAAAGCGGGCTATGAGATACTTGGAAAGATCAGACTGACCGACGAAAGCGTCGAGAAATGATGTCGCGCGGTCTTGCGCGGGCGGGTCGGAAGACCCGTTTTTTCTTTGTCGGACGGATCTTAAACGCGAAACGGCACGCGTTCTTGTATGCTTTAACGGAATAAATGCGTAAAATTTTTACAATAAAATGTAAAACCCCCCTTGATATCCGTAATGCGTTGTGTTATAATATAGCTGTCGATTAAGGACAAATACTCACTAACAGCATATTCAAAGGGGGACACATGACCGACAGCGAATATCAATATTACTTCCACGCGGGCACATTGCAGACCGCTTACGATTACATGGGCTGTCATTACGACAGGGCGACCAAACGCGCCGTGTTCAGAGTCTGGGCGCCTCACGCCGAAAGCGTTTCGGTCATAGGCGATTTCAATTATTGGAACAAAACGGCTAATTATATGTACCGTATCACCGAGAACGGCATATATGAAGGCATAATAGATAACGTCGAAGAATATCAGATGTATAAATACTTCGTTCGCGGGCGTAACGGCCACGAAGTGGAAAAAGCCGATCCTTACGCGTTTTTCGACGAGACGCGCGGAAGTACCGCGAGCAAAGTGGTCGCGCTCGATAATTTTTACTGGAACGACGAGGAGTGGCTGAAAAAGCGCGCTTCTTCCGATCCGTATTCTTCTCCCATAAGTATTTACGAATGTAACATAGCGTCCTGGCGAAAGTATCCCGACGGGAACAATTACGATTACCGTAAATTCGCGGACGAGATAGTATATTATCTGAAATACATGAACTTCACGCACCTCGAACTCATGGGTATCGCGGAGCATCCTTACGACGGCTCGTGGGGCTATCAGGTGACGGGTTACTATGCGCCCACGTCGCGTTACGGCAGACCCGAGGACTTTGCGTATCTCGTGAACAAGTGCCACGAGAACGGGATAGCGGTCATTCTCGACTGGGTTCCCGGGCATTTTCCCAAGGACGAGCACGGGCTTTATAATTTCGACGGTGAAGCCTGTTACGAACCCACGCACCCCTTACGCGCCGAGCATAAGGAGTGGGGAACAATGTGTTTCGATTACGGCAGACCCGAGGTCAAGAGTTTCCTTGTATCCAATGCGATGATGTGGTTTGAAAAATACCATATCGACGGACTGCGGGTCGACGCCGTGGCGAGCATGCTTTATCTCGATTACGGCAGAACGGAGTGGGAGCCGAACAAGTACGGCGGACGTGAAAATCTCGACGCGATCGACTTTTTCAGATACCTCAACACCGCAGTGTTCGGACATTTCGGCGGCGTGCTCATGATCGCGGAAGAGTCTACGGCATGGCCCATGGTAACGCGTCCCGCGGACTGGGGCGGACTCGGTTTCAACTTCAAATGGAACATGGGCTGGATGAACGACACCTTGCAGTACGTCAAAGCGGATCCGTATTTCCGCCATTACAAGCATAACCTGATGACGTTTTCGATGGCGTATGCTTTCAGCGAAAACTACGTTCTTCCCATTTCTCACGACGAAGTGGTGTACGGCAAAGGCTCGCTGATAAACAAGATGCCGGGCGACTACGATCTCAAATTCGCGGGAGTGCAGAATTATCTGCTTTATATGTTCACGCACCCCGGGAAAAAGCTGCTGTTCATGGGCTGTGAGCTCGGACAGTGGAGCGAATGGAACTGGCAGCGCGACATCGACTGGCTGCTCTGCGAATTCCCCAAACATCAGGGCTTGCAGAGGTTCGTGAAAGAGCTCAACTGGATATATCAGACGACTCCCGCGCTTTACGAGATAGAGAACAGCTGGGACGGCTTCGAGTGGCTAGTCGCAGACGACGCCGACGCCAACGTATTCATTTACGAACGCCGCGACCGCAAAGGCAACCGCGCTCTTGTGGTGCTCAACTTCGCGCCCTGCGACTGGAAAGGTTACAGACTTCCCGTCAATCCGGGTAAGTATACCCGCGCTTTGAGGACGTCTTATTACGGCTGGGATACCGTCCCCGTGGTGATAGACAGCGAGGAAGTGCCGAGCAGGAACAAGACGGACAGCCTTGTCATGGATATAGAGAGCATGAGCGGTTATATATTCCTGGCGCCGCCCTGCGCGCCCCGCCCCGCGAAAAAGAAAAAAGCCAAAGGCACGGGGAAAAAGAGCGCGTCCGCCTCGGCAAAAAAGACCGAAAAGAAAATAAAGGAGTAATGTAATATATGGCAACCGAAACGAAAGCTCGTAAGACAGACGGTGCGGCGAAAAAGACGACCCGTAAAGCCGTTGCGAAAGCAAAGCCGCGCAAATCGAACGACAAGCTGCGTATACTGTTCGTCAGCGCGGAAGTCAATCCGTTTTCGCAGACGGGAGGGCTCGGAGAAGTGGCAAGCTCGCTTCCCGTTGCCGTCAATGAACTCGGGACCGCGGAAATGGCGGTGGTAACGCCTCTTTACGAATGTGTGGGTCAGCAGTACAGAAAGGATTTCGAATTCATCTGTCACATAAATGTTCCCGTGGCATGGCGCAGTCAGTACGCCGGGCTGTTCAGATACGTTTATCGCGGCGTCACGCATTACTTCATCGATAACGAGTATTATTTCAAACGCGGCGGGCTTTACGGCTATTACGACGACGCGGAAAGATTCGCGTTCTTCTGCCGAGCGGTGCTCGAGCTTATGCCGTACATGGATTTCAAGCCCGACATACTTCATTCCAACGACTGGCATACCGCGCTCGTCCCCATATACTATAAGCTTTATTATATGTATGCGGAGGGCGACGATTACAGCTACATACAGAACCTCATAACGATACACAACATCGAATACCAGGGCAAGTACGACGGGCACCTGCTCGAAGACGTGTTCGGCATCCCGGGTAACCAGTATTTCACTCTCGAATGGGGCGGCTGCGTCAATCTGTTGTTCGGCGCAATGGCATACAGCGATAAGATATCCACCGTTTCCCGAACATATGCCGAGGAGCTTAAATCTCCCGAGCACGCCTGCGGTTTGCAGGACGCCGTAAAGCGTTTCGGGTATAAAATGACGGGCATAGTCAACGGCATAGACACCGTGGTTTATGACCCCGCGACCGCACCGTCGCTGTTCGAGCATTACGACGCGGACTCGTTCGAAAAGAAGGTGCTCAACAAAACGGGACTTCAGAAGCTCATCGGACTGCCCGAGCGCGAAGACGTTCCCATGATAACGATGGTGACGCGCCTTGCCTGGCATAAAGGGCTGGATATTCTCAAACAGGCGATGCCGCGTATCGTCAAAGAGGATGTGCAGTTCGTTCTGCTCGGCACTGGCGAACCCGAATACGAAGGATTCTTCCGCGATCTTCAGGCGGCATATCCCGAAAAGGTCCGTGCCATAATAGCGTTCAACAAGGACATGAGTCAGAAGCTTTTCGCTGCGGGCGACATCTATATGATGCCTTCGCACAGCGAGCCCTGCGGACTCGGTCAGATGATGGCAATGCGTTACGGCACGATACCCGTCGTTCGTAACGTCGGAGGTCTTAACGATACGGTGCACGAAGGGGAGGACGGCAACGGGTTCGTGTGCCCCGTGCATACGGGCGAAGCGCTTGCGGAAACGACGTTGCGCGCGTTGGCGGCATATAAGGACAAGGAGCGCTGGCGCGCCATCGTCAGACGCGCCATGACCGAAGACTGGTCGTGGACGGCAAGCGCGAAGAAGTATATCGAGCTTTACCAAGAAATGGCGGCAAACGCCAAATAAAACTCGGACAACAAATGAGGACGGAGCTTCGGAAGACCGAAAAACTCTCATACGGCGACGCATGTCTGTTTTCGGTTTTCCGAAGTTTATTTATACGCGACGCGGTACGGATGAGGCGCGGCAGATACGGTTTTTAACTAAGGAGAGGGGCAAATGTTGAAGATTGCCATAGTCGAGGATGATGACGTTGCGGCGGAAACGCTCAAAGAGTTTTTGTCGAAATATTCCGAGGAGCGCGTCTGCGGTTTCGAAACGGTGAGATTTTCGGACGCGGAAACTTTTCTGACGGGTTACCGATCCGATTACGATATCGTTTTCATGGACATAGAGCTTCCCGTCATGAACGGAATGGAAGCGTCGTTCCGTCTGCGCTAGCTCGACGACAACGTAACGCTGATATTCGTGACGAACATGGCGCAATATGCGGTCAAGGGCTATGAGGTGCAGGCGTTTTATTTCATCGTCAAACCCGTGTCGTATTTCAATTTCAAACAAAAGCTCGACAAAGCCATAAAACGCGCCGAATCGCTCGCCGACAGGGAAATAAGCATCAATTGCAACCGCAGCATAATACGTATAAAGATAAACAAGCTGAAGTACATAGAGGTCATGGGACATCAGATGATATTCTATTGCGAAAGCGGAAATTACGTGACTTACGGATCGCTTAAGGATCATGAAAGCACTCTCGAGAATTACGGGTTTGCCCGTTGTAACAACTGTTATCTCGTTAATCTCAGATTCGTTTCCGAAATAAAAAATTACGAAGTCGTAGTCGCGGGCGAAACGCTCAAGATCAGTCGACCGAAGCGGAAATTTTTTGTGAACGCGTTGAATAATTACTATGCGGACGGGGGGTCGATGATGTTTCTTTTCGACACACAGCTGTTCTGGTACAGACTCGTTTTCATCGGCGAGCTCGTAATAGCCGAATTTTTATATACCTACAAACTCAAAAAACGCAAACTTTTCGCTTTGCGGTTTTTTGCGTTTTCTTTATACAAAAAGGCGGCGTTTCGTTGCGAACGCCGCCTTTTATCGTTGATTGATTATTTGTCGGATCCTTCGGGAAGAAGGGTGAGGGGATCGACGTAATTGCCCTGCGAATCGAGCATTTCGAGGTGCAGATGCGCGCCGTCGTTCTGTTCGCTCGTCATGGAATCGGATACGGTGCCTATCGCGTCGCCCGAAGCGATTACGTCGCCCGCTTCCACGGAAACGTCCGCGCCGAGCGATTTGTACACGGCGGTATATCCGTCGGTCTGGGCTACGGTAACGGTATAACCGTCCTGCGTGGTATACCTGACTTCGGTCACTTCTCCGTCATATACGGCGTCAACGGGCGTACCGCTTTCGGCAATGAAATCGGTGCCGTTATGAGTGGCGTACCATTTGAGCGTGTCCGACCACACCAGCTCGTCCAGACTGCAAAGTTTGCCGAGAGTGTAGGACGCGACGGGCATTCCGTATACGGGAACGGTGACCGTGGGCTCATCGGGCTCGTCGGGCTCATCGGGCTCGTCGGGTTCATCGGGCTCGTCAGGTTCGTCCGGCGTATCTATCCCGCCGATCGGTTCCTGCGGTTTGTCGGTTCCGTTGAGTCCTACCGCAAGCGATATAGCCACTATGGCGATTATCGCGGCTATCGTACAAGCAAGCAGTATAACGTAAAGTTTTTTGTTTACTTTTTTGATTTCTTTGTTCATTTTTCGGGGTTCCTCCGTTTTATTTGCAAGCGGATTATACCCATGCTTCATAAAATTATACATATAAACAAAAAACATTTGCGTTTTATTGTCCGATATGTTAAAATAAAACGGTAATTCGTTACAGACAAGGTGTAAAGGAAAGGGCGGGCTATGCTTTTTAAAGCCGCGCTTTTTTTGACCGAAAAGGCGGCGCGAACATTCCTGCCGACAGGTAAACCGATAAAAAAGGAGATAAAACTATGGCTATAATAAGCGGAGCAAACTCACCTGAAATCAAAAGACTGACGTCGATCTGCGAACACAATTCTACCATAGACTCGCAGCTTTTCACCGATTATAAGGTATATCGCGGACTTCGCGCGCCCGACGGGAGCGGAGTTCTTACCGGACTGACGGAGATATCCGACGTTATGGTCAATGTCGAAAAGGACGGAAAACTCGTACCTTGTCCCGGTGCGCTTTACTATCGCGGTTACGACGTAAAGGACATTGTTTCGGACATAAGGAATACTAAACGGTTCGGTTTCGAAGAAATAACGTATCTTCTGCTTTTCGGAAAACTCCCCGATAAGACCGATCTGACGAGTTTTAAAGAACTGCTGTCGCTTTATCGCCGTTTGCCTGTGTCCTTTTTCCGCGATATAATAATGAAGTCGCCCAGCGTCGACATAATGAACGCAATGGCGCGTTCGGTGCTGACGCTTTACTCTTACGATCAGGCGGCGGACGATCTTTCTTATTCGAACGTGCTCAATCAGTGCCTGTATCTCATAGCGACGTTCCCCATGCTCGCGGTTTACAGCTATCAGGCATACGCATATTATAAGTCGGACAGCAACAGCTTTTTTATACACGACCCCGATCCCACGCTTTCGACGGCAGAAAACATCCTGCATATGCTGAGGATAGACAGCAAGTATACCAATCTCGAAGCGAGAGTTCTCGACATAGCGCTCGTTCTTCACGCGGAGCACGGCGGCGGCAACAACTCCACGTTCACCACGCGCCTCGTGTCCTCGACGGGAACGGATACCTATTCCGCTATAGCCGCGGCGATAGGTTCGCTCAAAGGTCCCAAGCACGGCGGCGCGAACATTAAAGTGTGCCGTATGTTCGACGATATCAAGAGCCACGTATCCGACTGGAAGGACCGCGACGAAATAAGGGCGTATCTCACCAAAATACTTAATAAGGAAGCGTTCGACAACAGCGGACTTATCTACGGGCTCGGACACGCGATATATCAGATATCCGATCCGAGAGCGGAAGTGTTCCGCAACAGCGTGGAAAAACTTTCGAAAGAGAAGGGGAGATCGGACGAATTCGAGCTTTATACCGCTATCGAAGAGATCGGCGCGGAACTGCTTACCGACAGACGCAAGTCGGATAAAGGCGTTTGCGCCAACGTCGACTTTTACAGCGGGTTCTGCTATCAGATGCTCGGACTTCCCATGGAGCTGTTTACTCCGATATTCGCGGTTGCGCGTATCGTCGGTTGGAGCGCTCACCGTATGGAAGAGCTCATCAATTCCAGCAAAATCATGCGTCCCGCGTACAAGTATGTCGGCACGCATAAAGAGTATACGCCGATGGATAACAGATGAGACATACATAAAATACGATAGAATAAATTCAAATGGTCTGCCGCATTCGTATGTGCGGCAGACCATTTTGCAGTGCTCTGTTACTGCAAAACAATGTTGCTTTATTGCGTAAGTTTCAAAGTTTCGCTTTCTGTCGAGCGAGAGAATTTTCAGGATGAATATGAATAGATTATTCTGTTATTTATATTGTTTCCGCTATTATCGATTACATTTTGCCAGTCGCTTTCGGTTCCGTTATAATAATACCTTATATTGTAATACGCTCCCCCGAATGCCATTCGTTCTATGCGTTGCAATGACTTAGGTAAAACTACGGAATTAAGTAAATTGCAATCGTAGAAAGCCTGTTCTTCGATAACTTTTACGCCTTCTTCTATAATAACTTCGCAAAGTCCGTAAGTATAAGCAGAACAACTGTAAAAAGCATTGTATGGTATAGTGCTTACACCTCCGGGTATGGTGACGGACGAAAGCTTATTACAATTCGCAAAGGCGGCGTTTCCGATCTTAGTCAGGCTGTCGGGCAATCTGACGGACGATAAATTCGAACAGCCGTTAAACATACTTGTGGCAATCTCCGTTCTTCCGTCGGCTAACTCGACCCGAGTAATGTTTTCGCACGAGTAAAACGTTCCGCTGTTACTTTCTCCAGTGATGTACACGTTTTTAAGAGAAGAAGGAACGCTTAACCGATTTTCAGAAATGGTTTTCGCGCCGAAAATAAATCCGAAATTTTCTTTTTCGGGCAGATTTCCGCCGCCGATAACGGGCGCGGTGTAACTTTTCAGATTGTTGCAGCCTTTAAAAGCGGAAAAGCCGATTTCCTGTATGCCGTCGGGAATGTTTACATTTTCGATGGAGATAAGTCCATTACACGCTCCGTCGCCTACGGCGAACACCTCAATGCCGTCGATATTAGCCGGTACTTCGAGCGAAGAGGCATTACCGTCGTATTTCAGCAAGGTTATTCTGTTATCTCTGCGGAGCATCCATTGCCAACCGTCCGAAGTATTTCCGCGCTTACCTCCGTAATTCCAATATACAAAGCACAGATTATTCCAATCATCCTCCCAATTTATGCCCTTTTCGGCAGCAAAGCAGAAGATTTTCGTTTCTGACGGCGCCGGTTCCGAGAGACCCTGTTCCGGTTTAAAAGCATTTGCGCCGATTTTCGCTACGTTTTCGGGTATGATAATTTCCGCAATTCCGTTACAGCCGCCGAACGCAGAAGCTCCGATACTTTCCAGTCCGTCCGGCAATATAATTTCGTCAAGTGCTTTGCAGCCGTAAAAAGAACTTGTTCCTATGCTTTTTATGCCGTACGGCAGAGCGATTTCGGTAAGAGCTGCGCAGCCGCTGAAAGCATAGTCGCCGATAATCTTTACGCTTGTCGGGATATTAATTTCGCTTAAAGAGTAGCAACTGCAGAATGAAGCGTCCGATATTTTTGTCAGTCCTTCGGGCAACGATACCCGCTCTAAGCCAACGCAACCTAAAAACGCCGATTCTCCTATTTCCGCAACCTTTGACGGAACATCGATATTCGTCAGCTTTTCACATTCCGCAAATGCCTGTGCGCTTATCGTCTGTAATTCGTCGGGCAAAGGCGCTTCGCGTAGATTTCCGCATTCGTAAAATGCTTTCTCGCCGATTGTTTTTAATTTTTCCGGAAAAACGATTCCATTTAATTCGGTACATCCGGAAAACGCGCGGTTTTCTATTGTTGTCAGTTCGCTTTTGCCTCTGAACCTTACCGTTTCGAGGTTAGTGCAGTTCTCGAATGCGCCGACAGAACCGCTTCCGTCACCGATTCCGGTGAGAAGACGTGGAAGACTGACATTTTTTATCAAAGTATTTTCAGCAAAAGCTCCATCCTTAATGTTTGTAACGGGTAAATTTTCGTATAGCGTCGGTATATTTAATTCCGCGCCTATAAAAGTTCCGACGCCTGCGCACGAATATGAAAGCCCGTCTTCGTTTAATATAAATTCAAGCCCATCCGAAAATGCGGCGGACCAGCGAGCGGTAAGCGTCATATTTTCCGTGATCGGCGTACCGTTTGTTATCTGTGAGGCATTTATATCCGATCCGTTAAACCAACCGGTAAAGATATAGTCTTCACGTTCGGGAAGCGGCAATTCGATTGTACCGCCTTTGTCTACCGACAATACGTATGAGCCGTTCGCAATGGTTCCGCCTGCGGCGTCAAGATTGATTGTAACCTTATTTTTTGACGACGCATTTTCGCAGGCGGCAAGTATTGCCGTAAAGCAAACAAGCAACGTTAGCGTCAGTATTAACGATAACGCAAATTTTTTAGACATTTCATTTCTCCTCTTTCATTTTTTCTTTATTATATATTATATGTTTTATGTCATTTTTTCGGTTTGGGCGTAAACAGACGGAATACGGGAAGCTTTTGCGCGGAAGACGCGGAAGGATCGTTTTTGCCGTCGTCGTTTTTTTCTTCCGGTATTTCGTTCGGTAAAGTGACGATGAATTCGGAGCCTTCGTTCACCTTGCTTCTGACTTCTATCCTGCCGTTTGTAAGTTGAAGAATTTTGCTGACTATGCTCAGTCCGAGACCGTTGCCCGCCACCGCGCGCGAACTGTCGCCCTGCCAGAATTTATCGAATATGCGTTTTTGGGTTTCTTCGTCCATTCCTATGCCGTTGTCGCGCACGCTTACCGTCACGCGGTTGCTTTCCGAAGATACGGATATTTCAATCGTTCCCTCGGGCGGGGTGAATTTGACGGCGTTGCCAATGAGGTTTATCCACATCTGCTGAACGAGGTCTTCGCTCCCGTAATACTCCACGCTTTCGCCGGAAAGCGAAAGATCGATGTGCTTTGCGTCCATGTCGGACTGGAACATGAGCGCGCATTTACGCAGCTGTTCGTCGAGACTGTAAAGTTTTTTTTCGTAAACGGTTTCGTGATTTTCCAGCCTTGACATAAAAAGGGTGTTCTGCGCGAGACGGGAGAGCCTGTTGGATTCGGTGATGATTATGTCTATGTACTCGCGCCTTTCCTCTTCCGTGAGCCCGCCTTTTTTGAGCAGTTTTGCGAAACCGTAAATGGACGCTATCGGGGTTTTGAATTCGTGGGAAAAATCGCTTATGAAATCGGTTTTGAGCGTTTCAATCGATTTGAGCGACTTGACCATGGCGTTGAATCCGCAGTTAAGGTCATGCATATAGCCGTCGTCGTTTTCGGGCAGGGAAACGCTGAAATCTCCGTGCGCGACTTTGCCCATGGCGGTCTGGAACACGTTCAGATCCTTGAAAGTAAGGCTGTACAGCGCGACGGAAAGCAGGCAGCCTATGAGCGAACTTATAAGTATCAGAATGATTATGAGCAGCACGGGGCTGATCGCGGGCGCGGAGCCCGAATCCACTATGCCCGAATAATAGAACACCGCCATGAGCGTTATCGCAATGGTCATCGTTATGAGCATGAGGATGAACATATACGACACGATACGGAAGGTGAGCGAATAAAATTTGCTGCGTTTTTTTATCTGTCTTTTGGTTCTCATACGTTATCGCTTTGCGCGGTCTTTCTGACCGCCTTGAAACCTATGCCGCGCACGGTCACTATCTCGAAATCTTCGTTGTTTTCGAAACGGTTACGCAGTCGGTTGATGTGTACGTTGAGGGTGTTGTCCGACTCGTTCTCGAACCCCCATATCTCGTCGAGGAGCTGAAACTTGGTGAATATCTGTCCGGGGTAGGAGAGCAGTTTATACAGAAGATAGAATTCTTTTTTCGGAAGGGTGACCGAACCGTTTTTGTCGTCCACGGTAAGGCTGTCGTAATGCAGGACCGTGGAGCCTATCTCGAGTTTTCTCTCGCTGACTATCTTGCTTCTGCGCAGAAGCGCCTTTATGCGCAGGAGCATTTCCTCTTCGTCGACGGGTTTGGTCATATAATCGTCTATGCCGACGAGGAACCCCGCGCGTTTGTCCTCACGCGCGGTCTTTGCGGTTATCATCAGTATGGGAAGCTCGCTCCCGCCCTGGCGGAGAATGTCCGTCAGCTCGTAACCGTTCATGACGGGCATCATCACGTCGAGTATCATAAGGTCGACGTGTTGCTTTTCCAGCACTTTGAGCGCCTCCTCGCCGTTATATGCGGAAAGCGTGGTATACCCGTTGGATTTGAGTATTGCGGAGTACAGCTTCTGGAGATTTTCGTTATCTTCGACTATGAGTATCCTGAACATAATTACATTATAACACAAAAATTTAATTTTGTGTAAAGTTTTTTAGGGTAATTTGTTAATAAATCGGCGACGAAGCGGCGTTTGTCGCGCGTTATTCGTGCAAAAAAGGGGTTGACTAAAACCGCGCGGCGTGGTATTATAAATAAACGGAGTAAATATGAAAAGATTGTCCGTCAGAAAAACTGTAGCGCTGTGTTGCGTGAGCGGATTCGTCGCGGTGTTCATGATCGTCGCGACTATTATCACGTCTATATTTTCGACGGGTATATCTTCCTTTTTCAATCAGGAAACTTCCAGGATAGTCAATAAAGGCGAACCGATATATACCAGCGATTTTTCTTCCCGAGCCAAACTCCGCATACGCGACGAATCGGTATGCATGGACATAGAGAGCGAAGGCATCGTGCTTCTTAAAAACGAAACGACGGGAGAAGGCGAGGAAGCGGTTTCGTCCTTGCCGCTTGCCAAGGGCGCGAAGATAAGCGTTTTCGGGCAGGGCAGTGAGGATTTTCTTTACGGCGGCACGCAGAGCGATACCGTTTCGGTGAAGTCGCGCGTTTCGCTCATCGACGGGCTGACCGATTCGGGCTTTTCTGTAAATCCGACGCTCAGGCGGTTTTATACCTCGGGCGCGGGCTATTCTTATCGCAGGACGGTACCCGCGGACGGCACCGCAGGCGCGACGGCGGATTCCTTTGCCGTCAACGAAGTGCCCGTTTACGAGTACGGCAACGACGTTATAACGTCTTTCGCGGAATACGGCGACGCGGCGGTAATCGTCATCGGGCGCAGCGGGCTGACGGGGTCCGATCTCCCGCGCGATCCGCTCGCTTCGGGCAGCTATTATCTCGAACCAGACGAGACCGAACTCGCCCTGATAGCTTTTGCGGCGCAGTATTTCGATAACGTCGTGGTAATGATCAACTCCGCAAATCCCATGCAACTCGGCTCGCTCGCGGATAACGACAACGTGGATTCGATACTTTGGGTGGGCAACCCAGGTTCGACGGGAGCGTATGCGATAGGGCGCGTGCTCAACGGCTATACCAATCCGTCGGGCAGACTGCCCGATACTTATGCCTATGACTTTCTTCGCGCGCCTTCAACGGTAAATCTCGGCGACTATTCGATCGTTCCTTCTCCGTCAGGCATAACGAACGGCAGTAAATACATGGTCTACGGCGAGGGGATATATGTGGGTTATCGCTATTACGAAACGCGTTACGAAGATACCGTGCTCGGCAGGAGCGGCGCGGATATAGCCGACTTCGATTACGCCGACGAAGTGCTTTATCCTTTCGGTTACGGGCTTTCGTATACCGATTTCGTGTATGCCGATTTTTCGGCCAGATACGTTTCGGAAAATGACGAATACGAAATACGTCTTAACGTAATCAACACGGGAAGCGTCGCGGGCAAAGAAACGGTGCAGATATACCTCCAATCGCCGTATACATCCTATGACGAAGGCGCGGGGATAGAAAAATCGTCCGTGGAACTCGTCGCATACGCGAAAACGGACGTGATCGAGCCTGACGATACCGCGAACGTGACGGTGCGGGTAAGCTCCGATGCGCTGAAAGCATATGACAGAACGACGGACGGTTACATCACGGACGGCGGCGAATATTATTTTACCGCGGGTAAGAACGCGCACGACGCCATAAACAACATTCTCGCGCTTAAAGCCGAGAACGCCACGGCTGAAGTAAATGCGGAACTCATGCGCGGCAGCGGCAACGCCGACCTTGCGTCTGCGTCCACGGTAACGGAAAACATTCCCGCCGCTCCCGAAACAACGGCGGACGGGACGGGGGAAGAAACCGCGGAAGGCACAGTGTTTTCTGCCGCGGATATACGGAATTACGACGAAACGTACGTGCCGCTTTCCCGTAAAAACTGGGCGGAGACTTTTCCCGCTACGCCCTATAAAGAAGGAATATGGCACGCCCCGCGCGAGGTCGTGACTGCGCTCGCGATCGACGATTCTTACAGCGAGGCGGAAACGGAAATGCCCGAAACGGGCGTCGTCGACGATGCGAACAGGAACCTTTCGGCATTCTATCTGTTGCAGAACGACGTGCCTTACGGCGACGAAAGATACCTCGAACTGATAAAGAAACTGTCGGTTAGCGAAATGTCCGAATTCGTGCGTATGGGCGGATACTCCACTCTTGCGCTCGAAACGATAAACCTGCCCGAGACCAAGAGCCGCTACGGTACGACGGGAGTTTCGCAAGACGTGCTCGGCGCGCGGGATATGACTTATCCTACGCAGCCGGTGGTCGCGGCGACTTTCAATACCGAGCTTGCGGAAGAACTCGGCAAATGCATGTCGGAAGATATGCTTGCGTCCGAAGTTACTGGCATATTCGCTCCCGGTCTCAACGTGCATCGCACGGCTTACGGCGGGACGAATTTCGAAAACTATTCGGAGGACAGCCTGCTTTGCGGCAAGACGGGCGCGGCGCTCGTACGCGGCATACGCAATAAAATGGGCTACGCAATAGGCAAAAACCTCGGTTTGCAGGCGCAGGAGACCAACAAATGGGGCGCGAGCCTGTTCGCCGACGAGCAGACGATACGTCAGCTGTATCTCGAACCTTTCCGCATTGCCGTGGAAGAAGGAGGGATGACCGCAGTGATGACGTCCCCCGCGCGCGTCGGGACCGTGTGGGCGGGCGCCCATAAGGGTCTGCTTACAGACGTGCTTCGCGGGGAATGGGGCTTCCGCGGAACGGTGATGACCGACCAGGCAATGTTCGGGGGCGGCGCGCACATGGATATAGCCTCGGGGCTTTGCGCGGGCACGGATCTTTGGTTCAACACCAACAGCGTGCTTTGGAGGCTGACTGCGGAACAATTGCAGATGCCCGCGGTGGTAGAGGCGTTGCAGCGCGCTTCCGTCAACATCGCGTATACCGTCATCCGTTCGAGCGCAATGAACGGGCTTACCGAAAATTCGGATATAGAGCGCATAATCCCCACCTGGCAGGGCATACTCATCGCTCTCGACATAATCCTGCTTGCGGCGTGCGTCACCGTGCTTACTTACGTTACGTTCAACAGGCTGATCACCCGTAAAAACAAAAAGGATCAGACTACGGTCACCTTAGACGAATAACCAATAATACTAAAAAAAGGCGCTCGGCGCCTTTTTTAGTATGTTATGTATAAAGTTTACCGTATTTTAACAGTTGACTATCGCATAAAGCTCTTCGCGTTTTGCCTCGTCGTCGGCTGAAACAGCGCTTATGGAGATCTCGTCGCCTGCGGCAAGATCGAGATCGTCGTCGGGTATAAGGTCTTCGTCCGCACGTTTTACGCCGACTGCCGCCATGCCTGTGGGAAGAAGCAGATCGCGTATGTTGCGCCCGACGGCAAACCCCTTGTCCTCGACGGGAACGACAAACGTCCTGCGCGGACCTTTTTCTGCGAACTGTTCGGTATAGCTTTCAAGCAGTACGTCGTAAACGGCGCCCGTGCGCATGAGCCTGCCTATCGTATAGCCTACGGCGGACGCGAGCGCCACGGGGAATAACAGATTGAAGTTATAGCTGCCCGTAAGCTCGAATACCATGACCGTTGCGGTAAAAGGTGCTTTTACGACGGCAGAGAAGAACGCCGCGGTCCCGACCATTACTATGATGTCGGAATATGCCGTCGGCATACCGACTGATAATGCCAGTTGCGAGAATATTCCCGCAGCGCATGCGCCCACGGCAAGCATGGGTATGAATACGCCGCATGGAACTCCCGCACCCATATTGAGTACGGACGCCGCCGCTTTGAGCAGAAATACCACGACGAGCGCGACTATGAGGGGCGAAGCGAAATTGAGAGAAACCGACATGCTTTCCGCACCGCCGTTAGTGCCGAGCGCTTCTATGAGGCTGTGACCGCCGCCCATTTCCTGGAACGACAGAAGCCCGAACGCTCCCGCCGCCGCAAACGGTATTATCATCCTGCCCGCGCCGTGCAGGAAAGTAATTCGGGCGAAAACCTTGCGCATGCCCATGATGGCGTAATAAAAACCTACGCCTATAAGCGCGATAATGACGGACGCGAGCAGCGCTATGCCCGTGACTGCCATGGTATCCGCAAAAGTATTCGCTCCCGTAAGATCGTATGCGGAAAATGCGGAAGATACCGCAAACGACGGATCGGCAAGGGATAACAGCGTGAGTATACCGTTCCTGACGGCTACGCCCGACAGTACCGAAAAGAGCGCGGATATTATCACTTCGGGAGTGAATTTTTTATGTGCTTCCTCAACCGCGAAAAGCACGCCTGTCAAAGGTGCGTTGAAAGCCACGGCAAGCCCTGCGGACGCCGCGCCGCCTATAAGACAGCGCGAAAAACGCGAGTTTTTGCGAGCGAGTTCGCCCGTACCGCTGCCCGCGCATGCGCCTATCATTATACTGGGGCCTTCGCTGCCCGCGCTCATTCCGAGGAATACGGCGGAAAGCGAAAGTGCGAACGACGTACACATGAGCCTGAACCATTTGAGTCTGAAAGCTCCGCGTACGGCGCCTTCCGCCTGCGGCACTCCGCTGCCTTTAGCCATAGGAATAAATCTCAGCACCGTGCCGATCATTATTGCAGCGCAACAGAGCGCGACGAACAGCAGCGGTATGAGATAGGGAAGGTCGATAAGCGCTTTGTACCAGGCGACCGAGCATTTTTCGCCATAACCCGTGCATACGGTATATAGTGTCACGAGCACACCCGAAAAGACTCCGGCAATGACGGAGAAAAGAATGAGCAACGCAATATCGGCCGCTTTGCCGTAAAATTTCTTTTGTAAGAGTCTGTGCATAGTGTTATTTTATAACTTTTGCTTGCGTTTGTAAAGAAAATCGGCTATAATATAACCGAAAACAGGAGACGTCGAAAGTGAAAAAGTATGATTATCTGATCGTCGGCGCGGGGCTTTTCGGCTCCGTATTCGTCCACGAAGCAACGGCAAAAGGCAAAAAAGTACTTGTTATAGACAAGCGCGACCATATCGCGGGCAACATCTACACGCGTGAAACGCAGGGGATAAACGTGCATGTGTACGGTGCGCACATTTTCCACACGTCCGACGAAAAGGTGTGGGATTACGTCAATCGTTTCGCAAGGTTCAACAATTACATAAACTGTCCCGTAGCCCGCTATAAGAACGAAATATACAACATGCCGTTCAATATGAACACGTTTTCCAAAATGTGGGGGGTGATCACCCCTGCGGAAGCGAAAGCGAAGATAGAGGAGCAGCGTAAAGAAGCGGGTATTACCGAACCGAAAAATCTCGAGGAGCAGGCGCTGTCGCTCGTGGGACGGGATATATACGAAAAACTCGTCAAGGGTTATACCGAAAAACAGTGGGGCAGACGCGCGACCGAGCTCCCCGCATTCATTATCAAACGCCTTCCCGTGCGCTTTATCTACGATAACAATTATTTCAACGACAGATATCAGGGCATACCCGAAGGCGGGTATACGCAGATATGCGAAAAAATGCTCGAAGGCGCGGAGGTGCGGCTGAACGTCGATTATTTCGCGAATAAGTCCGAGCTTGACGCGCTTGCCGATAAAGTGCTTTTCACGGGTATGATAGACGAGTATTACGGCTATCGTTACGGCGAGCTGGAATACCGCAGCCTGCGTTTCGAGACCGAAACTCTCGACTGTGAAAATTATCAGGGCAACGCCGTGGTCAATTATACCGAATACGAGGTCCCGTATACCCGTATAATAGAACACAAGCATTTCGAGTTCGGCAAACAGCCCGTGACCGTCGTCACGCGCGAATATCCCGCGACCTGGAAAAAGGGCGACGAGCCTTATTATCCCGTAAACAACGAGCGTAACGATACGCTTTACGCGAAATACAAAGCGCTTGCGGACGCCGAAGGCAGAGTTATATTCGGCGGAAGACTGGGTATGTATAAGTATTACGATATGGACGATACTATCGCCGCCGCACTTGCGCTTTGCGAGAAAGAGCTTTGACGAGTTTGCGTTCCGTCAGCGCTCAGACGCACGGCAGCTTATGTCCGTATTTTGTCGGCAGGCTTGGCATACGGCGGAAAATCGTTTGACAAAACCGCATAAATATATTATATTATACAAGTTGTCGGTAAGCGAACGCTTGCCGCGACGTCGAGGCGTAGCGCAGTCTGGTAGCGCGCACGGTTAGGGACCGTGAGGTCGCAAGTTCAAGTCTTGTCACCTCGACCATCTTTCAGCCGCAATGTAATGGTTACGTTGCGGCTGATTTTTTTACTTATCCGCATTGACAAAGCTCCGATTGTGTTTTATAATATAATAAATTTTTATAAAATAGGGAGATAATTTAATTAATGAAAGATATTCATAAGCTTAAATTGTTATTACCTTTTGTAATAATATCATTTTTTATTGGACTTTTTATACTTACAGCTTGTACACATACACACAATCTAGTTAAAACAGACGGTGTTTTACCTACCTGTACAACGGATGGAAATTCGGAGTATTGGACTTGCGAAGATTGTGGCAAACATTTCTCGGATAAAGAAGGAAAAAATGAAATTTCCGAAAACGAATGGATACTTAAAGCTAGCGGGCATATTTATGAAAACTATATATGTATTGTTTGCGGTTATGAAATACCGACGTACGGTTTTGAATATATTTTAGCGGAAAACGGCGAGGAATATTTGATTTCCGGAATAAATGAAAATTTGTCTTCCGAAAAACAGATAACTATTCCAGAAGTTTTTAATGGTTTACCTGTAACTGGCATTTATCGAAATGCATTTATGTATTGTAGTAATGTAGAGATAACGTTAACAGAAAGCATAAATTTTATCGGCGATTATGCATTTTATGGTTGTTCTAAATTAAAAGAAATTCGGATTCCAAACAATGTAACTAATATCGGCAATTCAGTATTTCAAAACTGCAGCAGTCTGACGAATATCGAAATTCCAAACAATGTAACTAATATCGGCAATT